>Ga0256914_1000532_pt1 | contig 37404 bp, 30 predicted proteins | sample HulkmetaG_FD_191571 | JGI IMG/M metagenome (GOLD analysis project Ga0256914, IMG submission 191571) | Hydrothermal chimney microbial communities from Main Endeavour vent field at the Juan de Fuca Ridge, Pacific Ocean - Hulk | ecosystem: Environmental > Aquatic > Marine > Hydrothermal vents ... | reverse complement strand
GATCAGCCCCAGCGGGGCTTGGCAACGGTAGCCCGTGGCTTTAGTCTCGGGCGGGGGCGGTTAGGCGTCAGGCGGGCGGGGGCGTGTGGGCGTCCGGCGCGGGCCGCGGGGACGATACTGGCAGCGTAGCACAAAGGTTTGACACGATGATTGGACTTTGATATGGTTTAAGGTAATTGTGCGTTTGAAACTTGAAAAAGCGCCTATGTATCTCGGCCAACGCCGAAAATGGGTTCGTCGTCATGGCAACCACAGATAGCACAGATGTCACAGATTTTTTGAGCGGTGCATACCGTTTTTCGTCGTGCCTTCGTGCCTTGGTGCTCTTGGTGGTATGCTCTGGATAGCGATGAACCATTACATTTCAACTTTCCTAGCATAACCGGCAAATTTCAATGTCGATTGCCCGTATAACACCCCACCCAGGGAGATATTTCGGGCGTCTGTATAATCGTGAGTGAATGTTTTCTCGTGAAGTCCAAAATGCTGTTTGAGCTGCACACGATGAAAGCACACCCAACCCGTTAAATCTACCCGCCTGTGGCGGTGGGTAGACGGCGCGAGAAACGCAGTTTCATCATGGCAAAGCTGCGTTTGGCGAACATTTGCCCCGCGGGTGAACAGCTCATTAGCGTTGGTTACAGGAGTGTGGTATATGGAAACCATTGTCGTGATTATGTTTGGATGGCCAATGGTTATGGCGGCCTTGCTTATAGCTATTGTGGGCATGCTCAAGCATTCATGCCGTTTTTTGATTGCAGCAAGCATTTTGTCTCTCCCGTTTTCATTGTATCTTATGGGAGGAGCAGGTATGGTTTGGAAGGTATCCCTTTTTATGCCCATCTCTTTCTTATTGGCGTGCTATCTTAGCCAAAAAGAAAAGCATGCTGTTGCGTGGTTGTTGATTTTGATTGACGGCATTATGTTGATGGCCCTTGCTCTCTCTGTAATGACTCAAAACCACGTGTAATTTGTTTTTTTCAGCGCAGATGCTAAGTGTGGTCGGTGCGGATATTTGGCGCGGGCGCCCGCTCTCTTTTAATGCCCGGCATTCAGGCAGCTTCTCTTCTCCTGTGCTTCAAATTCCCCGCACAGCCCTACGCCCGAGACAGCATGGCCAGCCCTCGTTCATATTTGGTGATAGGCTGCGGGACCAAGTCTGGCTCATCTTGCAGCAAGGTAGCCAACGTGCGTAGCTGAGCCTCGTGGCCCGAAGGCAGCAATTCGATCTCCAGCTCCCACGCCCGCGCCTCACGCTTGCCCGCGAGCCAACGCACATCATCCAGGCTGAGCAAGGCAAAGGGGAACGCGTTAGGTTGGCTGATGTGCGCCTCGTGCCGCTGCTGCTGAAGCGTGAACAATGGCTGCAAGGGCGCATCGCCAATAATTTGCCGCAAGAAACGGGCCTCGGGCGTATCGGGCCAACGCCCGGGCATAAAGGGATGCTCGGTGAAAATGTGCAGTTCCTGACGACGGTGCAAGCTGTGGGATGCGGGCGACAGCCGTTTAAGCTGCAACAGTTTTTTTCCCTCTTTTTGCCGATGCCGCAGCGCATAGCCCGCTCGGGCCACCACGTTATCGGGCGTATCCAGATAAGTATCTGTCACCTGCTTGCTGCCCAGAGCTAACAGGATGTATGGGCCCAGGCGCTGTCGCCTGAGCCACTGTTGCGCTGCGGCATTGGACAATCGATATTTCAATTCGATTTCGATCATGGAGCCATCTCGTAATCCCAACCAAAATCAAACTGCGCTAACGCCTGGCCCGGGCCCAGTTTCACGGTGATCTGCCCCGCGGGTGGCGTTGTCCACTGGCCCGGAATAAAGATGAAGTGGTTGTGCTCGCTGCTGGCATCGATGCTCAGGCAGTAGGTGGCAGCCTTGAGATGTTCAAAAACAAAGCGACCCGCTGAATTTGAGCGAACCACGGCCAGGCCCGAGGCAGGACAAGCTCCCAGTCCCAACGAGACTTCAGCATCCACAATGGGGGGCTCATCAGGTTGATGCACGCCATCGGCCCGAACACCGCCCTGAGGTGCGATGTCGCAACCGGGCGGCAAGGATTCAGCCGTAGCCAGATTGGACGCGCACAAATCATGCCACACCGTGCCTCCAATGCTGCCCACGGCATCCTCTGGGCTAGGAGCGTCGCGGGGGACACGAATTTTCAGCCAGAAGGGCGTTCGACCATCCTTTCCCAGCCCGAATTTGTGGCCCGACGGCGTCTGCAACAGCCAACTACTGGCGTATGTCCCTTTGTTGGATGGCGCAACCAGGCTCACCGAAATATCGATAGTCTTACCAGGTTTGACAACTTGGCCCAGGGCTTGACTTTCGGGGCCCGATAAGCGTTCCTGGCCCGCAAAAACCAGTTGATAATCCTCTGTCCAGGTACAAGTGCCACTGTTGCGCAGACGCCAGGTTTTGGTGAACCGGGCCGCAGGCGCGATTTTACTCTTATCGGGAACTGTGATGTCGGAGACAAAGGTGATGCGGTGAGTACAGGAGGATTCGGGCGAGGCAGCCGCCGCAGTGACTGCTGTAGGCGCGGGCGTGGCTGTGGGCTCGATGGCAGGGAGCAGCACCGGCGGCAGGGGAGTACTGGTTGGCGTGGGTGTAGGAGCAAGGTTATCTTCTTCCAACACAAAAACGGCTTGCACGCCATTGACCGTAATAACATGCTCGCCCTGGCGCAAACCCAGCCCCTGCCATACGATTTCTTTGCTAAAAGGCTGTTTTTGCTTTTTGCAGGGCTGTCCCGAAGCTCGCATAGTGGTCAGCGAGATTTGCAGATGCTCGGTATCATCGGGCAAGGTCACTGCGTCCAACTGCGTGCAGGTGTCGGGCAAAGTGCCCTGGGCCGTGATGACGATTGGATGGGGCAACGGGCCCGATGCCACGCGCACCGAAACATGCTCCACCGCAGCGATGCCGAACATATTGCCATTGTCATCACGCTGCACGTTGGGCGCACCGGCACAAGCGGCCAATAGCAGCAAAAAAATTGCCAGAATAACAGTGATGCGCATGAGAGGATTCCTTTTTAGAGAGATTCAGGATGTGGGCTCTTTTGGATTTCAGAGGGGCTGGCGCTGTCAAGCCGCCGGAGCACGGATCCGGCTCAAGAGCGGGGGCTCCCAGGGCGGATTGCGAATCCGCCCGGCCTATCACCCTCTGAATTCCAGTTGAGCCAGGATGTGAAGCCGGGCCGGGACGAATCAACACCAACATGGGGCACTAAAATCGACGGGCAAGCTCCGCTTCGACCTGTTCCCAACTGAGACCACGGGCGGCCAGCAACACCAGCAGATGATAGATTAAGTCGGCAGATTCGTAAATCACGCGCTCATCGCCTTCGGCTTGAGCTGCAATGATGACCTCTACTGCTTCTTCACCAACTTTTTTCAGGATTTCGTTCTCCCCTTTTTTGAAGAGATACGCAGTGTAGCTGCCCTCGGGCATTTCGGTTTTGCGGGCCTGCAATGTGGCCCAAAGATGTTGCATGGTAGGTGATAATGGCATGAAAATCTCGAATTTAGGTTACGACTAAGGTAGCCCGGCTAGAAACCACGAAGACACGAAGCCACAAAGGCACGAAGAAAAGAAAAAGCTTTGAAATGCTTGGTGTTCTTAGTGTCTTTGCGCCTTTGTGGTGATTGAAGTCGGGTACGTTAGTCGTTACGAATTTAGGGAGTGAATGGGAAATAACGATTGTTGTCAAGTGTACCGATAGCTGTAACCAATGCCTAAAACAGCCGCAAATTAGGGATGACATCCATATCCAGGCCCGCACGTTCGCCCGCGGCAAAGCGGTAATGGCCCGCAGCGGCAATCATGGCGGCGTTATCGGTGCAAAGATAAAGGGGCGGCACTGAAACAGGCACGGGCGAGCGCTGACGCAAAGTCTGCCGAAGCGCTGCATTGGCCGACACCCCGCCGCACACACAAATTTCGCTGACACCCATTTGCTGCGCGGCCAACACCGTCTTTTCAGTCAGGGCATCGACCAGCGCCTGTTGGAAAGATGCGGCCAAATCGGCCACGGTTTGTGCGGGCAGTTGTGCGCCCGCTTTCAGCTTACGGCTCACCTGCAGATTTTGCCCTTCCAGACGCTGCACCGCGCGCAAAACCGCGGTTTTAAGGCCGCTAAAACTAAAATCATACAGATTCTTGGTGCGGGCCCGCGGAAATCGCCACGCCCGAACATCGCCCGGCTCAGCCGCTTTTTGAATAGCTGGGCCACCAGGATAGCCCAGCCCCAGCACGCGGGCCACTTTATCAAACGCCTCGCCCGCGGCATCGTCGATAGTTCCGCCCAAGCGTTGATACTGGCCGTGACCGTGCATCAAAATCAATTCTGAATGACCACCGCTAACAATGAGCACCAGCACCGGAAAAGTCTTGTCGGGATGATTGCCCTCAGCCTCAATCCAGTTGGAATAGATGTGGCCTTCGAGATGATTGACGCCCACCAGGGGAATGCCCCGGGCCCAGGCCGCGCCCTTGGCTGCATTCATGCCAACCAGCAACGAGCCGGCCAGACCGGGCCCGCGGGTGATGGCAATGGCATCCAAATCATCCCAATCGACGTCCGCTTCAGCCAAAGCTTGCTGCAAAACAGGATAAATAGCCAAAACATGCTGTCGCGAGGCCATCTCGGGAAAAACCCCGCCATATTGACGATGCAAGTCAATCTGCGAAGCCACCACATTGCTCAGCAAATGACGACCATCCTGCAAAACTGCTGCAGCGGTCTCATCGCAAGAACTTTCGATGCCTAAGATCAAAGTCATTGCTTCACCTCACCCTGGTCTTCCCGATACATGCGAAGCTGCATCAGCTCCAACTGCACCCGCTGACCACCATCGGGCAGGCGGCGAGCCGCGGTCAAAGCCTGCTGATAGTAGCGCTCCGCTTCATCCAACTGCCCCATCTGATGCAGATGCCGGGCCAAAGCCGCGGCGCTGGCCGCGTCGGTAGGATGCGATTGGAGTTCACGGCGCAAGCGCTGTTCCTCGGCATCGCTGCCCTGAGGTGGGGCCAAAGCCACCCCCACATCCAGCGCGGCCAAATGTGCGGGCAGGGTGGCAGCGTAGCGCACAATTGCCCGATTGCGGGGCAAAAGCACATCAGCTTCTCGCACGATGCGGGCGCTAAGCTGGCAGCGGGTTTGCTCGGTGGCTTTTATGTGCAGGGTAAAGGCTGCATCCGCGGCAATCATCATACTCAAATCACGTACCTGCCCATCCAGCGTCATCTTATCCAGCAGCAAGGGATAAGCGCTAAGGTTGCGTAGCTCAAGTTGGTCATTTTGCCAACGCCAGCGCAACGCGTAAAGTTGCCCGCTACCCTTTTCAGGTTGCAGCGCAAGTTGCACCTGTTGCGAAACCGGCACTTGGGCCAGTAGCAAAAAATAGCGGGAATAAGCCAGCAATGTGCCCTGAAAACGATGAATGATGTTGTGGGCAAAGTGTCGGGCCACCACCTGCTTGCCCAAATTTTGTGTCAGCAAATCGTTAAAATGATCTCCGGCATAGCCCACCAGCAGCGTGCGCTGGCTATGAGGCAATTGCTGAAAAACAGGAATAGGAAAAGGCCGCTGCTGCCATCGCGCCAGCAAAGCCACCAGTTGCTCTATGAACGCATCCAGCCACAGACCTGGTTGCCACGCCCGAGCCTGCCGTTTCAGCCCCGAAAGCGCGTCCAACTGCCGCCCGCGGCGCTTGCGATCCTGCTTGCTCAGCTCATCGGTAAAACGGTAAATGGCGTCAAGTTCTTGCCACTCTGGCTCGTAGTGCAGATAGGTGATGGGCGCGGGCGGGGTGCGCCCGGTGGCAGGCAGCGCATAATCCAGGGTCAGGCCACCGCGCTGGATGCGCAACACGCCGGAACGCCGGGAGCCATCCATCAGCGCCAGTGTCACCGGAAACCGGTCCAGCAGGCGAATGGCGCCATCATGCCGCCGCCGATGCACGCCCCACAGCAGCAGGACCAACAGCAGCAGTACCAAAACCGGAAAGCTCAGCCACCACATCAGTCAGCATCTCCGTGGTGCGAATAGGGTTCAAGGATTTCGATGAGTACGCCATGCGCAGCTTTGGGATGCACGAAAAATCCCAGTCCCTCTACGGCATGAATAGGCTCCTGGGTGATGAGCTGCACATCGCGGGCGGCCAATTCAGCCAGACTGGCGTTTACATCAGGTGTTTCAAGGCAAAGATGATGCAGGCCCTCGCCCCGCTTGGCCAGATATTTGGCTACGCCCGAGCTTTCGTTGATGGGGGAAATCAACTCGATGGCACTTTCGCCTGCGGGCAAAAAGGCGATTTCAACCTCTTGCTCCGGCATGAGCAGGCGCTGGCTTACGCTCAGGCCCAACTTGTCTTGATAGGAGCGGATAGCTTCATCCAGGTCGTTGACCACAATGGCCACATGATTGATGCGGGTAATGTTCATGGGCGTGAGATGTAAAAACGTGGGGCAGATTCTTGTTACCTGTTAAGTCGTTAGATTTTCACAGATTTTCACAGAAAATGCAGAAAACCATTACTTAACTGCTGCCTTATAAACGCGCACGGTGATACGGGAGGCGAGGCGGGGAAAATGGGTGAGCCAGGAGGGTGTGAGGGTGATTTGCGGCGGTTGAGCCAGAGAAAAAGCCTCATCCAACAATGCCGCAGCTTGGTCGGCGGGCGCACCGACAAGAATGGCGCGCACATCGCCCGCGGTAATGGGTTGCAGCACTTCGCCGCTGGCCGTCAGCGAAAATTTCACTGCATCCTCCTGGAAAAGGGTAAATTGCGGTTGTCCGGTACGGATGGTTTCTTCCAGCAAAAACTTGTCGGAGGGCGCGGTTTCGCGCAAGGAACGCTCTGCCAGCTCTCGGGCCGAGGCAATGTCTACGGCCAGACCGCGGGCCAGTAGTTGCAATTGCAGTCCCAACACATCTGCGGGCTCCCCCGCGAAGCGGTCGTAGGTGCTGGCCAGCAAATAGGTGTTGACAGTTTCAGGGGGAATGGTTTCGCCCTGGCGCAGGTTTTCTGCCAGTTTGGCGTAGGCCTGGCGCTGCAACTGAGCAGAAAGTTCGTTGAGCAGGCGATCTTTATCGGCCTGTATGACTATGGCTACCGTTTCGACTGTGCCACCGCGGGTGGCATAGGGATTGCTGACACGCAGGCGGATGTTCAGCGAGCCTTCGATTTCGTTGATGGTGAGCGCAGGCACATTGCCGCTGAGCCCCGGCTCTACCGCCTCGATCTCGACCTCGGTGCGCTGACCAATGCCAGGAGGCACAACAGCCTCGCTTAGGGTACGAAACCGCACACTTTTGCCAAAGGTAGTGCGCAAAATAACACCTTCGGGCACAGGAACCTCGCGGGAGGTGCGATTGATGAAGGTGACAACGCCGGTGGCTTTGCCCACAGGTGCTTTGTCGTGCCCCGTGGTGGGCGTTGTTCCCACACCTTCTACTCGGGCTTGCACCACTCGGGCAGGCACCATCTTGTGGGGATAATCTGCTTCATCCAGGCCCACTTGTGCGGTCAAATCTACTGCGCTAACAAGTTGCTGCCGGGCTGGAATCAGGGTAACGGTGGCCTGAGGCAGCAGGTAAAGGGTGAATCCCCACAAGGCCAACACCATGAGCCCCATGAAAATGATGACGCTGAGGCCTGCCAGCCAGGCGCGCCGGGGACGGACTCGGGCTTCGCCCAACAGCACCGTTCCTTGCGGACGTGTGAGGATGGTGGGCGGGCGCATCGCTATGCCCGCATCGGGAGGGGGCGCAATAACTGTGGGCCGCATTTTGTGCGGCGAAGGCAAGGGGGCTTCCGGTTTAGGCCAACGCCAGTGCTGGCGGGCTTTTTCTTCGGTGGTGTGGGTGGGAATGCGGGCCAAGCGGGCAAAGTAGCGGATATCGGCATCCGCTGTGACCAATGCAATCTCAACGCCCCGTGCATCCGCGCCCTGACGCAATAGGCGCAATCGAGCCAGATGCGCAAAATTATCAGCTTGTTCCGGCAGGATGAAGAGCAGCCGGGCCCCCGATTGGGCACGCAGGATAATCTGTCGGGCCTGGGCCACGGTGGGGGCAATGGCCAATGAGATGGTTTGGATGGGATGGGACATGTGTGATGTCTTCTTGGTTCCGGCTGGTTTGGGTTAGGTCAGTTGCTCTGCAATGACGCGCGGTGCGGCATCCAGTGCCGCGGCAAGTTGGCTGGCATCGCGTCCGCCCGCTTGCGCCATGTTGGGACGTCCGCCACCACCACCGCCAATGATGCGCGCCAGTGCTTTGACGATGTTGCCGGCATGAATGCCCTGCTTGACCACATCGGCTGTGGCCGCAGCAATGAGCATGGGCTTTTGATTGATGACTGCTCCCAAAACCACCACGCCCGAGCCCAGCTTGTTGCGCAATTCATCGGCCAGGCTGCGCATTTCGTCAATTTGTGCGGCATCAACCTTGAGCGCCAGGGTTTTGACTCCCAGCACCTCTTGCACCGCGTCCAGTTGATTACCAGCCTGCTGCGCCAGCATTTGCGCCCTCAGATTGTGCAAATCGCGGCTGAGTTCGTTGTTTTCAGCTTTCAGGGCCTCGACGCGGGCCTCCAGCTCTTCGACCGGTGCGTGCAGCAAACGAGCCAGACGCTCTACTGTGGCCAAACGTTCATCGATGTATGTCATGGCCGCGCGCCCTGTGAGCGCTTCGATACGACGCACCCCCCCGCTGGAGGATGTCTCGCTGACAATGATGAAGGGGCCAATCTCGGAGCTGCGTTGCACATGAGCGCCGCCACACAGCTCAAAACTGTTGAAATAATCGTCACCCAAAGCCACGGTGCGCACCACATCGCCATATTTTTCGCCAAACAGTGCCATCGCCCCTGCGGCAATGGCTTCCTCTTTGCTCATCTGTTTGATTTCTACCGGATAATCGGCCAAGATGGCTTGATTGACTGTGTGCGTGATGTCCTGAATTTCGGCATCGGTGAGTGCTTTATCGTAGGCAAAGTCAAAACGCAGGCGCTCAGGGGCCACCAATGAACCAGATTGATGCACATCATCGCCCAGGTGCATGCGTAGCGCTTTTTGTAGCAAGTGTGTGGCTGTGTGGTTGCGGGTAATGTCGCGGCGACGCTGGGCATCTACCTCAGCGGTCACTGTGTCGCCCACGTGCAGTTCGCCCATCTCGATGGTGGCGTCGTGAACAATCATGCTGCTGACCGGGCGACGCATCTCATGCACTCGGGCCATGCCCGCGGGCCCGCTGATGATGCCGGTGTCGCTCACTTGCCCACCCGATTCCACGTAGAAGGGGGTTTCGGCCAGAACGATGGCAACTTTGTCTCCGGCGCGGGCATCATCCACCAACTCGCCCTCTTTGATGAGCGCAGCCACGGTGGTCTGACGGCTGAGCGGGCCATGCGGCTCGTATCGAACGCCTTCTGCGGGTAGCAGTCCTTTGGCTTCGAGATTCGGTAGCAGCGCTGCGTAAAAATCTGCGCCCTGGCCATATGCTGCTTCGCTGATTTTGCCCTGGCTGACCAAGCGGTGCGCCTGGTCGGCAGCCTGGTAGCTGGCTTCATCCACTTTATAACCTCGTTCCAGGCAAATATCGCGGGTGACTTCAAATGGCAGACCATAGGTGGATTTGAGTTTGAATGCAATATCACCAGGTAAGGTTTTTTCATCCCGAGCGCGCAGTTGGGCCAGCGCTTCATCCAAAATTTCCATGGCCCGATCCAGGGTGCGGATGAATTGTTCCTCTTCCATGCTCACGGTGCGGCTGATGTAGTTTTGGCGCTCTGCCAATTCGGGATAGATGTCGCCCATTTTGGCCACCACGGCGTCGGTGACTGCGGCCATGAAGGGCTGGTTAAAGCCCATTTTGCGGCCAAAACGGTGTCCGCGACGAATGACCATGCGCAAAACATAGCCCCGCCCCGCGGGCCCGGGTCGTACACCATCGGCAATGAGAAAGGCTGCGGCGCGGGCGTGGTCAGCCACCACCCGGTAGCTGATGATGGCTTCCTGGCGCTGCGCGTCGGTGTGGCCGGTTAGGTTTTGGATGGCATCTAAAATGGGGATGAAGAGGTCGTTGTCGTAATTGACCGGGGTGTTTTGCATGACGCTGACAATGCGCTCGAAGCCCATGCCGGTATCTACGCCCGGTTTGGGCAAGGGGGTACGCACGCCTGTCGCATCCTGGTTGAATTGCATGAACACCAGATTCCAGATTTCCAGCCAGCGATCGCAGCCGTTATCGATGAGTACCGAGCAGTTGGGATCGCCGCAGGTGCAGGCTTGCGGGCCCCAGTCGTAATGAATTTCGCTGGTGGGGCCGCAGGGCCCGACATCTCCCATAGACCAGAAATTGGTGACATCGCCCATGCGATAAACTCGCTCGGGCGCAATACCGATTTTTTGGGTCCAGATGTCGTAGGCGTCATCATCGGAGGTGTGTACGGTGTAGTAAAGGCGCTCCGGGTCTAGTCCCAGCACATCGGTCAGGAATTCGTAGGCAAAGGTAATGGCGCCCTCTTTGAAATAATCGCCAAAGCTAAAGTTGCCCAGCATCTCAAAAAAGGTGTGGTGCCGGGGTGAGGGGCCTACGTTTTCCAAATCGTTATGTTTGCCCGAGACGCGCATGCACTTTTGGCTGGTCGTGGCCCGGCTGTACGGACGTTGTTCCAGTCCCAAAAAAACATCTTTGAATTGCACCATACCGGCGTTGGTAAGCAGCAGGGTGGGGTCATTGTGCGGAATCAATGAGGAGCTGGCCACGCGGCGATGGTGTTGTTTCTCGAAGTAGGAAAGGAAGGCTTCGCGGATTTCTTCGCTGGTTTTTCGTTGCATAATCAGGTGGGAGGGTGGAAAGGGGGATCGTAGAGATGGGATAACCAGGCAGGTTTTTGGCCAATGGCTTAACTCTGGTCGAATAAAATCCAGACTTCGCCCTGGCCGTCAGGCACGCAAAAGCTGAAGTTTTTGCTATCGCGTTCGCCGTTGCCATCCAGCACCCAGCCGGTGTAGCAGCCTGCCGGGGTGTTGCCAGGCAAATCACCGGAGCCGATGCTGTATTCGTAGTTGTAAGGGCCATTTGCGCCTGTGCGCAAGGCGCCGGTAACGCTGCGCACCGAGTCGGGCACAGGAAGTTTGACGCCATCTTTTTCCAGCCACACAAAGTAGCTGCCCTGGGCTTCATCACCGCGACCGCCATGCACAAAGCCAAAGGTGAGTTTTAGGCCGTAGGGGTTGGCTGAGAATGCGGGCCCGCCACGAATGTGCCATTTGCAACCATCGCCGCCGATGCTGGCGCAGGGGTCGGGCGCCGCAGGCACAGGGGTGGCGGTAGGAGGTGGTGGCGGCGGTTTGGTGGGCACCGGGGGTGGCGTGGGGATGTTTTCTGCCACCAGCACGGCATCGGCGTTTTCGGCCCGAACCAGGTTGCCAAAAACCCAAACGGGCTGTTGGTTCACCTGGATTTGCCACCAGTCGCCACTGGCATTTTTGCCTAAAATGATGAATTCATCTCCCTGCTTGACCGCTCCGGCCCGAGGATAGCGGGTTCCGGGGCCCTGACGTAAGTTGGCCTGCGGCGCGGTGATGATTACTTTGGCGGGCGGCACAGGTGTGGCAGTGGGCTCAGGCTCGGGCGTATTGGTGGGAGGCACCGGGGTAGGCGGAATGGGGGTGGCGGTGGGTTGCTGGGCCACAGGGGGCTGGGTTGCCGCGGGTGCTGCCTGGGCTGGGCCCGCGCCCGCGGGCGTGGGAGTCCAGGTGGGAGGGGGCACGGGCGTGGGTGCGGGCGTGGCAGTGGCGCCGCAAGCGGCCAAAACGCTGCCCAGCAATAGAATCAGCATCAAAATCAATGGGGATTTGAGGGTTTGTGTTTTCATGAAGTTGGAGTCGGTTATTTTTGAGGGTGGTTTGATGGCTATCCAGTATAGCAGATTTTAAGCTGAACTGCACAGATTGGGGCAAGTTTTCCTGGCAGGATGTGACAGTTGGCTGACAGTGGCGGAAGGGCGCCCATTGTCCTTCCTGGCATTCTGATGTATCATCACGCGATGATGAAACGAAAATTTTCAGTGCAACGTAGGTGGTTCTTGCGGCTGATGTTGTTTGTGGCTGCGCTTGGGCTGCTGGGCGCTTGTGCCAAGAAGATGACACCCGCGGTTCCTGCGCCCGCTACCTGGACGCCCACTGCGCCCGCGCGCCTAACGCCGGAGTCCGCGGCGGCACGCACCCCCACGGGCACGCCTACACCTACGTCCACGCACGCGCCTGCCCCCACATCCACCAGCACCCCGGTGCCCACGCCCACGCCTACACCCGCGGCCACCCCGTTTCGGCCGGGCCCGGCCAGCAAGCTGGGCGTTTTTGTGGGACGCAATGACCCGCAGCTTTTCGAATTGTTGCGCACTGGCAATCTGGCCGTGGTCAAAACGCTGGAATATGACGCCAATTTTGTGACTGAAATCAAGCAAATCGATGGTGATCTGTTTTTGGTGGCCCGCTACACGCCCTTGCCCCTGCCCGATTTCGATACCTGGGAGCCCATAGCCGCGGCTCAGGCCTTTGTGGCGCACATTTTGCCCATTGCCACAAATCCGCAGCGTCGGGCCGCGATTGATTGCTGGGAGGCCTACAATGAGCCAGTTATCGACACGCCCGCGCAAATGGCCAGCTACGCTCAGTTCGAGGGGGAGCGCACACGCCTGTTGGCTGAACATGGCATTGCCTCGTGCATTGGCAACTTTGGCGTGGGCCAGCCCGATTTAGCGCTGTGGCCCGAGTTCTTTCCTGCTTTGCAAGTGGCCAAAGCGCATCATGGTTTTTTGGCGTTGCACGAGTACTCGGCGCCCTACCTGTGGTTTGGCAGTGGTGCGCATCAGAATGATCCCGCGGCCAACGAAGGGGATGAGGGTTGGTTGACGCTGCGGTATCGCAAGGTTTATCGGCAATATCTGCAACCGGCCAATTTAGCCATTCCATTGGTGATTACCGAAATGGGCATCGATGGTCTTGTGCCCCATCGTCCGGGGGATGCCGCGGCCCGCGGCTGGCGGGAATTCATCCCCTTTTGGCACGATGAGGGAGCTTTTGCTCGTACACCATTTGGCTTTTATGTTGAGCAGCTTGCCTGGTACGATGCGGAGTTGCACAAAGATGACTATGTGATTGGCGCCAGCATCTTTGTGTTGGCCGGGCCCGCTGGCTGGGAAAGTTACGAAATTGGCGGGCCCGCGCTGAGCATCCTGCGACAATATCTCTCGGTACATCCGCCCCGGCCGTAGTACCGTGCCGCTCCCGCCCCTGGCGCGCAAAAAGCCAGACCGCAAGCTCGGGCCTGGCTCATCGCAGAAAGAAAGTTCAACCGCTCTTAGGCAGCCGCGCGGTTGACCAGGCGGGTCAAGCGCGATTTGCGGCGTGCCGCGTTGTTTTTGTGGATGATGCCCTTGGAAGCAGCTTTGTCCAGGCGCACAATGGCGACCTGCAAAGATTCACGGGCGGCTTCGGCATCGCCAGCTTCGACGGCAGCGTAGACGCGTTTGATGCTTTTGCGGATACCACCTTTGACGATTCGGTTGCGCTCGCGGCGAGCGAGACTTTGGCGATGACGTTTGATTGCTGATTTATGCGTAGCCAACCTGGTTCCTCCGGTTACTGACAAAGAAATACCCGCCGGAGAAAAATCCGGTCGGGAGAATGATTAGAATTAAGTGACAACAGCGAATTATAGAATAGAATGCTGCAATTAGCCAAATTTCGGGGGATTCGTTTTGGTCTGCGCCCGAGAGGTCCCGTCAGGGAAACTCCTGCGCATGGACGCATCGAGGAGAGGGTAGATGTACCAAACCAGGCCCGCGCCAAAAAAGGCGCCTGTTATCAGCCGCAACAGCCAGGTACTGCTACGCAAGCCCACAAGCTGTGTACTGCCATCCAGCAGCATGGGTAGCGCAAAGAGAAGCAACCATTTGCCCGGCAGTTTAGGCAAATGGCCCCGCATCAATGCAAAGAGCAATCCCATGAGGAACATGGCGCCGTAAATCGCGACATCGCGCTGGCAAATGGCCACTTTGTAGCCGTGGGTCGCGTCGCCGATGTATTTGCGGCGCACCAGCACGTTGTCACTGTCGGCAATGCCGTTGGCGGGCAAGGCGTTTCGATCATAAACGGGGGATTCGCCAAAGAGGAAGAAGGAGCGCTCGGGCAGTTGATGACATGCGGGGCGGTAGATGGTGTAGATGACACGGGCGGGCGTTTTGGCGCCAATTTCCATCAATGCCGGGGCCAAAACTGGCAGCGCCACATAGAGCAGAAACAGGATGTTCAGAATCGCCAGCCAATGATGCAGCACACCATCGGCCAGACGGCTGAAAAAGGCAACAAATTTTTCGATCAAAGGGGATTGCAAATCGGCAACCCGCTGCTCCAGGGGACGGTTATCCATGTCAGGGCATAATCGACTTCAGGTTCAGGTCGAGTTGGTCTTCGGGCAAGTAGCCTACCCAGCGGGCCTGAATGATGCCATCTTTATCAATGAAGAAGGAGGTGGGAAAGGAATCGGTGCGATAAAGCCGGGTGATTTCCTGTTTCTGATCCAGCACTACTGGCATGGTCATTTGTTTTTCGGCCACAAAGGGAGCTACTTGCTCAGGTGTTTCTGCTACATCCACCTCGATAATGACCAGGCCTTCATCCTTGTGCGCTTCGTATGCTTTGACCAGGCCGGGCATCTCACGACGGCAGGGCGGGCACCAAGTGGCCCAAAAATTAACGATAACAGGTTTGCCCTGGAAGTCGGCCAGGGTGAATTGATCGCCATTGGCATATTTGAAAGCGAAGTTGGGAGCAGGTTTGCCTTTTATGGGCTGCGCACCACTAATTTTCTTAGCGCCCGACACACTGGCTGCGGCTAAACCATCGGGCATTTGTCCAATGTCTGCGCTGCCGCCGGAAGACCGGTCATTGGAAAACAGCATAAACAGGGCGATGGCCGCCAGGACCATGCCCAGCACCAGCACGATGATGGCAATTTGACGCCCGTTTGTCTTTTTTTTCGCTTGAATTGGCCGGGAGCCTTTACGATTTTTTTTCGGCATGGGATAACCTCATTAGCTTGGTCTGAAAGCTTTGTAGCAACGTTACTACTAAGGTGGCCCGGCTAGAAACCACGAAGACACGAAGCCACAAAGGCACGAAGAAAAGAAAAAGCTTTGAAATTCTTGGTGTTCTTAGTGTCTTTGCGCCTTTGTGGTGATTGAAGTCGGGTACGTTAGTCGTTACGATTTTTGAGCGTTTCTTTGTGCCTTGGTGCCTTTGTGCTCTTGGTGGTGTGCTCTGGATAGCAACAAGTCGTCACATTTCAATTTTCATAGCACACCTACTTTAAAGTGATGATGATTGTAAAGCAAGATTGCGTTGGGCGCAAATGGCCGGGCAAGGTTCAAGGATTTCAGAACCTGCCTTGCCGTTCATGTTTGACAGCAGCGGGGCAATCTGGTATGCTTGGCGCAATCCTAAAAGATGACTGTTCACGTCTATTCAGGAAAAAACGCTAAAACACAAGTTACGATTAAGGTAGCCCGGCTAGAAACCACTAAGACACGAAGCCTCAAAGGCACCAAGAAAGAAAAAGTTTTGAAATGCTTGGTGTTCTTAGTGTCTTTGTGCCTTTGTGGTGATTGAAGTCAGATACGTTAGTCGTTACAAACACAAATCCTAAAATGGATAGCGATCTGTAACAGTTACAAAATAATGGCTATGAACCGGAAGAGTACGCATTCAAGCGGGATGCAGAGAGGCGACAGTTGCTGCGAAGTCGCTATCGGCGCGGATGCGGAATGGGCCGGGGAGCTAATCACCCAACGCCACAGGCTAGTAGGCTGATTCGGAAACGCCACCGTTATCGGGCGAAAGCTGCCCTATCCCCGCGGCAGCTTAAGAGTGAGATCGATTGCTTTCGATCTAATGAGGGTGGCACCACGGATTCATTCGCCCCTCGCGTCGCATCAGGACGTGAGGGGTTTTTTATTTCCCGATATCAGGCACCCTTTTTCCTCATTTTTAGTTACGACTAAGGTAGCCAGGCTAGAAACCACTAAGACACGAAGCCACAAAGGCACAAAGAAAGAAAAAGTTTTGAAATGCTTGGTGTTCTTAGTGTCTTTGTGCCTTTGCGGTGATTGAAGTCGGGTACGTTAGTCGTTACCATTTTTATTCATTCCCACCAGCGAGAAGATCTTATGACAACACAAAAACGTATTTTAACGGGCGATCGCCCCACCGGACGTTTGCACCTGGGCCACTATGTCGGCTCTATCAAGGCTCGAGTCGCCTTGCAAGAGCAGTACGAAACCTTTTTGCTCATTGCCGATTTGCACATGCTCACCACCAAAAACAGCCAAGAGGCGATTGCCCAAATTGATGACAATGCCCGCAACATGGTGCTGGATAACCTGGCCTGCGGCATCGATCCTGCCAAAGTAACCATCTACCTGCAATCAGCGGTACACGAAACCTACGAGCTGGCTGTCCTCTTCCAAAGTCTGGTCACAGTGCCCCGCCTGGAGCGTTTGCCCAGCCTAAAGGAGATGGCCCGGGCCGCGCACAAGGATGAGATGCCTTATGGCTTGCTGGGCTATCCGGTGTTGCAGGCAGCCGATATTTTGCTGCCACGGGCGCATCTGGTTCCTGTGGGCAAGGATAATCTGGCGCATGTAGAAATTACACGTGAAATTGCCCGTCGCTTCAATCATTTTTATGGCGAGATTTTCCCTATTCCCGAGGCAATGGTTCCGCAAGCGGGCATACTGGTAGGAACAGATGGGCAGGCCAAGATGAGCAAGAGCCTGAACAACGCTATTATGATTAGCGATGATGCCAAAACGGTGCGCAAGAAGGTTTTTGGGATGTTCACCGACCCCAATCGTATCCGGGCCGATATTCCCGGGCGGGTGGAAGGCAATCCTGTTTTTATCTACCACGATGTTTTTAATCCCAACAAGGCTGAAGTAGAAGATTTGAAGGCCCGCTACCGCACCGGCACAGTAGGTGATGTAGAGGTCAAGGAAAAATTGACCATCGCCCTGAACAACTTCCTGGACCCCATCCGCGAACGCCGGGCTACCTATGAGGCTGATAAAGGCTTTGTGGATGATGTCATCTTCCAGGGCACGCTGCGCACCCGCGAGGTGGCTCGCGAAACGATCATTGCAGCCAAAAAGGCCATGGGGCTCACCGGTGTATGGAATCGAATCAGCCGCCGCGCTGAGCGCCGCCGCAAACGGCTGGCCAAGTAGCCCAGCCATCGCCTGCGCACGCATCATGCGCTCGAGTGCCCACGTACTCGGGCGCGACCTGTTTAATCCCGGAGTGCGGCCAGCAGCGGGCCCGGCTCGGCGGGCAGCGCTGTTACCTGACAGCCGGCTGATTCCAGCATGGCCATAACATCGGGCGCAGGCTGCCCCAACACATAAACCTGCTGCGCTAAAACCGCAGCCTCGACATCAAAGCCAAAAGGCATTTTGCGAACAGCCAGATAATCGGCTAGTAGCGAAAGTTGTAGTTGCGTCTCGGCACTGGCTGCATCTGCAAGCAAAAGATAGGTGTCAAATACCCGCGTCTGCGGCGGTTGGGGAGTAAAATCGCGGGTTACTGTCTGCTTGCCATCCAGATGCACCGCACCCAACACCCGCCCGTCACTTTGATTTTGCACCACATAAACGCCCGCGGGCAGAGAATCAAAGTGGTAACGCTCATCTGCTGCGACCACCTGCGTTTTTATGAGACCTGTGGCATCCAGCAGGGCCAGGGTGTGTCCGCCGCCACCGGGAACATGACCACGCAAACGGCTGGCCGCGGGCGCAGCAGCAGCCTGGGCCTGGGTGTAACGGAAGGTGATTGCAAAGGAGTGATGAAATAAGGAATTGCCAGGCGCTTCATCGGGATGATCGGTGCGCAGGTTGATAACTTGATCAGAGGGCGCGCCCAAGCCTTCGACGCTGCAAATCTGCCATTTCCACATGGGGTAGTTGGCCGCTGCCTCGGGAGCATCGGCATCGATGATGAGGGTGTCGCTGCCACCATCCCACGCAATGCGGAACATTTCGCCGCTCATGCGCGTATTGGCATCGTTGACCGCATTGAGCAAGATGTGATGCCGCCCATTGTTTTCGGCTGGGGTAAGATGATGCACGCTGACAACTTGCCAGTAATGTTCTCCCGCCTCGACCGCGGCAGGAATGATTTCGACGCCGTAGCGTTGGGCATCATTGATTTCAGTCATTATAAACGCTCCCTTTTTGCCCCAGAATGGTGGCCAGCGTGCGCAAATCGCTGCGCATGTCGATAACATCGCACTCAGCCTCTTGCAACAGCGCCATCACACTATCGGGCAAACCATCGCCCAGCAGCACCACTGTTTCGGCCTGCTGCGCCGCGGTCAGGCTAAAGCCCACCGTTCCTGCGGGCTGAGTAGCCAACCATGGCCCCAGCAGCCGAATCAGGCCTGGCAGCAACGAGAGATCGGCCATCTGCAAAAGATAGTAGCGCTGAAGTTGTTTGAGCGGAGCTGCCGCCAGAATTGGCGCATACAACAGGTTCACGGTCACCTGATTATCGCCATCCAAAACGATATCGTTGACGCGCACTTCGTCGCCGATGCGCACTTCGTACACGCCTGCGGGCAGTGCATCGAAATGATACTGGCCATGTGCATCACTGGTTACACCTTTTTGCACCTGGCCCTGGAAATAAAGGGTCACACGAACATCAGGTGTGGGGCGATGAGCTGCATCGTGAACCTTTCCCGAAATCGTGCTGGCCCGCGCGTCGATGCCTGCGCCAACCCGCAGCAAGGGCGCTTCCAGCACCTCCGGGCCCTCCAGAACCAGCCCCGTGAGCAAATCATCGTGCAGCTCGATGCGGTAGCGGCCCTGAGGCAGCCGGGTAAAGCGATAATGGCCATCTTGTGTGAGTTCACCCTGGCGGGTAAAGCCGTAAGTTTCGGAGATGAGCTTGATGCTGCTATGCTTGTCATCGGCGCCCGTCACCCGGCCCTTGATGGCTCCCATGAGGGGGAATGTGATGCGTTGGTGATGACGGCCATCGCTGGCAATATCGAACAGAACCATGCCAATGCCTGCAAGCTCAAGATCGTAAAAGCCTTGTGCCAGATGGGTAAACTGAAAAGTTCGGGCGTGATCCAGCTCAGTTTCGGCCAGGATTTGGCCCTCTTGCCACAGCCGCACAACTTGCTCGGCCCGTCCGCCCGGCACACTGCCCTTGATGACCCCAGCCCGCACATCCTGGCCCATGGCCTGCAACTGGAAGTTGATCTCGTAGCTGATGTTATCCCCTTCACGTCCGGGCACAGTGTCGGTAACAAGCTGTGTCGCCACGTCGCTGGGAAAATCTCCTTGCACCACACTGACTTCGAAGACACCGGGACTATGCAAAAATTCGTAATAGCCCTGAGGTTTGTAGGGATTATCGCCCGTTTTGGTGCGAGGAAATTCAGTATCCGCAGCCGCGTTCTGCCAGCGCATCTCTAACTGGATGCCGCTGAGGCCCGCTCCGGTCATATCGGTGACCATGCCAAAGAAAAGCTTGCGATTGCCTGTCTCATCAGCGGTGAGCAAACGCTTTTCGGTGAGGATGTAGCGTTGATTCGGGCCCGGGTCGGCATTGAGATTCTGCTGAACCTCGGGGGTCTGTGCCGAAAGCGTTACCTGCGCACCGGCATTTTCTGCATCAAGACGGTAGGTTCCTGCCAGACCAGGTGCAAAATGAAACCACCCCTGGGCATCGGTCAAGGTTTGGGCGTGCATTTCGCCATTGCGCCAGAGTTGAACGGCAGTCTTGGCCAGCGGTTCGCCCCCCAGGCCAAAAAGCTGCCCCCAAATTTTGTAATGTCCCGGTGCATCCACTGCCTGCACGGCAATGGCATCCACATCAGCATCCTCCAGCGTGATGTCGTGGGCTACCACGCCCAGCCAGGGTACCACCAGATCGTAAACGCCGGGCGCAGCAGTCAGCGAAAAATGCCCTGTTTCATCGCTCAAAGTACGAACTACAAGGTCATCATCCTGGCGCAAGGCAATCTCAACCCCGGCCAGAGCCTGGCCATCTTTGCCGCTCACCTGCCCGGTCACTGCAGCGCGTTTATCGGCAGCCCGCAGCTCATGCCGAAGCTGAGCCGGTGTATCCTTCAGGCGCTGCACAATGGGCAACTGGCCCGACAATCCAAATTGCAAATTCCAAACATCGCTGTACCAGGCCATCTGCTCCCAGGTGGGATTGATGTGGCCCAAAGTGCCGGAACCCAGCAGCCAGGTACAGAGGGTAAAGTACCAGTCAGGCGCTTCATCCTGCATAAAACGCACAATTTCCATCTGCCAATCCGCTTGCACAAAAGGCGTTACCCGGGCGTAACGATCATCATCACCCCAGCCCACCACGGGCCCGCCCTCGGTGCTGATGACAGGAATATGGAATCCCAGCGCTTTGTAGCTCATCTCGCCCCAAAGCTGCCAGGATAAAAAGGTGTTGGCATCATCCTCCAACGTGGCGCCTTGATTTTTGTGCGCCTTCCGCACAGCATTCACCTGCTCCAGCGTACGGCCATCCCAGGTCCAACGATTGAACTTTTCGTAATCGGCCCGACTAATGCCAAGCTCAAGCTTTTCGAGCTCTTCCCAGCTAAGATGGCTGTATTGCCACCGGGCCAAATCGTCATAAGCCTCTTGGGTCAGGGGCTCGCCCTGCTGATTCACGGCATCGTAGGGATAATCCAGAGGATGATTAAGGGTGTAGTTGTGAATAGCCAGCCAGGCTCCCTTCTCGAAAATATCGCGGCGCCCGCGGGCCACCACCAAAGCAATGCCATTGTCGGTGCTGGCCGAGCCCATGGCAGGAAAGGCAGGATAGCCGCCCAGCCCCTGAATCACATCTGCATCCTTGATGAAATCATCTACCACGATTTCCAGCCAATTTTCGGGCTGTTGCCCCTTTTGCCACTCAGCGGGCAGATCTGGTTCGTTGTTGGTCTCAAAATAGCGCACGCCAGCTTTGATGAGCTTTTTCAGGGTGCCAACCTGTTCGCCCGCCACAGCTCCGGGATTGGGCTGCTCGCGATAAAGCCGCACAATGGGCATAATGTCATTTTCGATGAGCGCCTGACACACCTCCAATGATGAAGCGCCGCCATCATCCAGCAACTTTACCCACTTGATTTGCAGCGCTTTAAGCTCATCAATCCAATGAGCCAGGGCCTTGCCACTGAGATGATAAAGACCGGCAGACCAATGTACACCACGTCCATTGTCTTGCCGCGGGCGAGGATAGTCAGAAAGTGGCTTGGGGGCCATAACGTATTTCCTTGTGTCGATGGGGGATGACTGCCGCGGTGTTTCGCAGGCAGGCTATTGGGGGACAGTTGAAGTTATTATAAACCGGCTTGTTGGTTCATCCAAACTGCACGGCGTAATGTTTCTTGCATTGTAGTGATATGGAACTACCCCTCCTGCTCAATCTTGACAATTCTTCCCCCTTTTCATAAAATCAACCCAACAACCACCACCTCGATGTCATGCACCCCAATCGGGTCACACAGCATCGCACCATCAGGAGAACCACCCCTTATGATTGGCGTAGAACAACTTCGCAAAGGCGTCATCTTCAAACTGGATAACGACCTCTACCGCGTTCTTGAATATGAACACCGCAAACAAGGCCGCGGCGGCGCCACCATCCGCGTCAAGGCCCGCAACCTGCGCTCCGGCGCCACCATCGAAAAAACCTTCCCCAATGGCAACAAGGTTGAAGACATTCGCCTGGAACACGCCAATGTGCAATATCTTTACAACGATGGGCACTTCTACTACTTCATGGATGTCGAAACTTACGAGCAGATCATGCTCACCGAAGCCAACCTGGGCGACATGGCCAACTACCTCATCGATGGCCTGGAAATCAAAGTCGAAACCTACGAAGGCAAGCCTATCAGCATCGAGCTGCCCAAAACTGTTGATCTGAAGGTTGTGGAGGCTGAGCCTGGCTTTGCCGGCGACACAGCCAACGCGCCCAGCAAAAGCTGCACCACCGAAACTGGCCTGAAAGTGGCTGTGCCTCTGTTTGTGCAGGCGGGCGACACCATTCGAGTCAACACCGAAACAGGTCAATACAGCACCCGAGTCTAGCCAGCCCTCGGGCAACCTTCCATCACATCTCAGGCCGAAGATCGGGGATAGGAAAGTACTTTCCACGCCACCCCAGCTTCGGCTTTTTCTTTCGCCCGCAGCCATCGCAAGTCTGACACTCTCTTTCTGCTGTACAGATGCGATGCAAACCGGCCCATAACCCTCCATGACCACCACAAAACGTTGGCTACTGGCACTCCTGGCACTCACACTTTTGCTTGTGGGAGGCTGCCGCGCGCCGCAGCCCAGCACGCCCGCGGCGACCTCGGCGCCAACCCCCTCAGCCACATCTGCCCCCACGCCAACGCCAACGCCAACGCCCGCGCCAACGCCCGCGCCAACGCCCACACCCGCGCCAACGCCCACACCTGTGATCACAGTCATCACCCAAGCGCGGCAGGCCCTCGAACTGGGCGACACATCTGGCGCAATCATAGCCCTCGAAAACTTCATCACCCGCCATGCCCAGCATCCCCAAGTGCATCAAGCCCGATTTCTGCTGGGCCAGGCCCTGGCACTTCAGGGAGACCCCAAGCAAGCTATTTCCCAGTTTCAGACATTAGTCGAAGATGAAACAGCTCTGGCGCAATGCCCCGAAGCGCTCTTTTGGCTGGGACGGCTGTTACAAGCAGAGGATGCCAACCGAGCAGCCCACCTTTACCAGCGCTACGCCGAACAAAGCCCACATCTTCAAGCCGAAATTTTATTGCTGGCCGGAGAACTTTGGGCCCAAAACAACGACCAGGATGCGGCCAACACCCTGTACAAGCAGGCCCTGGCCGCCGCATCCAACACCCAAACGCGCTTGCGAGCCCAAGAAGACCTGGCTGCCAATGCCGTCACCCAAGGCAATCTCAAAGCTGGAGCAGCCTACTATCGCCAAATCCTGCAAAAAGCCAAACTGCCCAGCTATCGCACCGAAGTCCTCTATCGACTGGGACAAACGCTGCAAGCTCAGGGCCAACAGTCTGCCGCCTGGGAAAGCTACCAACAGGCCATCCATCAGGATACCAGCAGCACATACGCTTATCTGGCGCTCATCGAGCTGGTCAATGCCGATGTGCCGGTAGACCCCCGCCTGCGGGCCGAAATCGACATCAACGTCGGGGCCACCACACCCGCCATCACCCTTTTGCACAACCTTTTGGCCACAGCCCCGCCCAACGCCGGCGACCTGTACGCACTGCTGGCCCGGGCCCACGAAGTTGACAAAAACTACGCCGAAGCAGCCAAAGCCTGGCGGCAAACCCTGCTCCACAGCAACGACCCCCGCATCCGGCAACAGGCCTGGCCAGGACTGGGACGCAGCCTGTGGCGGCAAGGTCTGCAAGAAGAAGCCCGAATCACCTACTTGCAGGCATCGGAGCAGCTCACCGACGCAGATGCCGCGGCCACAGCCCTGTGGTGGGCAGCGGTGCTGGCCGGACAAGATGAAGAGCAATGGCAACAAGCAGCCGATGATTTCATGCGTTTGGCCCGCACCTGGCCCCAACATGATCATGCAGCGCAGGCCGGATTTCGGGCCGGACTCATCTATTACCGCCTGGGCAATGAAGACAAAGCCCGGGCTCTGTGGCAAGAACACGCGGCCAGCGGCGAAGGCGCATGGCAAGCCGCCGCACACTTTTGGCTGGGCAAATTGCTGGCCCGCCAGGGAGATGATGTCGCAGCTCAGGCCCACTGGCAAAAAACCGCACAGCGTTGGGATGCCAACACCTTTTACGGCCTGCGCGCCCGTCAACAACTCCCCGCGGCCAGCATTCCCCAGGCAACACCTCCGCCCCACAGTGACACCCTGGCAGCAGCGCAGCAGTGGGTAGCAGCGCTGGCCGACGTTGACGTTCACAAAGCCTTTACCGCAACCCCCCAAGCCTTCGCCCGCATCGCAGAATGGCATCGCCTGGGCGAAGATGCCCGTGGTCACAGCGAACTGGAAACCCTGCGTCAATCCTGGAGCAACGATGGCGTCAAATTACTGCAAATACACCTGCTGGCCCACCAATTGGGCTACTACGATATCAGCATTCGCGCAACCTCGGGCCTGGTTGCACTCTCGCAAAAACCGCTGAATGCCGCGCCCCTGTACATTCAAAAAAGCATCTATCCCCTGGCCTATCAACCCTTGGTTCTTGAATCTGCGGTGCGTTTTGAGCTGGACCCAGCACTTTTCTATGGTCTGCTTTGGCAAGAGTCGCACTTTTGGGCGCCTGCCACCAGCAGCGCCGGAGCCAAGGGTCTGGCGCAAATCATGCCTGCCACCGGCGAGGCCGCAGCCCAACAAACCCACCTTGAAAACTTTTCAGTGAGCGATCTTACCAAACCATCTGTCAGCCTTTACTTGGGAGCGTACCTGCTGCGGCAAGAACTCAATCGCAGCCAAGAAAACAGCTTTCGAGCGCTGGCCGCATACAACGCCGGGCCCAACCCACCGACTCTGTGGTGGAACTTGGCCGAGCAAGACCCCGATCTTTTTGTCGAACTCATCCCCTACCGCGAAACCCAACACTACGTGCGCACCATCACCATCCAGGCCCAAAACTACCGCCGCCTCTACCCCGAGCTGCTTCACGACTAATCTCCCTCATCCCCTCATGCCCCACTTCATCAAACTGGGCGGCAGCCTGATTACCGATAAAAACCAAGCGCTCACACCCCGGCCGCAGACCATTCGACGGCTGGCGCATGAGTTTGCGCGTGTTTGGCAGGCACAGCCGCAACAACAATGGGTACTTTCGCATGGCAGTGGCAGCTACGGCCACGCGGCAGCACAGCAGCATCGTACCCGCCAGGGCGTGCAGAATGCCACGGGCTGGGCTGGATTTGCCCAGGTTGGCCATGTTGCGGCACAGCTCAACCGCTTGGTCATGGCCGAGCTGTTGTCCGCGGGCGTGCCCGCCATCAGCTTTGCGCCCTCAGCATTGGCCCGCTGCCACAACAGACGCATCACGCACCTGCATACCCCACCAATCCTGACAGCGCTGCGTCACCAGCTCGTCCCCGTGCTTTTTGGCGATGTCGCATTTGATGACGCTCTGGGAGGAACCATCGTCTCCACCGAAGAGGTGCTGGCAGCCCTGGCCCAAGACTTGCCACCTCGTCATCTCACCCTGGTGGGGCTGGTGGACGGGGTATTCGATGCCGACCCGGTACGTCATCCCCGGGCCCGCCACATCCCCCACCTGCGCCTGGCCGACCTGCCAGCACTGCGTAAAGCTCTGGGTGACTCGCATGGCGTGGATGTGACCGGGGGCATGGCTGGCAAAATTGATGAAATGGCCCGCTTGCTCCGACAATTTCCGCAAACGCACATTCACCTCATCTCGGGCGAAGAGCCAGGCCATTTTTTGCGCCACCTGCAAAATCCCGAACTACCTCTGGGCACAACCCTCACCGGTTGAGATCCGCTACCCATTCCATCCAACTCACACCCTCCGATAATCTCATGTCCGAAGAAAAAGAACTTACCTTTGAAGAAGCCTTGGCACAACTGCAAAAAATCATCGCCGACCTGGAAGATGGCGAACACAGCCTGGAAGAGAGCCTGGCCAACTACGAGCAAGGCATGAACCTGGTCAATTTCAACATGAAGCTGCTGGATCAAGCGGAGCTGCGGGTGCAGGAGCTGCTGCCCTCAGGCGAAGAAGCGCCCTTTGCCGGGCCCATGGATAGCCGCAGCTAAGTGGCAAGATTTAGCGCCCGCAAGAGTGCTGTGCGGCGACAGCAGACAGCTACTCGCTGATGAGGCTTTTGCGCCCGAGGTCGCCAAAAGCATCATCGGTGGTGGACAAACCGCAATTCATTGCCGCAGCTCGCAGATTCTCGGCAGTTTCACGCTGAACCAGGCTCCATTGTCCACAATGCGGACAGCGATCATATTTTTTGGTAAAGAAATTGAGACCCCACCAGTGGCAGGCATAGGGACAGCCACATTTCGGACACACAGCGCCACCAAAAATGCCGCTGTACGGGCCATATTTTTCGGGATGGCGGTTGCGGTCGCGGCGATACAGCAGGTAGGGGATGCCAAAAATCGCCAGTAAAATGGGCAGGACATAGGAGATGAAGAGCTTTGTGGACTCACTGGCAGGCACAAAGGTCCTCTCCAGCCTGTTGGATAGCAGCATTTCGCCACTTGCAGTACGCCCGACAGCATACAGCTTGTGCGGGCCCAGGTCGTAATCATCCGTGACAAAATTCAATCGCCAAGGTGCTGCCTCATCCCGCCCGACCGACACGTCGTCGATAAAAAATTCAACGCTGCTGAGCGATTCGGGCCCGGTGACCCGAAGGCTGAAATGTCCCTGAATTTTACCCTCGAAGCCGCTATACCCACGGTCACGATGCAGCTTCAGGTGCAATACCGACCTTTGCGCCGATACCGAAAGGGATCTTATTCCCAAAAACGCTACCAGCAAAAGCATCGCCATCAAAAACCGTTTCATGGTCACGATTCCGTAGCCGTAAAATCAGATTGAAGTGCAGACAGGGCATCAGACGCAGAGGCGCCAGGCCCGCTATCATCCTCTTCCGCTTCTGGCGGGCGCAGCAGCAGGATAATCATCAAGCTGGTAATGGCCAGCACCCCTATCACCAACTCGGTGATGGGAATGCTGAATGTTTTGGCACTGAGCACACTGATAGCATCCACCAACCAGTGCCAGCCCACGGCCAACCATAGCCAATGGGTGCTTTTGCGCAAAAAGACCTGCATCACCAACACCGCCAGCGAAACCTGGATGGCCAGCGCCGAGGCCCGCTCCACCGCCCCCATCATGGCGGCATACCAAGGCTGGGCCCAAAACTGGCTGATTTGCTGTTGCACTTCAGCCAGTTTGTCGGCAGGTAACGTCTCTAACAACGCGGGATTATTTTTAAGCATCATCATGTTGGCCAGGGTAATGGCCAGCAATAGTGCCAGAATCATAGCCTCGAAACCGCCATGCCCAGCCCCAAACATCAATGCTTGCTTCCAGCTACGCGCGTTTTTAAGATTGTTACGCAAGATGGCGTAACGGGCAATCTCTTCGGTAAAAGCCGCTGTGAATCCTAGCACCAGGGCTTGCACCCAGATGTTGGCATCAGCGCCCAAACCTGGAACCACACGCGAAAGCACTGCATTCAGGGGCAGATGAATGAGTTGGGCCAGAATGAAGGCCAGGCCGCCAAAAAGAAACAATCGCCACGAAAGCCTCAATTTTCGGGCCAGGAAAAATCCCAGCACCATGGGCAGCAGGAACATGAGGCCAGCACTCAGGGCATAAACAAGGGTTAGAGACATAAGTCAAGCAAGCGTTTTGTGTGTAACATGAGTGATTGAGCATTCAAAATTGCGATTGAAAACATCTTACTGGCCCGCGGTTAGGGCAAAATCGAACTCACCGGTATAGGAAGAAATCGTGGCCCGGCCATCATCCTTGAGACCCATCACCCGATAATAGTGATTTTCGGCAGGATTGCCCAACGCATCCACCGCATCGAATTGCCAGGGGGACGCGCTCACCACGCCCGCGGGCGCATGATGCAGGCCCGCGTAAGGAGATGTATCGTGCCACACCTGATAACGTGTGTAACCGGCGGCTGTGGTCCAGCTCAGACGCAGCGCATCGCTTGGCTGCCTGCTAACGCTGACCCACGGCCAGAAGAGTGCATTGGCTGTGGGTGTTACGATTTGGGTGTCACTGGCCACAGGCGCCCCCGCCAGCATAGCACTGAGCGTCACAGTGTAGGTCGCACCATTGCTTAGGCTTTCCAGCGTAGCACCACGGTGGCTGGCTGGCATATCAGTGATGGGCGAAGCAGGATCCCCCGCGGGCCCGCGATAACCAATGCGCCAGGTAACTGTGGCGGGCACAGTTCCTGTCACCTCCCAACTCAAATCAAGGCGTTCATCACCAGGAACCGCATACAAAATAACATCCAGTTGCGGATTTTCCTGCACATAAATCGTTACGGTTTCCTGGTCAGTCTGATCACCATCATTCACATCAAACGTTATTGTATAAACGCCTGCATCGTCAAACCCCGGCGTCCAGCTAAACTGACGGGTAGCAGCATTGAATTGTGCGCCAGCAGGCAACCCCGTAGCCGAATACAGCAGCGCATCCCCATCCTTATCATCCGCCCTGACGCTGAATTGCAGCAGCGAGCCCTCGTAAACTCGCTTGGCGCCAATGCCGTTAAGCTCAGGGGAATTGTTTTGCGTTGAGGTTCTAAAAGTTTTGGATGGATACTTGTTCTCGTGGCCCGTGGCATCGGTGCTGGCCACATGATATTGATAAGTCTTATTGGCGGTTAGCCCGGTGAGCGTGACCACATGACTGGTGCTGAGTGTAGTATCGTTGATGGTGGTTGCATTGCCGCTGTAAAGAATCTCGTAATCGATATAAGTGGTGGCGAGCTCATCAGTACGCCAGCTAATGACCGCCCCAGTGGTGCTGACGTTAGAAACCTGCAGGCCCGAGATAATGGGCATGCGCTCATCTGCACCTGCGGGTGTGGTGACAGCCAGAGGAGCGGTGGTCACACTGCGGTAATTGCGCGCATCCCAGGCTTCTATCGTGTAATGATACGTGGCACCAGGATTGACCTTGTCATCGCTATAGGAAGTTGCAGTTGTTGTGGCCACAGGCACGCCATCCCGATAAACAATATAACCCACAAGATGTGCATTATCGGTAGCTGCGTTCCAGGCCAAATCAACTTGCTGATACGTGACGCTGGCTTGGTGCAAGTTGGCCGGCGTGACAGGTGGGGTCACATCGGGCGATTGCCCGGCATCCTGCACTCTAAAAACATGAACAATCGGTTTTCGGGCGTAAATACCCTCGACGCGCACTTCCATCACATACAAAAGCCCGTGCGCCCGATCAAACGTCATGCCGCCCAAAATGGTGCGACGACAGCCCTGCTTGAACAGATAATCTTCGATGTTGAAGCGGGCATAAGGCTGAACAGCATCTGCCGAAAGTTGTCCCTGCGCAACCTTTGCCAGCAAGGCTGGATCGTAAAGCAACATAAGCCCATAATAAGGCTCGGCATGATACCCCTTGGAGCCACATCCGTCCACATTAGGTGCGCCGTAATACTCCAAGCCACTGGCAGCGGTACGAAAAGCCTTGGTTCCAGCCAAAATCACGGCAGCTTTATCGCCTGCGGTCAGCCATGCACCATCGGCCCAGTCATCCGAATGGCTGTAACCATTCACATTCAGGTGCGACTCGTAAAAAAGCATCTCCACCGCATCCACTGCGCTACCATCTGCCGGGGGATTGCCATCGTTCCAGGGACCGAACGCATACAGAGCAGGCCCCCAACTGCCACCATTCACCAACCGGTTGCGGCCCGCAGCCAGATAATTGCCTGGCGTGTACACATCGGCCCAACTTTGGGGAATATCGAACAGGTAACGACTGGTGGCCGCGGCGGCAAAGGTGCCCAGGCGCCACACGCCCTGGCTTTGCAGATTGGTAAAATCCAGCTCGCACCAACCATGATACTTGTCATCATGCGATGGCATGTAGTATTCATACATGGCCCAGTAGAGCTTGTCAGTGATCTGGCTGCCCTGTCGCGGGTAGTACTGAATATCCTCCAGTGTGCTGCCGGTGAGCCCGCCCGTCTGCCGTCCTCCCGTAACATCGGCAAAGGGTTGTAAGGTGGTGGCCACCGGTAAATCGTCCAAATTCTTGTCCGACGAAATTACCGGCGCAGGAATGGTGAATTCAGAGACAAAGTTCTGATAGGGATGACTGACACTGAACAATGAGCCGGGAAAACCATCGTTCGGGCCCGTGGCATCGCCCAATGGATAATAGCCCATGCCGCTACCGCCGTAAGACCAGGACGTGCCATTGGATTCTTCATCGGGCAGGCGGAAGGCGCCTAAATAGATCAAATCGCTCTCCGGCTGAATCAACGTTTTGCTGACCGCGGGCCCATCGGCCCAAACTGTAACGATCGGGCCCGAGAATAGTAAGATCAACATAACCAAAAGAAAACCATAAAAAGGACGCATTGCTGCACCTCCATAATGCCGGAGACTTGGAATGGGGGTCGTTTTAGCCAGTTTCTTCATCCACCCATAACGAGGTGAATTGGAATTTATCCACATCTACCAAGCCCATGTCTGTAAGTTTGAGGCTGGGAATCACCTCCAGGGCCATGAAGCTCATGCCCATGAAGGGGTCATGCAGGGGAGACCCCAGATGCCGGGCCGCGGCAATCACAGCAGCCACTTGATCGCGGATGACAGGCATAGGGGCTTTGCTCATCAGGCCAGCCAGGGGCAGTGGCACTTCGGCCAAGATCTTGTCGTTCTCAGCCGTGACCAGGCCGCCGCCCATGGCTGCTACGCGGCGGGCCGCGGTCATCATCGACTGGTCATCGGCCCCCACGACCACGATGTTGTGATGATCATGCGCCACGGATGAGGCCAGCGCACCCCGCTGGAGGCCAATGCCATGAATAAAGCCTTTACCCACGTTGCCCGAGTACATGTGTCGTTCGATGACCGCCATTTTCAGAATATCGCGGCTGGGATCAGCTTGCGCCAGGCCATCGACAATGGGCACTTCCATCTGCAAATGCCGGGTAACAAGCTGGTTGGGTGTGTGCCCGATGACGCGGGCTACATGGCCACGCGCGGGAATCTCGAAATTCACTTTATCCCAGGCCACATTCATGGTGTGCCGCAGCGCTCGATCTGGCAGTTCTTGGGCGGGCAGGGTCATGCTTCCTTCCCGAGCCACCAATTTGCCTCCCCGAAAGACCATTTTGGCCCGCGGTGCCTGTAAATCATCAAAAACAATCATGTCGGCCCGGCCCCCGGGAATAATGGCCCCGCGGTCGTACAGCCGGAAGTATTGCGCCGGGTTCCAGGTGGCCATACGAATGGCAATGATGGGATCGATACCCTCCTGAATGGCGGTGCGCACCATGAAATCGATGCTGCCCTGATCCAACAAATCTGCCGGCTGGCGATCATCGGTGCAAAAACAAAAACGCTGATGATTTCGTTCATTGACCAGCGGCAGCAAGGCTTTTAAGTTGTGGGCGTTGGTAGCTTCGCGGATGAAGATGTTCATGCCTGCCCGCAATTTTTCACGTGCTTCTTCCAGGCCCGAGGCCTCGTGGTCAGAGCGGATGCCGGTGGCGATGTAGGTTTGCAGCGCCTTGCCACTGACACCGGGCGCATGGCCATCGATGATGTCATCCTTGAAAATGCGCAATTTGTCCAGCACCTCGTCATCGCCATAAATGACGCCAGGAAAATTCATCACCTCGGCCAGTCCCAACACCCAGGGATCTGATTTTAACGAAACCAGGTCATACCAGTGCAGGGTGGCGCCATTGGTTTCCATGTTGGTGGCGGGCACGCACGAAGGCGCTACCACATACATGCTCAGCGGGCCATTTTTGGCACTTTCGAACATGAAACGAATGCCATCCAGCCCCAAGACATTGGCGATTTCGTGGGGGTCGGTGATAACAGTGGTAACGCCCAGAGGAACCACGGTGCGGGCAAATTCCGAAGGGGGCGACATGGAGCTTTCGATATGTACGTGGGCGTCGATATATCCGGGGGCCAGATACGCTCCTCCCAAATCGATGATTTCGCGGGCCTGGTAGTCTGCACCAATGCCCACAATGCGGGAGCGGGCCACAGCGACATCGGTTTTGATGATTTCGCCGCTAAGCACATTGACCAAGCGTGCATTTTTTAGCAGAAGATGTGCAGGATCCTCACCGCGGGAGTATCGAATAAGTTCAGCAAGTTCCATTGATTAACCTCTGATTTGTTGATGATGGAGCGTGGACAAAAGGCCGGTGCCAGCATGACAAAGGCGCACCGAAAGAAGAAGGCCATTACTGCTTGATCACCTGTCGCACCTGGCCCGAGCGCACCAGTTTTGCAGCCAGAGCCATGTAAGGCGACATCATGGCATCCTGGGGAATAAAGGGGATATGTTGACGCAGTAGCTGATAAACTGGAGCTGTGCCTTGCCCCAGATGCACCTCGTTGCCCAGGGCATTTTTTCGAAAATCAATGGCCTGCGCCGCGGCCATGAGTTCGATGCCCAAAATTTGTTCTAAATTGCGCAACACGCGACGGGCCTGACGCCCGGAAATCGGGCCATTGGAGACATGATCTTCTACATTGGCCGAAGTGGGAATGCTATCGGCGCTGGCAGGAAAACAAAGTGCCTTGTTCTCAGAGGCCAGGGCCGCGGCTGTGTACTGGGTAATCATGAACCCGGAGTTAAGCCCACCATATTCTGTTAAAAACGCGGGCAGCAAGCCGCCGTTGCTGGCCCGGTCAGTCATCCGGTTCAGCCGCCGCTCCGAGATGTTACCCAATTCGGTCATGGCCAGCGCCAAATGATCATAGGCAATGGCCAGGGGCTCGCCATGAAAATTGCCGCCACTAAGGGCCACTGGCGTTCCATCCTCTTCAAAAAAGATGAGGGGATTATCGGTTACGCTGTTGAGTTCGATGCTCACGACCTGACGGGCCTTTTGCACCGCGTCGGCACAGGCTCCATGCACTTGCGGGATGCAGCGTAACGAGTACGCGTCCTGCGGGTCTTCCGAGGGCGTGCCCCGCACAAAATCGGAATCTTGCAAAAGCTCACGCATGATGCGCGCGGTCGCGACCTGCTGCGGGTGCGGGCGCACCGCGTGGATGCGAGCATCGAAGGCCGCGGGCGTGCCGTGCAGTGCCTCCAGTGTCAGGGCTCCAGCCACATTGGCCGCAAAAATGGCATTCTCAGCCTCATCCACCGCCAAACACCCCAGCGCCACCATAAACGCGGTGCCATTGGTCAGGGCCAAACCCTCTTTGGGGGCCAGTTGGATGGGTGACAGGCCGGCCCGGGCCAATGCTTGCGCCCCGTCCATTTTTTCACCCCTGAACCACGCTTCCCCCTCACCAATCATCACCAGCGCAATGTGGGCCAGGGGGGCTAAATCACCACTGGCGCCCAAAGAGCCTTGCCGCGGCACCACCGGATGCACGCCCCGTTCCAGCATTTGCAGCAGCAAATCGATGGTTTCGGGCCGCACGCCCGAATACCCCGAAGCCAGCGTGTTAGCCCGCACCAGCATCATGGCCCGCACCACCTCTGTTTCCAGCGGCGCACCAGTGCCCGCCGAATGCGAGCGTACGATGTTTATTTGCAACTGCCGCAGCGCGTTTTTGGGAATAGTGGTGTTCTTGAACGCACCGAAACCGGTGTTGATGCCATAAACTACCCGCCCTTCTGCCACAATTTGGGCCACAGCCTGACTGGCACGCGCCACTGCCTGCCGTGAATCCGCAGAAAGCGTCACCGCGATTTCACCTGGTTGCGTCCGGGCCACCTGCACCACCTGCTCGATGGTGAGATGCTGGCCATCCAGAACAAGCTTTTTCATGGTTTTGTCTCAGCCATCTTGGCTTCCGAGGCATCACCCAGGTCGGCGGAGCGCTGATAGGCGGCAAAGACCGCCTTGGAAAGAATGGTGCGAAAGCCACCCTTTTCTAGTTCGTAAATCGCCGAAGCTGAGGTTCCACCTGGCGATGTCACCATGTTGCGCAACGTGGCTGGATGCCGTCCCAGCTCCTCGACCACAGTTACAGCCCCTTTGATGGTCTGAATCACCATCTTTTCGGCAATGTGGCGAGAAAAGCCCATGTGTACTCCGGCATCAATCAACGATTCGATGAACAGGAAGACATAGGCAGGACCCGTTCCGCTGAGCGCGGTAGCCATATCCAGATAGCCCTCATCATCCATCCAAATTTCTTGCCCCAGGGCCTGCAAAATTTGCTGGGCCTGTTGTTGCTGCTGCGAACTCACCGCGGGCGTGGTGGTCCAAACGGTCATGCCCTCACCAAACTGGCCCGGCGTGTTGGGCATGGCCCGCACCATGGCTTGGTGTTCCAGACCAGCGGTAATCACGCTGATTCGGGCCCCGGCAATGATGCTTAGCACCAAAGCATCTGGCTGCACCTCGCCACGAATGCGCTTCATCACTTTGGGTAAAACCTGCGGCTTGATGCTAAGCACCAAAATTTTGGCCGCCTGTGTCACCTGATGATTATCGGTGCTGGTGCGGATGCCATATTTTTCGGCCAGATAAGCCAGCCGATCTTCACGGGGGTCGGCTGCAAAAATGCTTTGCGGCGGAACCAGTTCTCGACGTAAAATGCCTTTGATCATGGCTTCGGCCATATTGCCGGCGCCAATAAATCCGATGATGGTGTTGGTGAACATAATCTTTTGAACAGGAGAGAGGCAGGTTGCCTCGGCGATATCCTTAGGGCCAGAAAATATTCTGACCAGAGTCAATGGCAGTGGCCGGAAAATCATCGGCCTGCACATCGGGCCCGATGACCACATTGCGTCCCAATCGGGCCTGTGCAGGAATGTGGCTGTTCGGGCCCACCAGCGTAATGCCGGTGTTCAGCACCTGGGGCAAAACCTGATTGGGGGTGTTGGCAGTGCCCGCGCCTACTTCGGCCCCCCGCCCCACTACCACATCCCGATCCAAAATGGCCCGGTCGATAACCGCGTCGCTGCGAATCAAGGTGTCGTGCATCAAAATGCTGTCACGCACCACTGCGCCCGGTTCGATAACGACGCCCGGGCCAATAATCGAACGCTCCACACGCCCCAGAATACGCGCGCCATCACTGATGAGATTCACGCTGGCCTGGGCTTGGGCGCTAAAAAGCACCGGCGGATATTGCCGCGATTGGGTGTGAATCCGCCAGTGCGGGTCATTCATGTCGAGTGCAGGAATATCGGCCAGCAGTGCCATGTTGGCCTGGTAATAAGCGGGTGCCGTGCCTACATTGGCCCAATAGCCATCGAATTCATAGGCAAACACCTGCTTTTCACGAACCAAGTCGGGGATTACTTGACTGCCGAGATCGTGTGAGGTTTGGCCTTTGCCTGTGAGCCAGTCGGCCAAAATCGCTGCATCAAAAACGTAGATGCCCATGCTGGCCAAGTTGGCCCGGGTGCGCCGCGGTTTTTCCTGAAAACGAATAACACGTCCCTGGGCATCGGTGCTGACCATGCCGTAGCGATAGGTTTGATGCGGATTAACCGGGCGCACAGCCAGTGTTACATCAGCCTTATGTGCCCGATGAAAAGCGATGAGATGCTGATAATTCATCTTGTAAATGTGATTGCCAGAAAGGGTCAAAACCTCGTGGGCATGACTTTCGGCGATTACATCCAAATTAAAACGCAGCGCATCAGCCGAGCCTTTTTCCCACAGACCTTCGCCAGGGCGCGTTTGATAGGGCTGCAACAGGCGCACGCCGCCACTGGAGCGATCCAAATCCCAGGGTTTGCCAGAGCGGATATGCTCGTTCAGGGGACGTGGCATGTATTGTGTGAGCACTGCCACGTTGAAAATTTTGGAGTTGACGCAATTGGAGAGGGGAAAGTCAATGACTCGGTATTTTCCGGCAAAGGGTGTGGCCGATTCGGGGCGTCGGGCGGTGAGCACGGCCAGTCCCGGGCCCGCACCACCAGCCAAAATCATCGCAATAACCTTGTTCATGCCTTCACCTCCTGGGCAGCGGGCAGCAAAATCTCGGTTTCATGCACCGAAGCTCCCGATGGAACGAGGGTTATGTCATCAAAAGCGGCCTCGCTCACATCGGCATCAATGAGCACATTGCGCCCGATGCGAACATTGGCGGGGATGTAAGCGCCCTTGCCTACCACGGTGATGCCGGTGTCCAGCTTTTCGGGCATTTCGGCATTGGGGATGAGCGGACCTACGTCATCACCCAGGTGTACACCAGCACCAATGACCACCTGTTTATCGACAACGACTTTATCCAGCACTGCGCCCGGGCCCACAAAGGTATCATTCATCAGCACCGACTGCGTGACCACGGCCCCGGGCGAAACAAAAACGCCGGGCGAAAGCACCGAATCGGTGACTTGTCCCTGGATGGTGCAACCATTGCTCACCAGCGAGTGTGTCACCTGACCAGATACGCTTATCTTGACAGGGGGACGCTCCTGGCTGCGGGTGCGAATCTGCATCGTGGCATCCCACAAATTCAGTGGATGCTCCAAATCGCATAATTCCAGCGATGTGCGCCAATAGGCATCGATGGTTCCCACATCGACCCAATAGCCATCAAAACGATAGGCGTAAACCTTCTCGTTGGCAATCATGCCGGGAATCACATGCTTGCCAAAATCGAGATTGGGATGTTGGGTGTGGGCCTCAATCAGGCTCTTTTTGAGGATGTCCCGATCGAAAAGATAAATGCCCATGCTGGCCAGCGTGCCTTTATCCCGCTTTTTAGGTTTTTCGTGGAACTCGATGACACGCCCGCTTTCATCGGTGGTCATAATGCCAAAGCGGTCTGTTTCTTCCAGGGGAACATTCATCACTGCAACGGTCAGCGCGGCGCGATGCTGCTGATGAAAATCGATCATCTTCCGATAATCCATTTTGTAGATGTGGTCGCCAGAGAGAATCAACGCGGCCTCTGCATCCCGGTTGTCAAGATAATCGAGATTCTGATAAACGGCATCGGCCGTGCCCTCGTACCAGCCCTGCGAGCCCCGGGCCCGATAGGGTTGTAGCAGTCGAATGCCACCATTCATTCGATCCAAGTCCCAGGGTTTGCCAATGCCGATATGCTCGTTAAGGGAGTGCGGTCGATATTGCGTTAGCACCGCTACATCAAAGATATGCGAGTTGATGCAGTTGGAGATGGTGAAGTCGATGATGCGGTATTTTCCGGCAAAGGGAACTGAGGGTTTAGCCCGATGGGCCGAAAGAACGGTCAACCGGGAGCCTTCGCCGCCAGCCAGAATGATGGCCACCACGCGCATAAGCTGCCTCCGTTGGGCGATGAAATGTGTTTTTTCTTTCTTCGTGCCATTGTGTCTTCGTGGCTAAATGAGGACAAAGACTTGTAAAGTGTAACGACTAACGTATCCGACTTCAATCACCACAAAGGCACAAAGACACTAAGAACACCAAGCATTTCAAAACTTTTCTTTCTTTGTGCCTTTGTGGCTTCGTGGCTTCGTGGTTTCTAGCCGGGCTACCTTAGTAGTAACTGTAAAGTTATTATTGATAAAGGTTAGCAGAGTTATTGCCAATGAGCAAGCTGGCATTGTTGTCTGGAGGGTTCACGGTTCACGGTTCGCGGTTCACGGTTCAAGGTTTGGAGG
>Ga0256914_1000531_pt1 | contig 37414 bp, 40 predicted proteins | sample HulkmetaG_FD_191571 | JGI IMG/M metagenome (GOLD analysis project Ga0256914, IMG submission 191571) | Hydrothermal chimney microbial communities from Main Endeavour vent field at the Juan de Fuca Ridge, Pacific Ocean - Hulk | ecosystem: Environmental > Aquatic > Marine > Hydrothermal vents ... | reverse complement strand
AAGCAACGGTTTCATAAGCCTTTCACCCTGGCAAAACTGTATTCTGTGAGCCAGAGATCCTGGATCTCTGACCCGTATTTTCGGCGCAAGGCCTGTAGCAGGGCTTTTTTGAAAAGCCTTTTGCCATCGGGGGTGCGCAAATCGGCGTAATCAAACCCTTCTCCCACCTCCACGATGAGACTTTCCAGAAGGGCCCTCTTTTCACGCCATTCCTTCGCGCTCTTCTTGGAATCGAATTGGAGAACTAGAGAGAACTGAAAATACTCTCCCCGGGGGGCACCCTTGGGGGTGAAGAGGAGATCAGGAAAGTAGAGTTGATCATCCCGCAACTTGGCCAGGAGGAGACTCTTACGACGTCTGGGACGCTTCTCAGGCTTAAAAGGTAAGGATCGGATCATGGAGGGGACTTTGCGTGAGGCATGAGGTGGGTTCACCTTGAGCCAGAGCTCTCGGGCCTGGCGACGAAAGATAAAAAGCAAAGCCGCAAAGACCAGGACGATGGAGAGGGCGATCAAAAGGTTACGCCTCATTTGAAGACTCTTCTCTGCCAGTTTGCCAGCGGAGCGATGGCCAGTTGTCGCAGGAGGTGATCCGCCAACACCAGACGCACCATTGCCGCACACACTGGCACAATGCGCGGGATGGCCGAGGCGTCATGGCGACCTCCAACTTTTATCTTCCTTGGCTCCCCTCGAAAATCGATGGTGTCCTGTTCTTTAGCGATACTCGGAATGGGTTTCACCGCCACTCGACATAGGATTTCGTCTCCGTTCGAGATACCAGCCAAGATGCCCCCGGCATGGTTGGTCTTGAAGCCTTGGGGGGTAATTTCGTCGTTGTGTTCCGAACCGAGCATTTCAGCAGCGGCAAACCCCGCCCCGATCTCTACCCCCTTTACCGCCCCGATACTCATCAGGGCCTTGGCCAGGTCGGCATCAAGCTTGTCGAAAACAGGTTCCCCCAAGCCAGCCGGGACTCCCCTGGCCACGATCTCCACGATACCCCCCAGAGAATCACCCTTTTTGCGAATCTCAACCACCCGCTCCTCCATCTTGGGCACGGCCTCCGGATCCGGACAGAAAAAGCGGTTTTCGTAGATATAGTTCAAGTCCTTGCGCTCTGCCCGCACCCCTCCCAGAGCCAGGGTGTAGGCGTGAACTTCTATGCCAAATTCTTCAAGCAATCTCTTGGCCACGGCTCCAGCCGCCACCCGCGCCACGGTCTCACGTCCGCTGGAACGGCCGCCACCACGCCAATCGCGAAGACCATACTTCCACAAATAAGTACAGTCCCCGTGTCCTGGCCTGAAAAGGTCTTTCAAGGGTTCGTAGGCCGAAGGACGCGCATCCCGGTTGCGGATCAGCAGCCCGATAGGACAGCCCGTGGTTTTTCCCTCAAAGACTCCGGAAAGGATCTCCACCCGGTCTGGTTCCCGACGGGGACTCTCTCCCACTCCCTTGCCGGGACGTCGGCGATCAAGCTCCTCTTGGATGTAGGCCTCCGAAAGAGTCAGCCCCGGAGGACAACCGTCTATTACCGCCCCCAAGGCCGGCCCATGTGACTCCCCAAAAGTGGTCACCCGAAAATAAAGTCCGAAAGTGTTCCCTGGCATCGAAACCTCACGAGTTGACTTTTTGACGGTTCACTTTAATTATCAAGGCAAGTTTAACAGAAATTTGGCCGTGGAGAGAAACCATGCCTATCTACGAATTTGTGTGTCAGGATTGCGAACACGAGTTTGAAACCCTCTTAAAGAGCCGGGACGAAGTCTCAGGGGTGCGATGTCCTCAGTGTCAGAGCCCACGGGTTAAACGTCTGATGAGCGCCACGGCTGCCATTATCACAGACGGTGGAGGTTCGGCCAAACCTACGGTGGAGACCCACAAGTGTGAAAGTGGCACCTGTAGCCATCTCAATCTTCCGGGATATTCGCGTTAAAGATGCGGGCCATCTGGCAAGGTCTTGAAGCCCTCTTTGCCGAGATCGAAACCGCTTTTAAAGAAACCAAAAGAAAGTTCCCGAAGGAAGTCAGGTGTCGTTTGGGTTGTGACGACTGCTGCTACGCCCTCTTCGATCTCTCTTTAGCTGAAGCTGCTCTGCTTCAGAGAGAATTCCGCCGTCTGCCACGGAAGAAACGGCGCGAGATCCTAAGACGCCTTGAAAAATACGAAAGAGATTGGACCCGCCAGAGACCTCCGGTCCTCACCCCTTTTGTACTATCCACCATCAAGATCAGATGTCCTTTGCTCAACGAAAAAAAAAGATGCGATCTCTATCACGCCCGTCCTGCCACCTGTCGACTCTATGGCATCCCCGTAGAGATAGACGGCGAGACCTTTGTCTGCGGACACTCCGGCTTCGAACCAGGACAGAAATACCCCACTGTCATCTTCCACAAGGTACAGGAAAGATTGGCTGCCCTTTCAGAGAAGATCGCTCCCAACGGCAGGCAGTTAAGGGTTTCCCTCTCCGCAGCCCTTCGGGGCTCCTTCCCTGGAGTCCAATTTCTCACGGATTGAAGCAATGGCTTTCTCAACCAGTTCGGCTTGCTCTCTGGAACCCAGACCTCGGTAGATCTTGGCTGCCAATTCATAGGCCTCAAGGGCCACTTGATAATTTCCTTGGTATCTCCGCACGTCCCCTATACCCACCAGGGCCCGAGCTGCCCGATGGGCGTCGCCAAACTTTTCGGCGATCTCAAGCGAGCGATAAAGATAAGGAATGGCTTTCTCGGGTTGTTCAAGTTTTTGATAGACAAAGACGATTTTTTCAGCCATCACCGCCGCCCCGATCTCGTCGCCAAACTCCTCACAGATATCCAGGGCCATCTTGTAGGGTTTGAGGGCCTTGTCGAAGTTGCTCCGATAAAAGTGTATGTCGCCGATCTTTTCCACCGCGTTGGCAGCTTCCTTGAAAAGACCATGTCTTTGGAAGACTTCGAAGGCACTCTGATAGCGGGATAAGGCGTCAAGACTGCGGCCCTGAGCCCACATAATTTCAGCTTCTCGATACCATTGATGCGCCTCGAGCACCTCTTGGGGAATCTCTTTCCCGGGTTTTTCTTCAGTCATCTTTCCCTCGCAAAAGGCGTTCCATGGCCCTCTGGGCCATCTCTCCCACGGTGACCTCTCGAAGACGACCCTCCGCGGGGTCAAAAAAACGAACCGGAGTCTGGTCTTGCAGCAGTTCGGAAAGCTTGGGTTTGGCCTCAAAAAGACCAATTTGGCCTATAGCCCAGGCGGCCATCGCCCTGGTTTCTGGCCCTTTGTCTTCCAAGAGATCCAGGAGTTTGAGGGCGGGTTCCCGACGCAGGAGCTGGGGGTGGGTTTCACCAATCCGCCCAAGAGCAAAAAGGGCTGCGGGACGAAACTCCGGATACTTTAAAAAGGCGAAGAGATTCTTTACAAAGAGCCCAAACCTCTCAGGGGCCCGACGAATAATTTCACCTACGGTCTCCAGGGCTCCCCAGGCCGAAGCCGCCGAATCAGCACTGGCATAAATAAGACGTTTGACAAGGTCTGCTACTATTTCTGGCTTTTCAGCCAGGACCTCCGAGGCCGCTTCTCCAAGAAGCATCACCGCCTGCCAGCGAAGTTCGAGGTCGGCACTATAGAGCAGCTTTTGAAACACCCTCAGATTAAGAGGCTGGTAACGGGCCAAGAGCAGGAGTTCCTGGCGCTTGCCTTCTCGCAGGAGACGCTCGGCTTCCTGCCGGGTCAGACGTTTGGGCCGGAAACCCTCAGGAGGCCGGAAGGGACGCTGGCGTTGCTGCCGAATCTCCTCCAGTCGGTCTTTGGAGACACCGCGTACGTCATCAGCCAGACGCAGAAAATAAAGTACTCCCCTGGCTGGGCGTTCCGGATCTTCGTGGAAAAGGAGATGGAGTTTCTGGTCGTAGTGCTCAAGGATCTCTTCCTGGTAGTCCTCTTCAGGGACAAGCTCCCAGGCCAGATCCCAGTCTCCCCCGCAGGCCAAAAGCAGGGCCTCCACAAAAGCGGCACCGCGGTTGTAGCCCGTAACATCGCTCACGTAAACCGCACCACACTCACAGAAACCGGCCTCGAAGTCACCATATTGGAATCCAAGATCGCGTGGCGGTGCCACAGGCGACTGACAAAATGGACAGAGAACAGGTTTACCTTTGAACATCTTGCCCGAGAATCATCTTCTCCAGTTCTTCGGAGACCGGATAACCCAGCTCCTTGGCCTTCTGCAAGGCCTGGCGTGCTTCCTCTGACTTGCCAGCATAATGGCAGGCCACCGCCATATTGTTGTAAGCCAGGGCCAGATTGGGTTCTTTCTCAAGGGCCTTCTGACAACACTCGATGGCCCGTTCGAAGTCACCCTCTTCAACGTAGATGGTGGAAAGGTTCACCAGGAGAGAAATTTCCGCCGAGCGGATCTTGATCTCTTTCTTTTCTACCGTCTCTGGACTGGCTTTCATCTTCTCAAGCTCTTCCAAGGCCTTGAGATAACACTCCTTGGCTTCCTGCAACTCTCCTAGGTGAAAATGGACCAGACCCAGGTTGATCAGCGCTTCAGGAGAAGAAGGATAGGCCTTCAAGGCGTATTGGAACTGTCGTCTAGCCTCTTCGAGATGTCCCATTTGTGCCAGCAGGGTGCCAAAATTGATACGAGCCTCAAAGTTGGGAGGATCAAGCTCGAAGAGACGGCGAAAGGCCCTAATGGCTTCCTCTATCTTGCCTGCCTGCCAGTAGGCAATGGCCAGCCGGTGTTGGGCAAAAACGGATTTGGGATTCTCCTTGACTTCCTGTTCGAGGAGAGCAAGCTGCTTTTCATCCATAAAAAGCCTCCTTGGTCTGGGAGAATCTATCATCCAGACCAAAGTTTACAAGGGAGGCCAAAACCAGATTTTACCTTTAGAATAGATGTTCCATGCGTTGGCGTAATTCTCTTTGCCTTTTGCTGGCCTGGCTTTGGTTTGGACTCTATCTCACGGGCTGGTATCTGGAGCTCACCCAACCCGCGGCCCCTGAAAGAGCCAAGGTCCAGCCCAAGATCGTCTACATACCTCCCGGGACCCCCTTTGACCATATTGCCACCCTTCTCGAGAGAGAAGGACTCATCAGGAGCAAATGGGGCTTCATGCTCGAGGCCTTCCGTCTCGGTTTGGTGGATAAACTAAAGGCCGGGGAATACGAAATAGACCCGCGTCAGAGTCCGGCTGAAATCTTGCGCCTCCTGGCCGAAGGACGGGTGGTGACCTATCTGGTGACCATCCCCGAGGGTTATAACCTCTGGCAAATCGCCAGGGTCCTAGCCAAGGTCAACATCTGCACCCAGGAAGAATTCTTTAGGCTGGTACGGGATTCGGATTTCCTGAAACAGATGGGTATTCCGGGAAAGACTGCCGAGGGCTTTCTCTTTCCTGACACCTACGCCTATTACCGGGGGCTCAGCTGCCGGGCCATGCTCGTCAAGATGATCCGGCGCTTCTGGGAGGTATGGTCGGAATTTTCTCCACGAGCCCAAGAACTGGGGCTTGATGTCTATCAGGTCGTCACCCTGGCTTCCATCGTGGAAAAGGAAGCCCTTGATCCACGAGAACGCCCTCTTATCGCCGGAGTGTTCTGGAATCGACTCAAACGAGGAATGCCTCTTCAAGCCGACCCTACCGTGCGTTACGCGGTAAAGAAATTCCATCGTCGTTTACGCAAACGGGATTTACGGGTACGAAACCCTTACAACACCTATCTCTACCGCGGACTTCCTCCGGGGCCTATTTGTAGTCCGGGGAAGGATTCCATCCGGGCTGTACTCTATCCGGCCCAAACGGATTACCTCTACTTTGTGGCCAAAGGGGACGGGACACACTACTTTTCCCGCACCTTAAAAGAACACTGGCGGGCGGTTTTGCGCTATCAACTTGGAAAACCCGTATCTTTGCCTGGTGACCGTCCGTCTCGAACAGGATCGTCCCCGAAGAAGTCCGAAAGACCTGCACCCCTTGGGCCTTCAAACGAGCCAACACCTCCGGATGAGGTCGGCCGTAAGGATCGTCCTTTGCCACGGAAATCACCGCCCAGCGTGGAGAAACCTGCTGTAAAAAATCCTCACCCGTAGCATCTCTTGCCCCATGATGCCCTACTTTGAGCAGCTGAGCTCGAAGATCCTGCCCTCCGGAAAGAAGTCGTTTCTCCACCTCCAACGTGGCGTCAGCCATAAGGAGGAGCGAAACTTTTCCAAAAGAAACCTTCAGCACCAAGGAATCCGCGTTGAGATCCCCGGTGGCCCGGACAGGTGAAAGGGCTATGAACTTCACTCCATCAAGTTCAAAGCTCTCCGGAGCCCGCCAGGGAAGATAGCGGGGATCTTGCCGAAAGGCCTGGGCATACCATCGGTAGAAGGGTTTTTCTGGCAAGGGGAAACCCGGGTCTTGGAGTCGTTGAATCTCAAAGGCCCGCAAGAGGAGAAAGACCCCTCCGGCGTGATCGGGATGGGCGTGGGTCACGATGAGGTGCGAAAGGTCCCTCCTCGAACGAGAAATCAGAAAACAAGCTACCTGATAGCCGGTTATCAAATTCCCGGTATCTATGAGAAGGGCTCTATTCCCAGGGGTCTCAAGATAGATGGCCTCACCCTCTCCTGCATCCAAGAAAAATACTTTGAGTGTCCCGGCTCGGACCGGAAGACTTAGGAGGAGGCTGAAGAGAAGTAACCAAACCATACCCCGCCACTTCCACTCAAAGTATTGAGGAAGATATCCCTTGGATCAAAGACCCGGTTAGGCCAAAAATACTGAAAAACTTCGTCACCCACCCCGGCCAGGAAAACCAAGGCCAGCGCCTTCCAGGGAGAGCCAAAGGTCCGAATCGCCAAATATCCGAGAACTACGTATTCAAAAAGATGGACCTTTTCCTCGGGAAAAGGCAGTTGCCAGGTCCACCAGACAAGGAAGATCAAAAACCCGAGGAACGGAAGCGCCTGGGGCCCTCGCTTCACAAGCCAGAGGCCAGCAGCCAGGGCTCCTGACAAAAGGCCCACTTTGAGTACCTGATCAAACCAGGGCAGAAGCCCCGCTTCTCTAAGATAGGCCAACGCGTCGCGAGCTACTGGTACAGTCAGATAGATCAAGAACCACCAAATCCAGAACAAAGACCTCACTTTTGGCCCCAGCCCCCTCCTCCTGGCGTACGGATCTCGATCACGTCACCCTCTTCCACTTCAAGGACCACCTTGCCAGGCAAGAGGCGCTTCTGGCCTTGACGGAAAAGGATGTTCTGTCCGCGTTTTCCAGCTTGCCCTCCAAAGAGACCATAAGGGGCAAAGCGTCTCCTTTCAGAGAGAATGGTCACTGTAGCCGGACACAGGAACCGAAAGGCCCTCACCAGTCCGTCACCTCCCCGATATCGGCCCGAACCACCAGAGCGATCCCTCAAGGAATAACGGGTCACCAGCACGGGAAAGTCGCGTTCGAGGGCTTCGATGGGGGTATTTAGGGTGTTGGTCATATGAGTATGCACCCCAGAGAGTCCGGGCAAACCGGGACGTCCTCCCATCCCTCCGCCGATGGTTTCATAGTAGGCAAATTCTTTCCCCTCGCACCGCCCTCCAAAGGCCAGATTGTTCATGGACCCGCAGGAGGCCGCAGGAATCTGGTCTGGCAGGGCCTGAGCTAGAGCTCCCAGCACCACGTCCACCACTCGCTGTGAAGTTTCCACATTACCTGCTGCCACCGGCGCGGGGGGCTGGGCGTCGAGCACGGTACCCGGTTTAGTGAGAATGGAAAGCGGAGCAAAGGCTCCCTGGTTTGCCGGTATCTCGCCACGGGCTAAAGAGAAGAAGACGTAATAGACCGCCGCACAGGTAACGGCACGTACGGCGTTAAGACCTGTACGCACCTGGGGAGCCGAGGCCCGAAAATCGAGTTCCGCCCGCGAACCATTTATACTCAACCTCAAGCGCAGGGGAATCGGGTCTTTGTGTAACCCGTCATCGTCAAGATAATCCTCGAAAAAATACGTACCATCCGGAATTTCCCGGACGAGGGCCTCCATGAGGCGGGTACTGTACGCTATTAGCAGGTCAAATTTTTCTTCGAGCTGTTCCAGTCCATAGCGGGTCACCAGTTCTCGAAGTCTTATCTCACCCCGGTGGAGAGCAGCGATCTGAGCCCGCAGATCTCCTTCTCTCTCCGCAGGATTCCGGACCTGACGTAAAAAATCCCGCCAGAAGCCCTCGTTCAGACGTCCTCTTTCATAAAGTTTCTGGGGGGAAATGAGGACCCCTTCCTCTTCAACGTGTGTGGCCAGCGGCATGGACCCTGGGGTCTTACCTCCCACGTCGGCGTGATGGGCCCGTACTGTCAGGAAAAAGGCCGGTTCTTCTCCAAAGAAAAGGGGTTTGATCAGGGTGATATCTGGCAAGTGTGTGCCACCAGCGTAAGGATCATTGGTAATGACCACGTCTCCCGGGGCCAGGAGCAATCTTTCACGAACCGCTGCCAGGGTATGAGGCATGGCTCCCAGGTGTACTGGAATGTGGGCAGCTTGAGCGATGAGACGACCTGCTCCGTCGAAGATGGCGCAGGAAAAATCACGTCGTTCTTTGATGTTTGGGGAAAAGGAGGATTTCTGGAGCACGATGCCCATTTCTTCGGCTACCGCTGCCAGCAAAGAATTAAAAACCGTGATCTCCACTGCCTCGCGCATCAGACCTCCCCTGCCACCTCCTGATGGAGACGCTTGAAAAATTCTTCCATGAAACGATATCTCCCTTCAGCCAGACGGCGTCCTTCACGGGTGAGCATTTGATCTTTGATTTTGGAGAGTTTGAGTTTGAACTCCCGCCAAGCGGTGTCTTCCAGGCTGTAGGGTTGCGTCTCTTCGAGATTCACTTCCGGATTGTGGAGCCTTGCCCCCACGGCACCTGCAAAAAGAAAGGCCCGTCCAATGCCAACGGCTCCCAAGGCATCGAGTTTGTCGGCGTCAAAGAGCACCTTAGCCTCCAGGCTTTCGGGACGCTTTGGACTCCGGAAACGATGGGTAGCAATGGCCTCTACCACTCGTTTGATAAACTCCTCAGGAAGCCCGTGTCTTTGAAGGATCTTCCGGGTAAGCTCCGCCCCGTAGCGAGCGTGACACACCCGACCTTGGGTACGTCTTTCCTCGGCTCGACCAATGTCGTGAAACAGGGCCGCTACTCGCACCACCTCAAGATCAGCCCCTTCACAACGAGCCAGGTGTTCGGCCAAGGCCATGACCCGTTTGACATGATCCCAGCGATGGCTACCATCGTCGGTCTCATAATAACGCCGTGCCTCGTTTTGGAGCTTTTCCCAGAGCTCAGGGGTCAACACGCCCATCAGCCCTTTTCTAATCTGGCGAAAGACTTTTGCAAAGAAGGAAGTAATAGTAGATAAAGGGCATGCCACAGGCCTCTTTGTTTGCCAAAAAACTTCCTTTCCCTCCGGAAAGGGCCCTCTTCGCCATCGATGGAAGTTCCTTCATCTTTCGGGCTTATTATGCCATCAAGGGGCATCTCTCCAATCGTCAGGGCCTTCCTACCAAGGCCATCTTTGGCTTTACCCAGATGCTCATGAAACTCCTCAAAGAGATGGACCCACGTTACGTAGTCATCTGTTTCGATGCCAAAGGTCCCACCTTTCGACACGAGATCTATACGGAATACAAAGCCCATCGTCCTCCCATGCCTGAAGACCTGGCAATCCAGATCCCCTACATTCGCAAGATAGCCGAAGCCTTCGGGATCCCCCAGCTGGAAGTCGAGGGTTACGAAGCAGACGATCTCATTGCCACCCTGGCCACCAAACTGGATCACCCGGTGGTTATCGTAGGGGGAGACAAAGACCTCTTTCCCCTCATCTCTTCCCGTGTGGTGATGTGGGATCCAATGAAAGATGAGATCCTAGACGAAGAGACCATCAAAGATCGCTTCGGACTCCCCCCGACCAAGCTGCTTGAGGTACGGGCCCTGGCAGGCGATAGCACCGACAACATCCCGGGAGTACCCGGTATTGGAGAGAAGACTGCCCTCAAGCTAATTCGGGAATTTGGCTCCCTTGAAGCGGTACTAAAAAACGCGGCCCGCCTCCCTCAGAAGCGCCTGCGGGAAAGACTCCTTGCCCACGCCGACCAAGCCCGCCTTTCTTACAAACTGGTGAAATTGAAAACCGAGGCCCCGGTGCCCTTGGAGCTGGAAGCCTACCGGCGCCGGGAACCTGACATCTCTCGCCTGCGTGAACTTTTCCGTGAGCTGGACTTCAAGAAACTGCTCAGAGAACTGCCGGCCGAAAAAACCATCTCCTATCGTCACTACAAGATCATCCGGGATCTTTCGGCTCTCAGAGACCTCCTTCAGGAAGCTCAGGGGCAAGAGATCTTGGTGATAGACCTTGAGAGCGATCATAAGGATCCCATGCGGGGTCAGATCGTAGGGGTGGCCCTTTGTTTCGCACCCCCCAGAGCCTATTATCTTCCACTCAAACACCAGGGCCTAGAGGCTGCAGGACAGTTGCCGTCCGAGGCCCTGGATCTCCTGAAACCCGTTCTGGCTGCGGAACGTCCCCGCAAGGTGGGTCACAACATCAAGTACGACCTCATCCTCCTCAAACGCCATGGCCTGGAATTGAAAGGCCTTGAAGGTGACACCATGGTGGCCTCCTATCTCCTCGACCCCACCAGACGTCAGCACGGGCTTGACGAATTGGCTGAAGAGATCCTTGGGCATCAGATGATCTCTTACAAGGAAGTAACAGCCAGACTCAAAAAAGGGGAATCCTTTGCCTTTGTACCCATAGAACAAGCCGCAGAATACGCTTGTGAGGACGCCCACGTCACCTATCTCCTCTACCAATACTTCTGGCCTCGTTTGAAAGAAGAAGGTCTTTGGAACCTCTTTGAGACCATCGAACGCCCCCTCATCGAGGTCCTGGCCAGGATGGAGATGGCGGGTATCCGTCTCGATATCCCTTATCTGCAGGAATTATCCCGTGAAATGGCAGCCAAGCTGCGCGAGCTTGAGGAAAAGATCTTTCACCTGGCCGGAGAACGATTTAATTTGAATTCCAGTCAACAACTTGGGTTTATCCTCTTTGAAAAACTGAAGCTTCCCAAAGTCAAAAAGACCCCCAAACGCACGGCTTATTCTACGGACACCGAGGTCTTAGAAGAGCTCTCCGCCCACCACGAGCTCCCTCGTCTAGTGCTAGCCTATCGCACCTTGGCCAAGCTTAAGTCCACTTACGTGGATGCCCTGCCGCGTTTGGTACACCCTGAGACCGGCCGGCTGCACACCTCCTTCAACCAGACCGTCACCGCTACGGGACGCCTCTCCAGCAGTGAGCCCAATCTCCAAAACATCCCGGTTCGAGGAGAGGAAGGTCTCAAGATCCGACGGGCCTTCGTGCCAGAGGAAGGATTTTGGTTCCTCTCGGCGGATTACTCTCAAATAGACCTCCGAGTACTGGCCCATTATTCTGAAGATGAAACCCTGATCACCGCCTTTCACCGCGGGGAAGACATCCACCGTCGCACAGCGGCCGAGGTCTTTGGCGTTCCACCCGAAAGCGTCACTCCGGAGATGCGGCGCATGGCCAAGACTATCAACTTTGGCATCGTTTATGGGATGAGTCCTTACGGACTGGCCAAGGAGCTCAAGATCGGCCGTAGAGAGGCCAAAGCCTTCATCGAACGATATTTTGAACGATACCCGGGAGTAAAGGCCTACATGGAACGAATCGTGGCCGAGGCCCGGGAAAAGGGCTACGTGGAGACGCTCTTTGGGCGGAAGAGACCCCTTCCCGACATCAAGAGTCCTAATCGGGTGGCCCGGGAGTTTGCCGAACGAACGGCCATCAACACCCCTATTCAAGGTACCGCCGCAGATATCATCAAACTGGCCATGATTCGCATCGACCGCGCTTTGAAAGAGGGAGGCTTTCGCACGCGCATGCTTCTTCAGGTCCACGACGAGCTCCTTTTTGAAGTTCCTCCTGAAGAGCTTGAAGAAATTAAAGCTCTTGTCCGAGAAAAGATGGAAGGGGTGGTCACCCTAAAGGTGCCTCTGAAGGTGAATCTGGCCACCGGAAGAAACTGGGCTGAGGCCAAAGCATGAGTTGGGAGAGTTACGAAGGCGGTTACGAGCGCACCAGAGACAAAAATCTCATCCGCATCTTACTTCAAGATCTGAAGGAAAACGCCTTCTGGGTCCAGTTCGTGGCACCGGAGTTTCGTTCCGGTCCCACTATCCTCTTGGAAATCGAAAAATCCCGCCTTCTGTTCGACCTACCCCGTCCCTGGAATCCCCTCCTGGAACAGGCCCGCGTTATCTACCGCGACAAGGAACACATCATGCATTCTTTCCGGGTGCGTATCATCGAAACAGACCCAGAGGAAAAACTGGTCGTCACCTCTTATCCCCGAGAAATCTATCGTTTGGAAAGACGGGGGTATTATCGCATTTCTGTACCAGAAGGTTCAGAAGCCATCTTTCGTCATCGTGACCAACAGCTCATGGCAGATATCTTGAACATCAGTGGTTCCGGAATGGCTATCCTGACGAAGAAGGGAAATTCTCTCATCGTGGGAGACGAAATCGAAGACATCACCTTGAACCTCATGGTCTCCACTGGCAAACCCTTCGAGAAACCCATCCGCATAGCTCGAGCCCGGGTTGTCCGTGAACAGCCCCGCGATCGCGGACGCAAACTTTACGGCGTCCATTTCCTTATCGAAAAGGAAAAAGATCGCGAGCCCCTCATCAAATACACCCTCAAGCGAGAGCTCGAAATGCGTAAGGTCAACGGCTAAAGAGGTCGCAAAGAAAGGGCCTTCTCATAGAGGGCCAGATATCTCTCCGAGACCTTCTCCCAGGTATAACGTTCGTAGATGTGCCGGATGGCCTGTTTGATCATTTCAAGCCGTTTCTCTGGTTCTTGCCGAAAGACCTGAAAGGCACGCCGAATGGTTCGTGCCAGTTCCTCTGGTCTTTGTTCCACGTAAGAAAATCCGTTGAAACCATCGATTACCTTCACCAGACCGCCGGTGTGTCGCACAATAGGAAGATTTCCCATCAACTGAGCCATAAAGTCCGTAAGACCACAGGGTTCGTAGTTGGAGGGGATGACAAAGAAATCTCCAGCCGCGTAGATGAGATTGGCCAAGGCCGGATCGTAGCCCAGCAAAAGGGCCATCTTGCCTTCGAAGTCCCGACTCAACGCGATGAGACGTTCTTCGATCTCCGGAGTCCCGGTCCCCAAGATGACCGTTAAGAAAGGTTCTCCTTCTTCGTAGAGGAGGCGCAGGGCGTTAGCCAGGACATCAATGCCCTTTTGTTCGGTAAGACGGGAAATGGCGGTCAAAAGGGGCCAATCTGGTACGTCTTTGACCTTGCCATACACCTTGACCCGAAGGTTACGCCGCAAGATGCGGGCGATCAGCTCCTCCCGACAGATCCTTTTCCCTTCCAGATCTCCCCTTTCCGGATCGAAACCCGCGGGTAGACCCAGTTTTTCGGGTTCACGGGGATCGAAATCCGCAGGGTTGATCCCATTGGTGATGCCCTCAAGTTTTATGCCGCGTTCTTTGAGAGCGTGCCCCAGCCAGCCCGTATGGGCGTCCAAGTCTGTTTCCTGGAGTTCTTTGGCGTATTGTTCAGAAACAGTATTAATGACCGCGTAACGCGCCCCACAAAGAAAAGGATTGAAGGCGTTGTTGAGCAAAGAATCGTTGATCACCCACCAGGGCAATCCGGTGTTGGCCTTAGCAAAAGGCAGATCTGCGACGTCTTGATGATATCCCAGGCCGGCGTTGTGAATAGTGATCACAAAACCCGTGGGGGGAAAATAATCCCTCAGTCCCATGATTTCTCGGGCCAGGGCCGGAGTGCACGCCGTGTGACCATCGTGGCAATGCATGATCTGAGGACGTTCTGAAAGGCGAATAGCCGTGCAAAGGGCTGTTTTCTGGAGGAGAAGGTTCATGGCAAAGTAGTCGAAATGCCCACTCCCCTTCTTCTTCCAAGGCTCGCGCCGTTCCTCTTCTTCGGTGTAAGTATAAATACCGAGTTTTTCCGCATAACGATCCGCTTCAATCAAGAAGATTCGCACCCCATTGATCTCCCCCTCCCAGAGGGAGACTGTTTCTCGGCGCTCCTCTTGCGCGTAGTCCATGTCAACCTTGAAGGTAAGCCCCGTCTCACGGAAGCCAAGGGCCTTGGGGTCCAGAAAACCATAGCGCGGCAAAAATACCGTCACCCGCAAGCCTTTCTGCACCAAAGCCTCGGACAGTTCTTGAGCCACGTCTTTGAGACCACCAGCCCCCGCCAGATCTCGATATTCCCTTGTCAGGGTGTAAATTTCACGAATTTTCATCATCTCAGACTCCTGTGAATTTGAATTGACCTTTACCCAAAATATCGTGCAAATGGAGGATTCCTATGACCTCCTGTTCTCCGTTGACCACCGGAAGTACGGTAATCAGATTCTTTTCCATAAGTTCCAAGGCCTCGGCCGCCAATCTCTCAGGACGGATGACCTTGGGATGACGAGTCATGATAACCTCCACGCTCAGACCCCTAAGGTCACCGTAACGCAAAAGGGCCCGCCTCAAGTCTCCATCAGTGAGGATACCCACCAGACGCCCCTTTTCCAACACCAAGACACATCCCAGTCGCTTACGATCCATCTCCTTGAGGACTTCTTCCATCGGCTGGCCCCTTTCCACGAGGGGAAGGGCCTCTCCGGTGAGCATGATCTCCTGCACTTGAACCCGAAGTCGTTCTCCTAACGAGCCCCCCGGATGATTGCGACGAAAATCCTCAAGTTTTATATCTCGTAGCTTGGCCAGGGTCATGGCCAGGGCATCTCCCACAGCCAGTACCGCTGTAGTGCTGGCCGTAGGAGCCACTCCTAGGGGACAAGCCTCCCGCGGCACCCCGACGTCTACCACCACGTGGGCCTCTTTTGCCAGGGTGGAACCAGGCTGACCAGTAAAGGCAATAATCTTTACCCCCCGGTGTTTGAGAGTGGGCAGGAGCTTGTTCACCTCTTCAGTCTCACCAGAATTGGAAATGGCCAAAAGTACATCCTGTCCCACCACCATCCCCAGATCACCATGCAGGGCCTCGGCAGGATGAAGAAAGAAAGCCGGAGTCCCGGTAGAGGAGAGTGTGGCCACGATCTTGCGACCGATAAGCCCGCTCTTTCCTATACCAGTAACCACCACCCGCCCCCGGGCAGAAAGGATGAGTTCCACCGCTTCCACAAAAGAGGGGCCAAGTTTTTCTTTGACCGCATGAAGCCCTTCTATTTCGACCTCTATAACCTTGCGGGCGGTGGTGAGGATCAGGTCTCGGGAACCCAAAAGCCTCCTCCTGTTCTGAGGATTTAAGCTGATTATACTCGTCCCTCAGGCACAAAAAAGCTATCCAGAGCAAGACTTGACAGTTTCCTTCGAAAGAGAGATGCTTCCCTTTCAGACCCAATCCTTTAACAGAGACGCAGTTATGCTAATGCATGAAATTCATCAGCGGGAGCAAGAAAACCTAAAGCGTCTCATCGGGCACCTTCCCGAAGAAGAACGTGAGTTTTTGTTGCGCGTCTTCGAGACCTTCCTGGAATGTGAGGAACACATCTCTCCCGAGGGCTTACAGGAGGCTTTGGTTCAAAAGGGTCGGCTGGAACCCCTAGAACGCATCCACGAAGCCTTGGAACTCTTCTGTCGCTTAGGGTTTGCTCAGAAAAAGGAGTTCTTGGGGCAGGCTCCAGTCTATGAACATCGTCACCTGGGAGAACACCACGATCACCTCATCTGTACTAAATGCGGCCGCATTCAAGAGTTCTTTCTCCCCCATCTTGAAGCCCTTCAAGACGAAATAGCCAAACGCTACGGCTTCAAACCCCTGGATCATCGTCTTGAGATCTACGGATTGTGTGAAAAGTGTCAGGCCGCCCGTGCCCGTCCGGCCTTACCCCTCGTCTTGGTTTCCTCTGGAGAGAAGGTTCGGGTGGAGAGGTTCCTAGGAGGGAGCAAAATGCAGCAGCGCCTGGCGGCTATGGGTATCTTCCCGGGAGAAGAACTCGAGGTAATTAACAACTGTGGTCCGGTAATCGTTTCCGTAAAGGGTACCCGCCTGGCCTTGGGACAGGGACTGGCCCAAAAGATCCTCGTCTCTCCTCTGGACTAATCGCTCCATCTGATTCGTTCTAACTTAAGGGCCCGCCCCGTGTCTCGTTCCAGCTCGAGATAGACGGCCTCCAGTTTGACCTTCCCCGAATTTGGCACCTCAAGTTTACGGGGCACTTGGGTAAGAAAGAGCTCTATAGCCTGATCCGCACGCATTCCTATTACTCCATCGCGAATACCTGTCATCCCCACGTCGGAAATATAGGCCGTTCCCCCTGGAAGGATCCTCTCATCTGCGGTCTGCACGTGGGTGTGGGTCCCGAACAGGGCCGAGACCTTCCCATCCAGATACCAACCAAGGGCTATTTTTTCGGAAGTGGCTTCGGCATGGAAATCCACCACGATACAGGGGGTTTCCTCTCGCAGGTGTTCGGCTAGAGCAGCACCCACCCGGAAGGGGCAATCCAGGGCCCGCATGAAAACACGCCCCTCAAGGTTGATCACTCCCAGGCGCTGATCTCCTTTCCGGAGCAGGGCGTACCCCCGGCCCACGGCTCCCGCCGGATAGTTGGCCGGGCGCAAGACCCGCTCGCTGCGGGCCAAATAAGGCAAAAATTCCCGACGCCAGATATGATTGCCGGAGGTAAGGAGATCAAAGCCCAGATCAAAGAGCTCCTGGGCTGTCTTCTCGGTAAGACCATAACCCCCGGCGGCGTTTTCGGCGTTGCCCAGGACAAAGTCCGGTTCGTAACGAGACAACAGTTCTGGCAAAAACCGCTGGACTGCCTTGCGCCCGGGACGCCCCACCACATCTCCCACGAAAAGCACCCGCAATTTATTTGGCATATTCCACCGCCCTTGTCTCGCGGATCACCGTAACCTTGATAAGACCAGGATAAGTGAGCTCCTTTTCGATCTTTTTGGCAATCTCCCTGGAAAGGAGCACCGCGTCCGCGTCGGAGACCTTGCCGCTGTCCACCATAACCCGAATCTCTCGACCGGCCTGAATGGCATAGGCCTTCTGAACCCCAGGAAAAGAAGTGGCCACCCGTTCCAGGTTTTCCAGACGTTTGATGTAGCTCTCAAGGAGCTCCCGTCTGGCCCCGGGTCTGGCCCCGGAAACAGCGTCTGCCGCCTGGACCAACACAGCCAGTGGGGTCTCCGGAGCTATGTCTTCGTGATGAGCGGCGATAGCATGGACGATTTCTTCGTCTTCCCCGTATTTCTTGGCCAGTTCAGCCCCGATCAGGGCGTGGGGTCCTTCAAGCTCCTGGTCCACAGCCTTACCAATGTCATGCAGGAGTCCAGCCCTCTTGGCCTTCTTGACATCGAGTCCCAGCTCTCCGGCCATTACCCCACAGAGATAGGCCACCTCTATGGAATGTTGAAGTACGTTTTGGGCATAACTGGTCCGGTACTTGAGTTTGCCAAGGAGTCGCAAAAGCTCCGGAGCCAGACCGTAAACCCCCACGTCAAAGGCCGCCCGTTCCCCAACTTCTTTGATGGTGGCCTCCAGTTCTTCTTCGACCTTGCGAACCACTTCCTCGATACGAGCCGGATGGATGCGGCCGTCGGAGATCAATCTCTCAAGGGCGATACGCGCTACCTCCCGACGCAAGGGATTGAAAGCCGAAAGTACTACGGCCTCTGGTGTGTCGTCGATGATGAGATCCACTCCGGTTGCAGCTTCAAGAGCCCGGATGTTTCGACCTTCCCGCCCAATGATCCGCCCCTTCATCTCCTCACTGGGAAGCGGAACCACCGAAACCGACTTTTCTGCCACAAACTCCGCAGCACAGCGAGAAATGGCCAAAGCCAAGATCTCCCTTGCCCGACGGTTAGCTTCCTCTCGCGTCTCGGTCTCAATTCGCATCAGGGTGCGGGCCGCTTCTTCCCGAGCCTCTTCTTCAGCCCGCTTAAGGACGATCTCCCGCGCCTCTTCCACGGTCAACTGAGCCACCCGCTCCAATTCCTCCTTTTGAGCCTTAATCAATTCTTCGTATTCGGTCTCTTTGGCTCTCAGTCCCTCTTCACGCTGACGAAGACTCTCCTCTTTTTGGTTGAGCTCCCGTTCCCGCCGCTCAAGTTGCTCACCACGGCGTTCCAGATTGAACTCCCTTTCCGAAAGTCTCCTTTCCTGCTCTGCCAGCTTCTGTTTCCGACCCTCAAATTCTCTTTCAATCTCTTCTTTGTATTTCAGGGCTTCTTCACGAGCTGCGAGACGAGCTTCCTGTTTGAGATTTTCTGCTTCCTTGCGAGCCGCATCCAGGATTTCCCGCGCCTGGTGTTCTACCCCTGCCAGGTGCCGGGCATCCTTTCGTTTTTTGTATTCGATGCCTGCCAAAATCCCGACCCCGACCCCCACGAGCAGGCCCACCACTAACAAGACCCATTCCATAGGCTACCCTCCTTGTTTATCTACTGAACCCCGTGGGGACGAAGAGCGGGTGGTGAAAGGAAGGACGCAAAAGAAGGTTTTTGGCCCTGTTTAACCTTTATTCTAAGCCAAACCCTCTTTGGAAGATATTTTTGAAAGCCTCAAAATCAGAAAACATATGTTTCAGGCCCGAGGCCTGTTGAACCTCTTCCTTTCACCTACCGCAAGGCCTTTATCTATCCCTCACGGGGTCTTGCTACAAAAATAGACCCCGGGGTGCCGTGTTAACCGGCCCGCTCGAGACCCTTTTCTCTACGTGGGTGGCTCATCCTGCCGTCCGGCTTCTCCCCCCTGGGAGCCTGCCTCCGACAGGAGAGGAGCCTCCCAAAGGTCTCGCTGTTGGCTCGGCGGGCTGATGGGTTAATCACGAACACCCCAGGGAACTTTTCTCCTTCTCCAAGTATTTTTCGATCTGGCTGGCCTTCTCCAAAAGGGCCTGCCGTAAAGCTTCCTGATCCCTTTTCATTTTTACATAATCTCCAGAGATTTGTAAGAGCAGCAAAATGGCCACCTTTAAGGGTGGTAAAAATCGATATTTTCGATTTATTTCCCTTTCTCTTTCCCTCAAGAGTTGTTGAATCTCCTCCACCATTTCCTCCGGGAGATCAGTCCGGAGGGAAACAGTCTGTCCCAAAAGATGGAAGTCCACCACGCGTTCCAAACTACTTTAACCCGTTATCAATTGGTCGATTCGAGAAAGGAGCCCTTGAACCCGATCTTTAATCTGGGCCCTTTCCTCCTGAAATCGGGCCAGATCCGCCTGCAATCCGGCAATCTCTTCTTCCTTTTGTTTCAATTGCTGTAGAAGCGACTCTCTTTCTCGTCGCAAGTTTTCCACCACACCCAAAAGAGCTTCAATCTTTTCCTCAAGGAGTTTGATCTCCTGAAATTCCATAAGCCCTCCTGTTCAGTTTGCTAAAGTCAGGAAACAGCGTCAACGAATTAACCCAACAAACCCGTCTCTCTCAAGTGGACTCCCGGAGGAACCCGCCAACCTTTGAGTCTGAGGCCAGGGCCCACTTCTGCCCCGGGGGCAACCTCAACATCTTCAAGATAACAAAAACTCAACACCTGTGCTTCGGCCCCTATTCTGGTCCGTCCGCGCAGGACGACGTGCGGAAAGATAGTAGCTCCGGGTTCAATGCTCACGCGCCTTTCGAGATAAACCGTCTCTGGCAGGAGGAAAGTGACTCCCTTGTCCATAAAGCGCCTTCGGAGGCGCTCCTGAAAAAGGGCCTCCACTTGCGCCCTTTCCTCCTGACTGTTGACCCCCAGCACCTCCGTGGCATCGGGCACCCGGAAGGCCGCCACCCGCAATCCCTCATTCACTGCAATCTCTACCACATCTGTGAGATAATATTCTTTTTGGACGTTCTCCGGCCGGATTTTGTCTAAAGAAGAAAAGAGAAAACGGGCCTCAAACACGTAGGTCCCGCTATTGATCTCCCTGATAGACCTCTCCTGGGGGGTGGCGTCTTTTTCTTCCACGATACGACGCACCAGCCCCTTGCTGTCCCTTACGATACGTCCGTAACCAAATGGATCTTCTACTTCAGCCGTGAGGACAGTGACCGCCGCCTCCCGGCGTCGATGTTCTTCCAGGAGCTCCTTGAGTGTCTCTGGACGCAGGAGGGGAACGTCCCCACACAACACCAAGACCTCCCCTGAAAAGTCTCTGAGAAAGGACTTACACCTTCGGACCGCATCCCCTGTGCCCAGCTGTTCCTTCTGGTAGACAAACTCCACGGGATAGCCTACCAGGGCTTCTTTTACCCTTTCAGCCTTGTACCCTACTACTACCAAGACCCTTTCCGGTGAGAGACAGCGGGCCGTTTCCAAGACGTGAATCACCATCGGTTCACCTGCCAGGAGATGAAGCACCTTGGGATAAGGGGATTTCATGCGCGTACCCTTACCTGCAGCCAGGATGATAGTAACCAAACCCATTTTCTCCTCCCCAAATAAAAAAGGGGCAACCGAAGTTGCCCCTTTTATTTTCAGAAGAAAGAATCAGAACCTATCTGGCAGCCGCGTGCCTTGCATGTTCTGCTACCTTCAATCTTACCAGGGCCCTCTGTAGGGCCGCTTGTGCCCTAGCCATGTCTATCTTTTCCGCCTTCGCCATGGCCTCCTGAATCCGCCGTTCCGCCCGTTCCTTGGCTCTAAGAGCGCGCTCTACATCTATTTCTTCCGCCTTTTCCGCAGCCTCACACAAAAAGGTGATCTTATTGTGACTGACCTCACAGAAACCACCACTTACCGCCAGATACTCCACCCGGTCACCCACCCGGTAACGCAACTCCCCGATCTTGATAGCCGCTACCATCGGGGCATGGTTCGCCAGGACACCGAACTCACCCGCTACCCCCGGCGCGGTAACAATATCAACTTCTTCGCTGACAACCAGGCGGTTCGGCGTGACAATCTCAAGGAGAATACGAGCCATCACTAACCTCCAGCAGCCATTTGTCGGGCCTTCTCTACGGCCTCCTCAATGGTGCCCACCATGTAGAAGGCCTGTTCTGGGAGGTCGTCGTGTTTGCCTTCCAGGATTTCTTTAAAGCCTCGAATCGTGTCTTCAAGCTTCACGTAACGACCCGGCGTTCCGGTAAACTGTTCAGCTACGTGGAAGGGCTGAGAGAGGAAACGCTGAATCTTACGGGCCCGAGCCACGATGATCTTGTCTTCCTCGGAAAGTTCGTCCATCCCGAGGATGGCAATAATGTCCTGCAAATCTTTGTAGCGCTGAAGCACCTGCTGGACCTGACGGGCCACCTGGTAGTGCTCTTCACCCAAGACGTTCGGATCAAGGATTCGAGACTGCGAGTCGAGAGGATCCACCGCCGGATAGATACCAAGCTCCGCGATCTGTCGCGAAAGAACCACCGTACCGTCCAGGTGAGCAAAGGTGGTCGCTGGTGCAGGATCGGTTAAGTCGTCAGCAGGCACGTAAACACACTGTACTGAAGTAATGGAGCCCTTGGTGGTCGAGGTAATCCGCTCCTGCAAGGCCCCCAAGTCCGTCGCCAGCGTGGGCTGATAACCAACGGCCGAAGGGATTCGACCAAGGAGCGCCGAAACTTCCGAACCTGCCTGGGTAAAACGGAAGATATTATCTACGAAGAAGAGCACGTCTTGCCCTTCTTCGTCACGGAAATACTCTGCCACCGTAACCCCAGTAAGCGCCACACGAGCACGGGCTCCCGGTGGTTCGTTCATCTGACCATAAACCAGAGCGGCCTTATCGATAACCCCCGACTCCTTCATCTCAAGGTAGAGATCGTTTCCTTCACGAGTCCGTTCCCCCACCCCGCAGAACACGGAGATACCTCCGTGCTGCATGGCGATGTTGTGGATCATTTCCATCATTACGACGGTCTTGCCCACACCCGCTCCACCGAAGGTGCCCATCTTACCGCCTCGGGGGAAGGGGACCAAGAGATCAAGCACCTTAACACCGGTCTCCAAGACACGGATGGTCACATCTTGTTCGGTGAAGGCCGGTGCTGGACGGTGAATGGGATACACTTTATCGGACTGAATGGGCCCCGCCTCGTCCACCGGGTCACCAACCACGTTCATGATCCGACCCAACACCGCCTTACCTACCGGCACCACGATGGGCTGCCCCGTGGCCCAAACTTCCTGACCGCGAGCCAAACCGTCGGTGGTGTCCATCGCAATGGTACGTACAACGTTGTCACCCAGGTGTTGGGCCACTTCAAGCACCAGGTTCCATTCACGATCATCAATCGCAGGGTTGGTTACCCGCAAGGCATCAAGAATCTTGGGCACTTTACCCGGCGGAAACTCTACGTCCACTACGGGACCCATGACCTGAACGATTTTACCTATCACTTTTTCTTCGGCCATAACGCCTCTTCCTCCTTGTTAAACTTTGCTATCCTTTAAGGGCTTCCGCACCGCCCACAATATCCATCAGCTCCTTGGTAATCGAAGCCTGACGCGTCTTGTTGAAGAGGAGCGTAAGACTCTGGACCATATCACCGCAAGCCCGGTTGGCGTTGTCCATCGCTGTCATCCGAGCCGCTTGTTCACTAACCGCCGTCTCGAGCATGCTCGCGTAGACCCGGGTGTTCACGTAAAGGGGCAGAATCTGTGCAAAGAGCTCTTCTGGTTCCGGCTCGTAGATGTAGGACCCGGAAATCTTCTTCTCCGTTTCCTCCACTCCCTCTTCCGCTTCCACCGTAATGGGCAAGAGCTTCTCGGTCTTTGGAATCTGACGGACCACATTTACAAAATACCCATAGATGAGATAGGTCTCATCCACTTCTCCTTCGATAAAGGCGCGCATGGCCTCCCGAGCCACCGCCCGGGCGTTGAACATCTCTACGCGGCTCATGACATCTTCATAAGAGGCCCGCATAAAATCGAATTTCCGGTAATATTGGGCCCCTTTCTTCCCTACACAGATCAGGGATACCTCCCGGCCTTTGGCCTTTTGTTCCCTGATGAAACGCTCGCAGGTATTGATGAGGTTGGCGTTGAAGGCCCCACACAGACCCCGATCCGCGGTAACAAGAATGATCTCTACCTTCTTGACCTCTCGCTCCTGCATGAGTTCAAACTGCGAAGTATTAACCGCTCCCGAACCAACCAGCTCCTGAATTACTTCCTTAAACTTGGTGGCGTATGGCCGAAACTGCTCCACCCTTTCCTGGGCACCGCGCAACTTGGCCGCCGCCACCATATTCATGGCCTTAGTGATCTGGCCAATCTTCTTAACCGCTTCGATCTTGCGCTTAATGTCTCTTAGGTTCGGCATCTTTCCTCACCTGTCCTCTTCTTTAAGGCACGGGAACCGTTTCTACGTTGTGCCTGGTCTTGAACTCCTCGTTAAATTCAGAGAAAACTTTTTTCATCTTTTCTTCAAGCTCGGGACTGATCTCTTTCTTCTCCTTGATCTCCTGAAAGATCTCCGGATAACGAGAACCTATAAACTCGTAAAGCTCCTTCTCGTAGTCCGCCAGAACATCAAGCGGCATCTCATCAAGAAAGCCTCGTGTCCCGGCAAACAGGATACAAACCTGTTTTTCTACCGGCAGAGGCTGATATTGCGGCTGCTTGAGGATTTCCGTCAACCGGGCACCACGATGGAGAACCCGCTGAGTAGCCCGGTCAAGCTCCGAACCAAATTGAGCAAAGGCCGCCAACTCACGATATTGAGCCAACTCCAGACGCAAACGTCCTGCGACCTGCTTCATAGCTTTGATCTGAGCCGCACCTCCCACGCGAGAAACCGAAAGACCCACGTTAATGGCTGGACGAATACCGGCAAAGAAGAGACCCGGCTCCAAATAAACCTGTCCGTCGGTAATGGAAATAACGTTGGTCGGAATATAGGCCGACACGTCACCTTGCAAGGTCTCGATAATGGGCAAAGCCGTCAAGGAACCACCACCATGCTCTTCGTTGAGCTTGGCCGCCCGCTCCAAGAGACGAGAGTGATTGTAAAAGATGTCCCCAGGATACGCCTCACGACCCGGAGGACGACGAAGCAGCAGAGATACCTCACGATAGGCGTTCGCCTGCTTGGAAAGGTCATCATAAATGATAAGAGCGTGACGACCGGTATCCCGGAAATATTCGCCCATCGCACATCCAGCATAAGGCGCAATATATTGCAAGGTAGCCGGATCCGAAGCGCAAGCCGCTACCACGGTGGTATATTCCATCGCCCCATGACGCCGTAAGACTTCCACGATTTGCGCCACCGAAGCTTTCTTCTGGCCCGCGGCCACGTAAATGCAGTAAATATCGCTGTCTTTCTGGTTGATGATGGCGTCGATCCCTATGGCCGTCTTTCCAGTCTGACGGTCACCAATGATGAGCTCACGCTGTCCACGCCCGATGGGGGTCATCGCGTCGATGGCCTTAAGCCCCGTGTACATGGGCTCATGTACCGGACGCCGGGCAATGATTCCCGGAGCCTTGAGTTCGATTCGACGGAATTCCTTAGCCTGAATCGGCCCCTTTCCATCAAGAGGACGACCAAGCGGATCTACTACGCGACCAAGCACCGCTTCCCCTACAGGGACTTCAGCGATACGCCCGGTCCGCTTAGCAATGTCACCCTCTTTGATCTTGGTGGCGTCACCCATGATGGGGACACCCACGTTGTCGAACTCCAAGTTCAGGGCAATCCCCATTTCGCCACCAGGGAACTCAATGAGCTCCATGGCCTGGCAATTCCGTAGGCCATAGACGCGGGCGATACCATCTCCCACCGAGATGACCACGCCCATCTCATTGAGATCTACCTTCTTCTCATACTCTTCAATCCGCTTCTTAATAAGATCACTGATTTCCTCTACTCTGATCCCCTGCATCAGGACACCTCACCCCTTATAATGGATTCTTTAAATTTTTCTAACTGGGCCCGGATACTTCCATCCAGGACCAGGTCTCCTACCCTGGCCACCACACCACCCAATATTTCAGGGTCCTCTACCACCTGAAGGACCACTTCACGCCCGATCTTCTTGGAAAGGGCCTCAGCCAAGGCCTTTTGCATCTCCTCATCAAGAGGCGTGGCCACCCGCACTTCGGCCCGCGCAATACCCAGCTCTTCGTCTAATAAATTCTGATAAGCCGCCGCGATGTCAGCGATAAACTGGATGCGACGTTTCTCCACGAGGAGACGCAAAAACTTGGCCACGGATTCATCTACCCCGAGCCCCTTGATCACCTCCTCCACAATCTCCATTTTGAGATCCGGAGGATAGATGGGGCTCTCCAGGGCTTCCAAGATTTCGGGCTGGCCCTTAAGGAACTCCGCCACGCGCTGGAGCTCCTCCCCGTATTCCTTAAAACGACCATCTTCCTTGCCTGCCGCAAACAGACCCCGAGCGTATTTAAGGGCTATGATTGTCCTAATCACTAGTGCACCACCCTTTCAATGAATTCTTGGACCAGACGTTTGTGATCTTCAGGCGTGATTTTTTCACGAATAATTTTCTCCGCCATCTGGACCGACAGTTCGGCCACTTCCTTGCGGAGTTCTTCCCGCGCCCTCTCTAGTTCTTGCTGCACATAAAATTCGGCCTGTTGCTTGATCCGCTCTGCCGCCGCCTTGGCCTCCGCAATGATCCTTTCTTTCTCTTTCTCACCTTGCTCGATAAAGGCCTCCACGATCTTCTTGGCCTCTTCCTCGAGGGTGGCTAGTTTCTTTTCATATTCTTGATACCGGGCCTCAGCCTCCCGACGCTTCTCTTCCAATTCTTGATATTCGTTCTCAATGGCCTCTCGTCGAGAACGGAACATATCAATCATGGGCTGACGTCCAAACTTGACCAAAATAATCATCAGGGCCAGGAAATTGACCGCCCACCACAGGAGATTGCGGAGCTGGCTCTTGGTTACATGAGGCTTGACCTTGGCATGCTCCCCGTGAACCGCCTCGTGAACAGCGTGTTCCACCGCTGCCGCACCGTGCTCCGCCTCTTGCGCCATTTCGTGCCCCACTCCCGCTCCCTCTTGAGCGGCCTTCTCCACCTGATGCGCTGCCGGGACCTCGTGGCCCTCTTCCGCCCAGACAGGAACTGCCCACACCAAAACCAAACCAAGAAAAACCGCCCCAAACAAACGGCCGATCATAAGGACCTCCCCAAGAGCTTCTGCGCTATAGAGACGGCGAAGGTTTCCACCTGCGCCTGAAGCGATTGCCTCACTTGCTGGAGTTGCTGAGAAAGCTGAGAGAGCATCTGGTGCTTAAGCTGCTCCGCTTCCTTCGTGGCAGCTTCCAAGATCTGCCTCTCCTCGGCCTTGCCCTGTTGCTTCAACTCCTCCCGCCGCTGGGCTGCTTCCATCCGGGCTTCATTCAGACGTTGCTGATACTGCTGAAGGGCCTCCTCGGCCCCGCGCGTAAAACGCTCGATGTCTCCTCGCAACCCATTAAACTTCTGCTCCCGGTCTTTGAAGATCTGCATCACCGGTTTGATGAGGATGACGTTCAAAATAGCCGTAAGGATAAGAGCTTCGATGATCTGGATCCACAGGGTGATGTCAAAACTCAGCATCTATAAACCCCTCTTTTTGGGAATTTTGACTGAATTGCCATTCATGTTGGCGCTTTTACATCATTTCAGATGGCGTGTCAAAGGTTCTTTATAGGCCAAAAAGGGCAATTTGAGGCGAAAAATTCAGTTTTTGGGGTTCTATCAGCTTAACGGAAGGAATAGCGCCGGCGAGAAATGCTTAGAGCAAGCCCTATTGCTACCAGATTAACCAGTACCGAAGAACCACCGTAGCTCAAAAAAGGCAAGGGAACACTGGCTACAGGCAAGAGATGAAGAATACCACCGATATTGATAAAAACTTCCCAAAACAACATCAAAGCCACCCCAGAAAGAACAGCCCGTCCCAAAGGTTCTCGCACCTCCATCGCCAGACGGAGAAGACGATAAATCAGGGCCGCAAAGAGTAAGATGACCAAAGAGGCACCCACAAATCCCCATTCTTCAGCCCAGACCGCGAAGGCCAAATCCGTATGCTTTTCAGGCAAATAGTTAAGACGACTCGAAAGCCCCTCCTTAAAACCAAACCCCGTCAGACCACCAGAGCCTACCGCGATCAAGGCCTGGAGGATTTGATAGCCCCGACTGAGACGGAAGGCCTCGGGATTCAAGAAGGCCTCCACCCTGGCCCGCTGATAAGGCTTGAGCAACGCCCAGATTTTGGGCCCCAGAAGCCCCCCGATCAAAACCATGACAAGGATCACTACCAAGACCCAACGGCGAGGCACTCCGGCCAGAAAGAGAAACGAGAGATATATCAAAAAAAGCATTCCTCCCTGATCCAGGTCTCCAGCAGCCACCAGAGCTATAGGAAAGATGGCAAACGCAGTAAGGACCACGAAGGTCCTCAGATCCAGCCGATCCTGGTCGCGCCGGCCAAGGATCAAGGCAAAGACCAACACCAGGACCAATTTGGCGAACTCCGATGGCTGAATACCTATCCCTCCTACACGCAACCAGCGGGTGTGCTTGAGATCGAGCAAAAGAAGCACCAGCAACAGGACCACATAGGCCGCGAAAATGAGTCGGGGGGTGAGAAGACGCTGGTAGTCCGTCAGGGCCAAAATCCCCATCAAAAACAAGCCCAGGCCGAACCAGATCAACTGTTTTTTGAAAAGGAGACCCCCCATGGTGGCGCTGGCCTGATTCAAAGCGCCACATACGAGCAAGGCCCCTACCAGGAACACCAGCCACGGGTCGATTTTCAAAGAAGTTCGTCCCAGCCTCATGAAGGGTGCTCTCCCTTGAAATAGGCCCTGAGGAATTGCCCTGCCAGCGGGGCAGCAGCCGAACCCCCGTGTCCCCCATGTTCCACAAAGACCACCACCACGATTTCGGGTTTCTCAGCCGGAGCAAAGGCCATGAACCAGGCGTGATCTCTCTTGAGATAGGGCAATTTCTTGCTGTGGATGCGTTTTTTCATCCCCACCACTTGTGCCGTTCCAGTCTTGCCGCCCACAGTGACGTCCTCCATCCTGGCGGCTCGACCGGTACCCTCTTTGCCATTCACCGCTGCCACCAGACCTTGTTTTACGTAGAAGAGGGTCCGCTGATGAACGGGAAGCTTTCCTTCCTGGTGAGGGTTAAATTCCGCTACGATCTCACCGTAAGGATTGAGGAGCTGTATCACGCACCAAGGCCGGTAGAGTACACCTCCGTTAACCACCGCCGAGAGCAACTTAGCCAGTTGCAGGGGGGTTACTTTGAGGGCCCCTTGTCCGATGGCCACGTTCAAGGTTTCGCCCTTCTGCCAGGGCTCGTGAAATACCCTCCTCTTCCAGGCCCTGTCAGGCACAAGACCCGCCTTCTCTCCCGGGAAACCCAAGCCCGTGATACGTCCGAGACCACAGGCCCGGGCCATCTGAGATAAATAGTCGATCCCAACCTCTTCTCCCACCCGGTAAAAATAAACATCGCAAGAAACCTCCAAGGCCTTGACAAGGTTCACCTCTCCGTGTCCCCAAGAACGCCAACATCGAAAGATACGTCGTCCCAACCGATAGTAACCCTTGCAATAGATGGTGGTGGCCGGCGTAACCACCTTCTTTTCCAGAGCCGCCATCGCCGTGACCACTTTGAAGGTGGAGCCTGGAGGATAGGCAGAAAGGGCCTTGTTGAGCAGGGGATGTTTCACATCGCGGCGAACCTTTTCCCATTCCTTGGCGGAAAACCCTTTAACGAAATAGACGGGGTCCACTCCGGGATGACTGGCCAGAGCCAAAAGGCGCCCATCACGCGGGTCCATCACCACTATGGCCCCAGCCTGCCCTTCAAGGAGCTGGTGGGCTAGACGCTGGAGAAAGATATCCACTGTCAGGACGAGACTCTCCCCCATCACCGGCGCCTCTTCCGCCACCACCCGACGGATCCGTCCACTGGCGTCCACTTCTACCAAGCGGCGCCCTTTGTGGCCCCGAAGACGCCGATCAAATTGGGCTTCAAGCCCGGCCCGGCCCAGAAAATCTTCCGCGGTAAACCCCTGAGGACCAAGTCTCTTAAGTTCTTCGGCGTTGATGCGAGACACATAACCCACCAGGTGGAAGGTTTCCTGACCAAATGGATAGTAACGCGTAGGCTCAACCAGGATGTCTACCCCGGGCAAAAAGTACCGGCGGGCCTCGATCTTGGCCACCGTGTCTCGGTCAAGATCAAAGGCCAAGATTACCTGGTTGGTCCCCGCTTCCCGGCGGGCCAGGAGATAACGTTGTTTGAGCGCTGGAAAACTTTCTCCAAGAAGGTCTGCTAGGCGTTTCAACACCTCGTCGCCCTGAGTTCCCCGAATGACCTTCGGGTCCACAGCCAGGGCAAAGGAAGGGAGGTTCCCTGCCAGGAGGATGCCACGCCGATCGTAGATATTTCCCCGAGGAGCAGAAAGATAAAAGACCCTGAAACTCCTTTTGCGAGCCAGCTTTCGGTAATGAGCACCCTTAATGATCTGCAAAAAGAAGAGTTTCAACAACAAAAAGAAAAAGACCAGTCCCACCAAAAAGACCACCCATCGCAGCCGACGTTCGATGGGATCAGGTTCTTCGGTATTAAATAGACGATAGTTCAAAGAAGTTCCTCACCATCGAAAATTGACAAAACAACCAGCAAAGAAATCCCCAGGCCAAAGTGCCCAGGAGAATCCGGCCTACAAAATAAAACCCCGGCACCGGAAGCGAAAGTTCTAGCAAGACCGGAATCAGAAAAAGCCGTAAAAGCTCGCAGATTGAAATGGAAACCAGAAGAGACAAGAGGGCTGGGAAGAAGACTGTAAGGGCCAGGCGCCGTTTGAGCTGTAGGAATAAAAAAAGCCCCAAGGCGTAAGAAATGACCGAAGCTCCGGGGACCAGAAAAGAATAGGTATCGCTCACCAGGCCCCAGATGAGGACGGCCAGGGCCATCTGACGATGAGAAAGGCCCCAGAAAAGACCCCCCAAAAGGATAGGAAAAAAAGGATCAAAGACAGGAGGTGCCACAAGGGCCGCTAGAAACTGATAAAGACAAAAGACACCAAAAAGGAGCAAATGGTAAGTAATGATTCTCATTTTGGAGGTTTTTTCTGAAGTACGACCACTTCTTCCAGAGATTCAAAGTCTACTGCGGGCCTTACCTCAATAGGGCGGAAGAGCCCCTTGAGGCGTCCAGGGTAAATACGTTGGACCCACCCTACCAAAATACCCTTTGGATAAAGACCGTCGAAACCGGAGGTCACGATCCGGTCGTTTTCGCGCACGTCGGCCTCCGCCGGCACGTAATCCAGCAAACACACCCCCTTGCCTTGTCCTCGAAGGACACCTCTCTGACGGGAACGCTGGACCAAAACGTCCACCGCGCTGGAAGGATCAAGAAGGAGAAGGACCTTGGCATAATGATCCTCGGCCGCCACCACTTGGCCTACCAGGGCCCCGCCTTCTTTGGGCGCTGCACTCAGGACTGGCATTTCTGGAAGGACACCGTCCTTGATACCTTTGTCAATGACAATCATGGCCTGCCAGCTCCCTAGGGGTTTGCCAATAATTCGGGCCACAACCACCTGTTCCCCAAAGGGAGCTGAAACCTTGAGCAACTTGGCCAGACGTTGGTAGGCCAACTCCTCTTCCTCGAGACGGGCCAGTTCCGCTTCAAGTCTTAAGATTTCTTTTTTTAGCCTTTCGTTCTCCTCTGCCACCCCTACTAGCCAGAGATATTTGCGCCACAGGTGACGCAAACCAAAGCCCCCCTCTGAAGCCCCTCCAGACCAGGGACCAAAAACCTTGAGCCCCAAGCGCTCACCAAAAGAAAGTCTTTTCTCGCCCGAGAGCCCGCCAAATACCAAGGCCAGGGCTACCATCCCGAAGAGGATCAAAAAGATAAGAGAGAAAATTTTTCGTGAAGGAGAAGGAGGCACGGGCTATCGTAACATTATTTCTCGCAAGATATGGATGTTATCCAGAGCCCTTCCAGAACCCAATACCACGGAACAAAGAGGATCTTCAGCCACAATCACAGGAAGTTGGGTCTCCTGTCGGATGAGCCGGTCGAGGTTTTTAAGAAGGGCCCCTCCACCGGTCAGGACGATCCCTTTGTCAACGATGTCGGCTGCGAGCTCCGGGGGAGTTTGTTCCAGGGCATCTTTGATGGCCTCCACGATGATATCAACCTGTTCTTGAATGGCCTCCCGGATCTCTTCCGCGTTAACGGTAATGGTCTTGGGAACGCCCGTGATAAGGTCTCGGCCTTTGATGTCCATGGTTTCAAAAGGAGGTTCGGGAAGCACGTTTCCGATTTCGATCTTAATCTGTTCGGCGGTGTGTTCTCCGATAAGGAGATTGTATTTACGTTTGATGTAATTCATAATGGCCTCATCCATCTTATCTCCTGCAACCCGCACCGAGTTGCAATAAACGATGCCCGCCAGAGAGATCACCGCCACCTCCGTGGTCCCACCCCCAATATCTACCACCATGTTGGCCGTGGGTTCAGTAATGGGTAGCCCTGCTCCAATGGCCGCGGCCATGGGCTCTTCTATCAGGTAAACCTCTCGTGCTCCGGCAGATTCCGCAGACTCGCGTACCGCCCGGCGTTCTACTTGGGTAATGCCAGAGGGAACGCTCACGATTACCCGGGGGCGGACAAAGATGCGTCGGTTGTGGACTTTTTCGATAAAGTAGCGGAGCATGGCCTCGGCCACTTCGAAGTCGGCAATGACACCATCTTTAAGGGGACGAATGGCATGAATATTACCCGGGGTGCGCCCGAGCATCCGTTTGGCTTCTTGGCCCACCGCCAAAACCCTCTTTCCCCGCCCATCAGAACGCACTGCCACCACCGAAGGTTCCCTCAAGACGATGCCTTTGCCCTTGACGTAGACCAAGGTGTTAGCCGTGCCCAGATCAACTGCTAGATCCGTGGAAAACCAGCCCGCCAGAGAACGAAACATGCAAATAAAGCCCCAAAAAGGAAGTTTAGGCTCAAGTTACCAAAGCCGCCCTTTACTGACAAGCTTGAGGCCCTTATTTTGCAAGTAGCTCAAGGAGGAGGTGCTACATGATCAGGATGCCCGCGGTCGCCGGTCAGTTTTACGAGGCTAAACCTTCTTTACTGAAACGAGAAATAGAGGCCTATCTCACCCTGCGTGAGCCCCGCGAAGAGGTTATCGGCGTGGTCTGTCCCCACGCGGGTTACATGTATTCAGGACACGTAGCAGGAGCGGTTTACGGACGCATCATCGTACCAGAGACGGTTATAATCATGGGCCCCAATCACACCGGACTTGGCCATCCCGCCGCTGTCATGGCCTCTGGAACGTGGCAGATGCCCTTTGGTCCTGTTGAAATAGCAGAAGACCTGGCGCGTCTGATCCTGACCGAAAGTCAGGTCCTGGAAGACGATGCCCAGGCCCATCTCTACGAACACTCCCTGGAAGTGCAGGTACCTTTTCTCCAGTATCTGAACCCTCGGGTCCGTATCGTCCCTATTTGCCTCTCCATGCTTTCTCTGCCCGAAATCGAAGACGTTGGACAGGCCTGTGCGCGGGCCGTAATGAACTATCGGCACCCTGTCCTTCTGGTGGCCAGCACGGACATGAGTCATTATGTCCCCCACGCGGTGGCCAAAGAAAAGGACCATCTGGCCATCGAACGAATCCTGGAACTTGATCACGTGGGACTGATCGAAGTGGTGGTGAAAGAAAAGATAAGCATGTGCGGGGTGGTTCCCACCGCCGCTACGTTGGTGGCAGCCAAAGCACTGGGAGCTCGAGGCGCAGAACTGGTAAAGTATGCTACCTCGGGTGAGGTGTCCGGAGATTTTTATCAGGTGGTGGGTTACGCCGGGATCATTATTCGGTAAAATACGAGCCTCGTGATGAGCAGCAAAGTAAAGACACGTTTCCCACCTAGCCCAACCGGACATCTCCACTTGGGTGGAGCTCGTACGGCCCTTTTCAACTGGCTTTTTGCGCGCCATCACGGAGGTATCTTCCTCCTGCGCTTTGAAGATACGGACCGTGAGCGTTCCCGCCAGGAATACGTGGACTCTATCCGTGAGGCCCTAGAATGGCTTGGCCTCCTCTGGGACGAAGGGCCTTATTTCCAGATGGAGCGTCTGGAAATTTACCAAGAGTTTGCCAGACGCCTCTACGAAGAGGGCAAGGCCTATTATTGCGAATGTCCCCCTGAGCTTTTGGAAGAAAAACGGAAAAAGGCCCTGGCCGAAGGACGTAAACCCAAATACGATGGCACCTGCCGGGAAAAGGGGCTTGGCCCTGGACCTGGTCGTGTCCTCCGGTTCAAAACTCCACTTGTAGGTACAACGGTGGTGGAAGATCTCATCCGGGGAGCGGTTGCCTTTGACCATCAGGAGCTCGACGATTTCGTCCTCTTGCGTCCCGATGGTATTCCCACCTACCAATTCGCCGTGGTGATAGACGACCTCACCATGGAAATCACCCACGTGATCCGGGGCGATGACCATCTGTCCAATACTCCCAAGCAGATCCTTCTCTTCCAGGCCCTAGGAGCCGAGCCTCCCAAATATGCCCACGTACCCATGATCTTAGGGCCGGATGGTAGCCGGCTCTCCAAGCGGCACGGAGCGCTTTCCATCCTGGCTTATCGCGATGAGGGGTTTTTGCCTCAGGCCCTGAGGAACTATTTGGTGCGTCTTGGCTGGTCTTATGGAGATCAGGAGATCTTCAGCCTCGAAGAAATGATCGAAAAATTCGATCTTTCTCGGGTCTCAAAATCAGCGGCCCGTTTCGATCCGGACAAGCTCCTGGCCTTAAACGCCCACTATATCCGTCAAGAGCCCACCGAACGATTGGCCCGGGAAGTGATCCCTTTTCTCAAGAGCCTAGGGGTTGAAATCCCAAATCCGCAGGAGCCGCGCTTTTTGAAAGCCGTAGAAAGTGTCAAACCTCGGGCTCGCACCCTGAAAGAAATGGCTGAAATGATGCGTTTTTATTTTGTAGATGAAATCGAGTTCGACCCCAAGGCCGTCGATAAGTTTTTAAAAGAAGAGATCGCTCCGGTTCTCGAACGTCTTGTGCGGGAGATCGAAGGCCTTCCGGAATTCAACGAAGAAGTTCTTGAGCGTCTCTTTCGGAATCTCGCCGAAGAGTACCAGCTCAAGCTCAAACACATTGCTCAACCTGTAAGGGTGGCCTTGACCGGACGCACGGTAAGCCCGGGGCTTTTTGAGGTGATGGATATCCTCGGTAAAGAAACCGTTGTCAAGCGCCTGAAGAAGGCGCTTCAATATCTTAAAGGAGGAAAATAATGGGCGAAATCCTGATCATTGCCCTGGTTGTGGTGGCCTGGATCCTGGTAAACCGATTGGTGTTACCAAAATTCGGCATTCCCACCTGAGCTTCTCCTACCTGCTCGCTGGACGAGCGAGCCAACAAAAAGAAGGAAAAAGCCTAGTCTTCGCCGATCTTTTCTACTTCTGTGGGTTCCAGATGCAAATGGGCGGTTTGTCCCCGGTCGATAGCAGCCAGATCTGTTTTTATCCTGAAAGTGTGTCCCACGATCTCTGCTTCCTTAAGCCAAAAAAACCCGTCCTTATAAGCCTCGAAGAGACCTTCATAGCGAGTACCAGCTCGTGACTGAATGACGATTTTTTTGCCCTTGAGCTGCTCAAAAAATCCGGTAGTCGGTGGTGCAGGAGGAGTGGTTTGTTTTTTCTCCTGGCGGCGAACGATGATCTTTTTCCCGGACATGATTGATCCCCTCCTTCCAAAATTTATTTCCCGAGTTCAGCGACAAACTCGTAAGCCGGAAGGCCTGAAGGATAATAGTTTTCAATCCTCTTTTTCAAACGAAAACCCGTCTTGCGAAAGAGGGCCAAAGCCGGAGCGTTGTCACAACCCACATGAGCTCGCAGGAGACGATATCCATGTGCAAGTGCGATCCCCTTAGCGGTCTCTACCAAATAAGTACCTATGCCGCAGCTGCGTCTTTCCGGGACCACGGCAATGGCCATGAGATCAAGAACCCGCGAAAACCAAACCGGCAGCATTAGACCCAGCATGAAAAAAGCAATTGGTTGCTGGTTTTCCTCCAAAATATAAGTACGCACCCAGCGATCGTGAAACCATTTGGGAATAATCTCTTCATAAGGACCGAAACGCCTGAAGGATCGACTCAAAAGAGATACGAAGGCCAGATCCCCCTCCTCAGCCAAACGCAGATTCAAGGTTGACTCTTGTTTCGGCTTACGGGTAGAAATACTTAAGCGTCTCAAAAACTTCCGGGAGGTTCCGGCCATGGAGATCACCTTTTATGGTCATGCTACCTTTAAGATCGTCACTAGGGAAGGAATTCGTCTCCTTATTGACCCGTGGCTGGACAATCCCAAGGCCCCTCCGGAAAAGGATTTGGGGCCTTATGATCTCGTCCTCGTCACCCACGCCCATGGAGACCATCTTGGTAACGTCTTGGAGATTGCTCGCACCGCTGCCACTGAAGTGGTAGCGATTCATGAAATTCAGCAATATCTCTTGGCCCAGGGGATACCAAATGTTACCGGGATGAACATCGGGGGCTCCTACCGAACCAAAGGCCTTACCATCACCATGGTTCAGGCGGTTCATAGTTCTTCCATCCAGGAAGATAACAACATCATCTATGGAGGAGACCCGGCGGGTTTTGTCATTCGTCTGGAAGACGGCCGGACCATCTATCACGCTGGAGACACTGGTCTCTTTTACGATTTGGTCCTCATCGGTGAACTATATCAGCCCGAAGTAGCCATGATCCCTATTGGAGATCACTACGTGATGGGGCCGAAGGAAGCGGCCAAAGCCTGTCAACTACTCAAACCCAAGAAGGTCATCCCCATGCATTATGGTACCTTCCCTCTCCTCACCGGCACTCCTGAAGCCTTTGCCCAACATCTGAAAGAACGGGCCCCTGAGGTGGAACTCCTGGTACTTGAGCCCGGAGAGACGGTCAAGCTCTGATGCCCTGGGCCATAAGCTTCATTGGACCACACAACGCTGGAAAGACCTCTCTTTTGAGAGAAGTCGTTCGGGAACTCACCAGCCGGGGGCTCAGGGTGGGTTTCCTCAAATCTTCCAAAGAGTCTCTGGCGGACTTAGAGAAAAACGGTACTGATACCAGGCTCCTTAGAGAAAGCGGGGCTTTACCTACTGTCTTCTGGGGAAAAGACGAAGTGTTCATCTCGGTCAATGCCCCACCCAAAGAGGATTTTACTTTTTGGGCCGTGATAGAACGGTTCTTCTTCGACTGTGATCTGGTCGTTTGTGAGGGGTTCAAGAATCTTTTGACCTTGAGCAAAATAGAAGTAATTCCCGAAGAGCCCGAAGAGCTCCTCTTCGAACGGGTGCCAGGGGTCATCGCCCTGGTAGGGCGTCTCCCCGTCCCTCCCCTCCCTCAATTCTCCCCAGAGGATCCCAAGGGCCTGGTGGATTTTCTTCTTTCAAAAAAGCCGAAACGCCAGCCGATCTCCCTTCTGGTGGATGGCCATCCTGTAGGTCTGACCCGTTTTGTTTCCAAGTCTCTGGCTTATACCATAAGGGGCTTTGTCCAGAGTTTAAGAGGCGTAAAGGAAGCCCGACGAATAGAACTAAAAGTTGACCTTGGTCAAGACGATCTCTAGGGCCCGGGCCAGATTTCTGATCTCCCACTGGGCCTTCAGATGCCGTCTTTTAAGGATAAAATCCTCCCAGACAAAGAGGGGGCCCGTAGCTAGAATCGTGGTGGCAGAACCCTGGGGCGTAACAAAGCGTGCATCTTCCTTTCTAACCCCTATTTCCAAGAGCTCCCGATAAAGTCTCATCCCGCTTTCGATCTCTTCCCGGTAAAGTTTTTTGGCCTTCTCGGGATAGCCCGGAGGACAGACGAAACGATCTACCTCGGTATAACGATGGGAACGCTGATTGAAATTAAGCCAGGTGTGCCGTACGAATTGATGAGAAAAGAGACGACTCATTCCTTCCACCACGACTACCAGCCAGCCGAAGGGGGCCGTAATCTCGTAGGAGGTCTCGATGACCACGATCTCGGGTTCTGCCCATAGGTCGGTAGAGGTCTCTTTCAATCCACGACGGACAAATTCCCCCAAAGGTGCTTCTTCCAGGAGCCTGGGTTCGCCCTCCACGATTCCCAAGCGAAAACAGCGGAACTCCAGCCAGGCTCGACTTTCGTCCAGAGAAGCCTTGAGGATTTCACGAAAGGTGTCGTCTTCGTAAACCTCAGCCCAGTGGCGAAGGTTCACACATACCTTCTGGCCATCCGGGGTCCACCAAGCCTTGTAGAGCACCGGTGCCAGCGAAGCGGCTTCCTTGTTAGGGGGACCAGACACCACTAGAGGGGAGTGCGCAAAGATGCTTGTGTGTCCAGAGGCCT
>Ga0256914_1000530_pt1 | contig 37514 bp, 40 predicted proteins | sample HulkmetaG_FD_191571 | JGI IMG/M metagenome (GOLD analysis project Ga0256914, IMG submission 191571) | Hydrothermal chimney microbial communities from Main Endeavour vent field at the Juan de Fuca Ridge, Pacific Ocean - Hulk | ecosystem: Environmental > Aquatic > Marine > Hydrothermal vents ... | reverse complement strand
AAACTCCTCCCCACCATGTTTCCCGGCTTCTCAACGCCGAAGAAATCCAGAACCGTCGGCGCTATGTCCATCAGTGAGGCGTTCTCAAGCTTAACTTTCTCGAAACCCCACAGTATCAGCGGAACTTTAACGACAGACTCGTTCATCGAGCCATGCATTCCTTTAACCCAGTGGCTTACTCCCTTTATCCCCTTGCACATCCTATGCGAACAGAACCAGTAACCGGGTTTTGCCGAGATTATAAGTTCTCCACTGTTTGGTGTGTTTAAGTGAGGTAAATCCTCTCTGAAGAAGACATGCTTAACCCCCGGTGCCTTTTTAAGGATCTCAAAGGCTTCCTCAGCGTGATTTGGGTTTCTGAGGTATACATGAATCCCGCCACCTGAAGAAACACGGAGCGTCTCGATTCCATGCTTCCTTAGATAAACCCTCAGATTCACCCATGTATGAACCTCTTCCTGCCCGTGATCAGCGAAGACAATAAAAGCATATTCACTCTTCAATTTCTTCCACAATTTTTCGAGCATGGAATCTACAGTTTTAACAGCTTTTAGGGAATCTTCGCTTAACGGACCATAGTCATGCTGCATGCCGTCAATTGAGCAGAAGTGAACCAGAAGTAAATCCGGTTTGCATTCTTCATAAAGATACAGAGCCGAGTTACCGACCCAAACATCCTTGCGCCAATCTCTTCCATGTTGGCGGTAGAGCTTGTCATCGCTAAAGAATGGTGGAAAAATCCTGACATTTGTTCCGCTGAAGGGAGGCATTGTGTAACCAGAGACGCTGGCGCTCCTAATTCCCACAGAGCGGAGGATATCAATGATGGTAGGAGCTTTGATAACTTTATGAGGATTGAAAGCAACTTCATGGTCATAGAAGTTTATCTTCCTATCAGCTAAGCGATCATAGTAACCGTTTTCCACAACACCGTGATCCTTTGGGTAAACTCCCGTCATGACACTGGTGTGCACCAAATCGGTGAGTGTGGGGAATATAGAATTAACGACTGCAAAATGTCCTTCCTCAACAAGGGAACTCAGGAAAGGCATGTATTTGAGGTTATAAATTCCACAGCCGTCAATGCTTATCAAAGCAAGTTTTTTTCTCATAGGAGAGAATATGTGGAGAGAATTAAAAAAGTTAATGCAATGGGAAGAGCTTACGGAGAGATATTTAAAAAGTCATCAAGAGTTTGCTGCTTTCTCAGCTTGAGAAGCCAGCTTTTTTCAAGATAGCGTTCGAAAGGATGTTCAAGGAACTGTCCAAGAGAGTTCAGAGCTTCTGCAAGAGTACTGAATCTTCCAACTGGGCTGTTCATAGCTTTTTTAACCCCTAAACGGATCTGCCACACACCAACAGGAGCATAATACTTAGGTGTCACTTCTCTGAATACTAAAATTCTCGCACTTCTTCTTCTCGCTCTGAGGGTCTCAAGAACACTCAGCCGGGCAGCATAGTAGGCTCCTGTGGTTTGGACCGCATAACCTTTGATTCCACGAAAATCTTCATGATCATGAATTACTTGAGGCTCCGCACTTCCAAAGAGCGAGCCTTTAAGCCATACTTCAAGAAGCTCAAAGGCATAGCTCTCAGGCATCAAAACCACTCCATAGCGGTTACCAAGAAATTCGTAGAAATAAGCTTCATAATCCCCAATTTCTGGATATGTGAGAATTTCTTTCCTGAGGTTTTTACCTATCGTATCCTGAACCGCCGTTATACTCCATCTCGTCGGGACGAGCTTTTTGTTAATACCCAAAAGCCCAGCGGAAAGAAGGCGAATTATGTAATACTCATCAAAACCCCAATTGTAAAGTCTCATTATGGCCTGTTCTGCTTTCAGCTCATCACTAACGACATAATCAGTTCTCCTGGGAATCCTTGGATTTTCAGTTAACTCAAAATCAAGGAGTTCAGCCTTTGGTCCTACTGGAGGAGCGAATTCACTGGGCAGGACTTTTAGAACGGGCTTTCTTTTGAGGAGAATTTCACTATCAACAGGCCTTATTGACATGGCCAGCTCCTGAACTTCCCCAAGAATCCTGCCGCTCTTTTTTATATGCACATCTGCTTTTGTTTCTCCCATAACAAGGAGAGAGCGGTAGTAAAGGATGTCTTTTATGCTTTTATCCTCCCACTTAAGCGGGCTGTCAAGATTTGAAGTGTTCCCCTCGATAGGAGGTACCAAGGGGCCGATTCTAACCCTTGGATATCCATATTCTCCGACAAAAATACTCGGAGGTGAAGAACCAAAAATTTCTCTTTTATTTAACTTTGACTCGATGCTCTTGGCTACCCTGAATCGTTCGAGGATTGGGCAAGTAGGTCTGCCACATAGGAGTTTTCTTCCCTTACAGATTGCACAGAGCTTTGAATTGAAGAGCTGGGTCATCAATTATGCTATAGTATGCAGGGGGTATTTATTGTTTATTGGGGGACTTCAGAAGTTGTTCAAAAAGCTTTTAATGTCACGTCCGCAAGATTTAAATACCCATCTCCGCTCATAATAAACTGCCAAGTGCCGCGGTAGCCTAGCCTGGTAGGGCGCCGGCCTGCTAAGCCGGTGGGCGTGGTCCCTCAGGGGTTCAAATCCCCTCCGCGGCGCCATATTTCTGCGTTTTGCCGGGATAGCCTAGAGGTGAGGCGGTGGACTGCAGATCCGCTTTACGGGGGTTCAAATCCCCCTCCCGGCTCCATCATTGGAGACTTTTACTTGGCAAATGTTTCATTAAAGTTTGGCATATCTTTGTGCCGGATCCATTGTAAGTTTGCCTTCTAAAATTTTAAAGCGTGTTTTCATGCTTGAATGCCCTCAGGCGCTCTGTTTCAAATCACCCAGCATGAGTACAGACTCCTTCAAACTTGAGCGTGTTTACTTTCGATTCCTTATTTTGGGCATTTTTGGTCAAACATGCTGGCCTCGGAAGTGGTGGCCATCCTCATCCTATCGGTGCCGGGCCAAATGCTCCTCCTCGGCCGGGAGATTTTATAAGCAATAGAAAGATATGCCTTTCGGTGATGGCAATGATTAGGGTGAAGGTTCTGGGAAGAGGCATAGAAAAAGAAATCAAGTGGCAGAAGAGCATGAGGGTAAAAGATATCCTTTATATATTGGGATTCAACACTGAAAGCGCGATAGCAAAAATAAATGGAAAAGTAGCTCTGGAAGATGATTCTGTTAAAGATGGAGACTTCGTTGAGGTAATCCCAGTCGTCTCTGGAGGATAGGGGCCTCATGCCCCAAGCCTTTTCTTCATGAAAGCTTCAAAATTATTCATAGCTTCCTCCAGAATCTCAACTGGAGGTAGAAAGACTATTCTAAAGTGCCACTTTCCTGCCTTTCCGAATCCTGATCCATGAACAAATAGTACATGGGCTTCGTTTAAGGCATCAAGCACAAACTCCTTGTCGTCTTTCCATTTTGACCGTTCCTCTATCTTTGGAAAGATGTAAAATGCCCCTTGGGGTTTTTGAGTACTTATGCCGGGAATTTCATTTAGACGGTTGTATATGTAGTCCCTCCTCTCCTTAAGCTTGGTCATGTATTCTTTGAGATAGTCCATTGGACCTGTTAAACCTGCTATTGCACCAAATTGTCCGGGAGTGTTGGGACATATTCTTATTCTGGCCATCCTATCAATGGCTTCTCTTACTTCCACAAGTTTATTCTCCGGGTCAACATAGTAGAAGTATCCCAACCGCCAGCCTGTGGCAAAGTAAACCTTAGACATCCCGTTCATAACAATAACTGGGACATCCTCAGTAAGCGATGCAGGCGAAATGTGTTTTCCCTCATATGTCATGAGGTCATATATCTCGTCGCTGATGACAGGGAGGTCATATTCACCGGCGAGATCAAGTATATCCCTGATCGTTTTCTTTTCATAAAGTGCTCCTGTTGGATTGTTTGGATTGATGACAGCTATAGCCTTTGTTTTTTCATCTATTCTTTTTCTCATATCATCAATGTCCGGCTGCCATCCGTTTTCCTCGACCGTCAGGTATTCATTGGGGATACCCCCATAGAATTTAACCAAACCAGTATATGGCGGATAGCTGGGACTCGGAACGAGGATGTTATCTCCCGGATCTAATAGAGCTCCAAATATAAACTGCAACGCTTCTGTGACAGCTGCAGTAATACGAACGTCCTCTGGAGTTATATCAACACCGTTCTTCTTCTTTTCCCTCTGAACTACTGCTTCTCTAAGCTCAGGTAGTCCCTCACTGGCTCCATAATAATTGTGACCTTCCATAATAGCTTTACAGTAAGCTTCCTTCATGTGCTTTGGAGGCTGAAAATCATACTTTCCTGGGTCTCCAATGTTCAATCGGATAACTTTTATACCCTGTTTTTCAAGTTCCCGAGCCGGCAAAACAACATCTCTAATAGCATATTCAATCCCCATAGCTCTTTTAGATGCATGAATCATTTCAATCACCATCGAATCTTTAAGCATTTATGCCTAAAAACTTATCCATCATAAAGGCGTTTATATTAGCTTCCTCTCCTTTTGAGGTTCGGTTTGATCCCTCTTTGAGATGGAGTTCCACTGCCACAGAACAATTCTTAAGGCTAAAAAATGCATACACACCATAACTAAACTTAAAAACCCAGAAGAAAAGAAAGGTTCAGGCGATGACGATTAGCAAGCATGCTGAGAGATGATGACGTGAACACCCTCCGAGCCTACTCCCAATAAGCTAAGCCAATGTATCGGTCTGCCCCTCCATAGTATAGGTAAATTCTTCCCTCATGCTCCACGAGGCCCTCAATAAAGACGACGTTGTCTACCCATCCGTTGATTTCCCATTCATAGGTAGGTTCTAAAATAGGTTCTTCGCTTCTTGCCACAAGCTTGGTGGGATCTTCCCGGTCAAAAACTGCTATACCAGCTTTGTATTTTCTAATTCCATCATACATCCCTGCGCTGTTGTAGATAAGAACTATTCCAAGGTCTGTCATTATGGCTGGTGGTCCCGGTTCCACAAGAATGCTGTCGAACTTCCCTTCTCTCGGTCTCAAAACAGGTTCTTCAATATATTCCCAGTGGATTAAGTCCTCTGAATGAGCCAGCCAAATATTTGAATCTCCAAAATACATTATGTACTCTCCTTTGAACTTACCATTTGACATCTTCATTGGTAAGATTGCTCCGCTCTTTGTCCAGCCGTTGGTTTGAGGGAACTCTTCGAAGATTGGCCCGTGTTTCTCCCAAGTCACAAGGTTCTTCGAAGTCGCAAGGCAGAGTTTCGCCACCTTACCGTCATACCCCGTATATGTCAGGTAGTAATTATTTCCAACTTTAACAATTCTTGGATCTTCAACTCCTCTCTTTTCGTAATCATATTCAGGTTCGATTATAGGTTTCGGATGTCTTAGAAACTCCACTCCGTCTTTACTTAGGGCTAAACCAATCCTTCCTGTTATGTTATCTTCCTTGCTTTCCGCCCTGTATAGCATTACGACAGTGCCTCTTTCCTTTATTAATGCAGCGTTGTATATGTTCTTTGAGTCAAAGCCTTCCTCTGAAGGGGACAAAATCGGAAAAGACAGCTTTTTCAGAGGAGGTACCAGCACTTTTCCTTCATGAATTTCAAGGTTTAGCAATTTCTACACCTCCAAGACAACTTCAGTTCCCGGTGTTACCAAGGTTTCTATGTTGAAGACCCTAATTTTAATCTTTTTAACATTTTCCCCTTTGGCAACTTTGAGAATTACTTTCTTTTTTTGGATTATCAGCTCCATTAAACTGCCCCTAAAGTAAAATTTAAGGGTAACTTCTTCCCACTTAGAAGGAAGATGTGGGCGGATTTCCAAGGTGTCATCTTTTATGTCAATTCCGCAGAAACCCCTGAACAGAATCTGCCAGAGCCCTCCTGCTGTAGCCACATGAAAACCTTCCTGTGTGTTGCCATAGAGGTTATGCAGATCTATGTGTGCACATTTCATGAAGTAGTCGTATGCTATATCATCATATCCAAGCCATGAGGCAATAATGGCATATGTAGGCATCGAAAGGGAAGATGCATGGGTAGTTCGTGGGAGATAGTAGTTGAAGTTCTTTCTTATGTTCTCCATGTTAAACTGCTCCTTCAGTAGATACTGCAAGGCTATTACATCAGCCTGCTTCACGAGCTTTGTTTTGCCGAGATTTTCCCGTATTTCGGCTGGAAGTCTATATTCTCCAAGACCGTAGGGGTCAACTGTATAATCAAGTAGCTCAAAATATCCATCGAACTCTTCCCACACACCATCATTTTGTCTGGGAATATAAATTTTTTCTGCAATTTCTTCCCATTTTTTGATTTCCTCTTCGGTTAGGTTGATCTTGGTTACGACTTCTCTCCATCTATCGTACTTCCTTGAGAGTTTAAAATATTTCACTCCTAAGAGGAGATTGTATTTTGCCATTAAATTCGTGAAAAAATTGTTGTTCACATGCTCATGATACTCATCTGGTCCAATTACTTTTTCAATCACATACCCCCTGTCCCTATCATACCGTACTCTGCTCGCCCAGAAACGTGCTGTCTCAAAAATTATCTCAAGTCCATAATCGGACATGAAGTCAATATCCCCGGTAAATTTATAATACAACTCAACAGCATATGCAATATCTGCTGTTATATGATGCTCCTCTTCCCCAGTATAAATCCGAATGACGTCTTTTCCAGCCATGTCCGTTGGAATTATAGAAGGAGTTGCCTCATATCCGTCATCTGCTGATTCCCAGGGAAACTGAGCCCCTTTATAACCATTAACTTTTGCGTTTTTCCTCGCAGCATTCAGGTTATTGTAGCGATATATCAGCATCTCCCTGGCCTTCTCTGGAAAAACTGCCATAAAGAACGGCAGGGCATAAATCTCTGTATCCCAGAATACATGCCCCCTATATCCAAACCCATGAATACCCCTTGCCGTTAATGAAATCCTGCTATCCACCGGAATACTCTGCATTAGGTGGAATAGACTGAAGAGCAAACCTCGTTCAGCTTCTTCATCTCTTTTTATTTTGATGCTCGCAACTTTCCACATCTCTTTCCAGTAATCCCTGTGTTCTTCATACAGCCTCTCAAATCCCCTTTCCCGAATATCCCTGAGACTGTTCAAAACATGAGACTCTAAATTTAAATTTCCGGAATTAGAAAAAGAAACAAAATCTACTATAATATACTTTACAAACTCATACTCCCTGTCCTTTTCAACCTCAAGATTAAAAACCTCTGCAATGCAATTTACACTTTTATTGATGAATCTCAAATGTTTAGAATTCGGTAAATTCAGTACCAGCGAGCTTGCAATTCCTATTCTATACTTTCCATCTGTGGTTTCAAGTTCTACATATACCGAATCACTCAGATCTTTCTGTTTCTTTACAGTATAATGTTTCACCAGTATCTCTGGCCGGTAAAGAGGATTTGCAGTATTTATGTTTATAGGCGATATCACAGTTAAATTACCTGATTTACTGGCTTTTATTTTAAATTTAAGAATCACCACATTTTTTCGCTTTCCATGAACAACTCTGATACTTTCATATTGAATCGTGCCGTTATACTGAGAATGAATTTCAACGGAAGTTTTAAGAATGCCATTTTTGATGTCAAGCTCTCTCTCATACTTATGTACTTTATGAGTGCTGAGGTTTATGGGTTCCCCATTAAAGAATAGGTTTATGCCAATAACACGTGGAGCATTCACAATCTCGCGGTAGAAATAGGGGGTATAATCATATACACCGGCTATAGTAGTGCCATACAAACTGGGTTCCAATTCAATCTCTCCTCTGATACCTAAATACCCATTCCCCAATGTTAGAAGTGTTCCATAAAATGCCTCTGCATCTTGGTCGAACTTCTCGAAGCTAAAGCGATATCTCATTTACATACCCCCTTCCGAATATCGTTCAAATTAAGTTCATCAAAATCTCCAAATCTTAAATCAGCATTGAGTTTAGCTTCGCGCTCATATCCCAAGGTGAAAAGCCCCAGTTTCTTTGCTGCTTTTATACCTGTGGGGGAATCCTCAATTACAGCCAGATACTTCAAATCTGGGAACTTGGTTTTCAACTCCCTAACGGCTAATTTAAAGACCTCTTCCTTTGAAGAGGCCTTTCCGCTCACGTTCACATCGAATAATGAACGTAAGGGCAGAATTTGATTCTCAAAACGGACTTCTATTCTCTCTGCAAGTTTAGTTGCATTTTTTGAAGCTGATGCTAATGCATGTTTAACACCAAGTTTTTTGCTTTTAATTAAAAACCATATTGCATTCTCATTAATCTCGTACTCTCCATTTTCAAACATCTGATTTATCAGTTGATTTTTAAAATTTGCAAATTCGTGTAGTAGCTCTCGTTTTTTCGTTGCACTATCCGCACCAAGTTTTTCATATATCCCGAGAAGCTTCAGAATATTGTCAGCACCTTCATATCTGGGTTTTCCTGAAACATATCGTACATAGAATTCATGGTTAAACCCTGATGCTCCATAATACTCAGCCGCTCTTTTCCATGCCTCTTCATGCGGTGTAAAAACAAGAACTCCATCGAAGTCCCAGATTATACCAATATTGTTCAAGGCTTTCCCCCCTTCGGTTTTTTAATAATTTTTTCGATTATTACCTTCTGAGCTTCTATATCCTCAACCTCCGCATCAAATCCTCCTATCGTAACTTCTCTGGTACCAATATCAAGAACAAAATTACTGATTATACCTGCCATATTTATTGAACGAGCTTTTCCTGTTAATTTTACTGGCTGCCCATCTTTCACATATCTCCCCTCAACAGTAACAATGGGCACATACCCCAACTTGAATAGATTCTCAATTTCATCAAGAGCCATAGAGAATTCAAGTAAAACCTTTGGATAAACCTCAGGAGTGTGTTCCCAACAGATTACTTCTTTAGCTTTTCTCCAGAGGTTGTTGTGTATATTCAAAAGCCTCAACAAGAGATCCTTCTCTTGAATTTCATAGCCATAGACCTCTGAATTTGAGACAGGGAGTTTTTTGGAACTAAAGAACCTTCGTTTTGAATATACTGCAACGGAGAGATCTGATATCACAAGTAGAAAATTTCCAAGCTCAGAAGTTTTGATTTTAACCCTATCCTTGAACATTTGAAACTCTCCAAAAGCTTCTTCTTCTGGATATACTAAGAGGTACAGGTTAACGCCTCTCTGAAGAGCACTTAAAAGATATTGCTTTAGTTCCTTAAATACGATATACGGCAGTTCAGCCCTAATTTCAATCTCAGCCGAATTGATGATTTCAATAATACTTGCCAAGATTCCTTCCAGACTCCTAACAATGGATATATAGGGTGTTTCCTCTTCAGTCCTATTTCTGAGTTTTATTAGTCCCTCTTGGAGGCTTTCTTTTAATAAATCAAGTTTCATTTTTTGTACATCAATAAGAGGCACGATATCGCTTGCCATATAAATTCTTGGTCTTCCTGCTGATGCTTTTACAAACCCCTTCCGTATGAGACTCTGTATTATATTATAGAGTTGAGGCTGGTGCACATCAAGAAGATCGAGCAACTCCTTTACAGTTGCACCATTTTTCATCCATATTGCCAAGTAAACCTCTGCTTCTCTCTTTGTAAGGCCGAGTTCTTGAAGTTTTTCAACAAGAGATGCTAATGAATCTCCCATTTCTATCACCTCTCACACACTCATATTTTCATTTTTTACTATTTAAATATTATTGAAAATAATAAAGAAAAGTTTATATAATATAATTATAGTATAAAATTTGAAGAACCTCACATGAGGGGGATGCCTAATGAAGAAAATCTACAGTCTAATTTTGGTTTCAATTGTTTTATTAGGTGTGGTTGCGGCAGGATGTATTGGTGGGGGAGGTACAACATCAACCAGCTCTCCTACAGTGACTACCAAAACTACAACTGAGACAAAGATACAGACTACAACAGAAGTGCAAACTAAAACCCAAACTCAAACCCAAACCCAAATTGAGAAGAAAGTTTTCATAAGATTTGCTGGCTGGAGTGCTGGAGAAACCGAAATGAAGAATTATCAAAAGATTATCTCTGAATTCGAGAAAGAATATCCCAACATCGAAGTCAAATATGAAGTCATTACTAAGATGTTTCACGAGAACATATTAGCCTCCTTTGGTGCCGGCGTAGCTCCAGATGTCTTTTACGTGGACAGTTCATGGGCACCAATTTTCATAAACAAAGGAGCTTTATACCCTGTCTCAAACTTAGCAGACAAGAGTTTCATTGATAAGTTCTACCCCTTCCTACTAAAACCTTTTGAAAAGGATGGCAAATTATACGGCATACCTAAGGACTGGAGCATGCTTGTGCTCTTCTATAACAAAAAACTTTTCGAACAGGCAGGAATAACCAAACCCCCACAAACATGGGATGAACTTGAACAAGATGCCAAGATTATAACTGAAAAAACGGGAGTTCCGGGGTTGGCTATATACCTTGGAGGCTTCAATAGGTATGTTCCTGTCGCAGTTAGCAATGGAGCACCCAAGCCATGGTTTGAAAAAGCAAGTGATGCTTCATGGTTTGATAATCCAATTGTTAAAGAAACCCTCACATGGTATATCAACCTCTACAGAATTGGGCATGTTGAGATGCAAAAGGAGGGCAAGAAACCATATGTTGTTCAGCCAAGTGATGTTGGTGCTGGATGGCTTGGAGATGCATTTGGTCAACAGAAGGTTGCTATGGTTATAAGTGGAAACTGGATGATTCCATTTCTTGCAGACCAATTTCCAAACTTTAAATACGGTACAGATTGGGACATGGCACCTTTACCAGCTGGAAAAGATGGCAGAGTCACCATGGCATATACAGTCATTCTGGGCATAAATGCAAAGACCAAGCATCCACAAGAAGCATGGGACTTTGTCAAGTTTGTTACAGGGCCACAGGGCCAAGAAGATCTTGTAGTTAAAGCTGGACAGACATTACCAAGCATGAAGGGATTTGAAAATGATCCCAATATGTGGCCCCAGCACAAGAAAACTCTCTCATTTATACCAGAATATAAAGACCTTATAGTTTTCATATGGGGTCCAAAGAGCGGAGAACTCGAAAGTAAATTCAGCGATACTATGGCTTCAGCTATGAGGGGTGAGATAACACCAGAAAAGGCCATCGAAATTATGAAGCAGCTTGTGCAAGAAGAATTTAGTAGTTGAAGGGGTGATTTCATGTTTTCTATGCCTTCATTTTCTTCTTTTTATGAAAAATCAAGGAATAAAGATATAACAGCAGGTTTGTTCCTCATATCCTTTGCTGTAATATTAAATTTGATCTTTGGATATTTCGCTATGGTATTCGCTTTTTATCTAAGTTTCTTTAAATGGGACTATATAGGAAAAATGCAGTTTGTTGGGTTGCATAATTACATGATAGTTTTAAGGGATTTAAGTAGAGGATTTCATGGTTACCCTTATATATTGGCTCCTTTTTATACAGGACTTAAGAATATCCTCATCTATACTGCTCTTGTAGTTCCGATTCAGACGTTTCTTGCCGTAACTTTAGCGGCTTTTGCAAATCAGAAAATTAAGGGACAGCAATTTTTTAAGGTTTCATATTTTTTACCTGCAACAACAAGCTCTGTAATCGTCGGTCTCATCTTTATCTGGCTTTTCATGAAAACAGGTTTCATAAACTATATTCTCGTCCATATAATCCCCGGATTCAAACCAATTGACTGGATGAATGATCCCCATTATCTCCTCTTAGCAATTGCGTTGGTTGCAATATGGGGAACAAGCGGACACTTTATGGTATCATTCTTGGCTGCAATGCAAGCAATTCCTAAGGATATATATGAAGCGGCTATGCTCGACGGAGCTGGTCCTATAAGGAGATTCTTTTTCATAACAATACCAATGCTGAAACCAATGATAACATATGTTGTTGTGATGGGACTTATAGGGGCATTGCAGATGTTCGATTTGGCATGGATCATGGCAGGAGCTAACGGTGGTCCTGGTGGGGCTGGCTATACAGTGGCTTTGGATATATACAATGAAGCATTTACAAGGATCAGACCTGGAGTGGCAGCTGCAAAAAGCTGGTTTTTGTTCGCAATAATATTCACAACCACATATATCTTTCAGAAAAAATATGGGAGGGCAGTGAAATGACACCAAAAGAGAAAGAAAAGCTTGTTAAAACCATCTGGAAAGTTATAACTTACGTTGTTTTGATTACTTTTGCTCTGGTATATTTAATGCCATTCATTCGTTCTCTCGTAGCCTCTTTCATGACATGGGCCCAAGCTTCGCACTATCCTCCTCAGTGGATACCTCATCCGTTTACCCTTGAAAACTATGAGAAACTTTTCAGACTTGAATTGTTCCCGAGATGGATTAGGAATACCGCCTTGTATGCAGGCCTCATAATTGCTGGGAATATTGTATTCTCCAGCATGGCTGGATATGCATTCGCAAGACTGGAATTTCCCGGCAGAGATGCAATATTCTCTGCCATGTTATCTCTGTTAATGATACCAATGTTTGTGACATTAGTGCCGAACTACATCATAATCTACAAGCTTGGACTAATTGATAATATTTTTGGACTGGCACTTTTGGGTTTAGTTAATGTCTCCAGCATCTTCCTAATGAAGCAGTATTTTGTGTCGTTATCCGATGAAATATTTGAAGCAGCCCGATTAGACGGATGCGGACCAATAAAAGCATTTTTTTACATAGCCTTGCCCTTAGCCAAACCAGCTCTTGGAGCAGTTGCTGTATACCAGTTTTTAGGATCTTGGAATGCATTCATCGGGCCGTTGATATTCCTTCGTTCTCCAGAGAACTTTACTCTCCCGGTGGGGTTGAGTTTTGCTTTCCAGAGATCCATGTGGACAGAATACACGCCAATAATTGCAGGCTCCCTCGTTGCCTCTGCTCCTACTATAATACTCTTCCTTGTCTTGAACAAATATCTTATTAGAGGTATTGTAATTACAGGAGGGAAAGGTTAATGGCGCGGATTTTGCTTAAGAATGTCACTAAAAAGTTTGGAGAAGTGACTGCAGTTAAGAACCTCAATCTTGAAATCAAAGATGGGGAATTTATGGTGCTACTCGGCCCTTCAGGCTGTGGCAAATCCACAACACTGAGAATGATTGCGGGATTAGAGACACCTACAGAAGGAGAAATTTGGATTGGAGATAGCATTGTCAACGATGTAGATCCAACAAAACGAAATGTCGCCATGGTTTTCCAGAGCTATGCCCTCTATCCCCATATGACCGTTTTTGGGAATATTGAATTTCCATTAAAAATGTCCGGCGTTCCCAAAGAAGAAAGAGCAAAGAAGGTTAAAGAAGTAGCTGAATTCTTAGGGATTGATGCTCTTTTAAACAGAAAACCCAGCGAGCTAAGTGGTGGTCAGCAACAGCGTGTTGCACTGGCAAGGGCTCTTGTTAGAGAGCCTCAAGTCTTCCTGTTAGATGAACCACTTAGCAACCTCGATGCCAAGATAAGAACACAGATGCGTTTCGAGCTCAAAAAACTTCTGAGCTACGAGCTTGGCATCACAACAGTCTATGTGACACATGATCAAGTCGAAGCAATGACTATGGCGGACAGGATAGCAGTTATGAACAAAGGTATTCTCCAGCAGGTAGGAACACCAGATGAAATATTCTACAGGCCTAAGAACACATTCGTAGCAACCTTCGTTGGCAGTCCTCCAATGAACCTCATCGAAGGGGAGATAATCGATAAAGATGGAAAAACAGTGTTTGAAACCGAACACTTTTCTATGGAGCTACCCAAAGACGTTCCCCACGGAAATGTTATACTTGGATTCAGACCCCAGCATGTCCAGATAAGCCCACAGCCAGCTGAAGGATTCATAAAAGGCGAACTTCTTGGAGTAGAAAAGCTTGGAGTTGAAAACTTCGGACATGTTGGATATGGAAACACGGAAATAGTTATACGTCTCCCAGAAGACATAAAAACTACCAGAGGAGAAATTTACTGGAGACCCGAGGAGAACAGAATATATTTATTCGATCCCAACACCAGAGAAACAGTTTATGGATAATGGTATTTGATTTTATCTTTCATGAAGCGTTAAGCTTATTATCTTCACGTTTTAATTTTACATTATGAACATCTTCATTCCACTCCTCATTGGGTTACTTGTGGGATACATTGGAAAAGGATATCTATCAAAAAGTAGACGATGGCTTGACATCTTAATAAGCCTATCTCTGCTGGCTCTTATCTTTTTTATGGGAGTTGAAGCAGGAAAGGTCAAGATAAGTGCATCATGGCTTTTTGGAGCCTCAGTACTCTTTGCAATTCTGGCAATACTCGGAAGTCTAACGTTTGCCACCATCCTTAGGAGGCTGATAAAGTGAGGTTTCTGTATCTTGTCCTTGTAGCTCTTACAGCAGGTCTTATAACCGGCAAAATTATCTCTCCTGATTTTGGCAATCTCTACGAGCTCATGCTTTACACCTTGATATTCTTTATTGGAGTGGACCTTGGAATGAGCAACATAAATGAGGTGAAAAAAGTCAGCAAATTTGTTCTCCTCCTGCCGTTCTCCACTATGCTGGGTTCTCTAATTGGCGGTCTGATAGCATCGTTAATTCTCGGAATATCCCTAAGGTGGGGATTAGCCGTAGCTGCGGGTTGTGGCTGGTATAGTCTTACCGGGCCACTTATCGCCCAATATTCAGCTGTCTATGGTGCTTTAGGTTTTCTGGCAAATTTAACGAGAGAGATAATTACGGTAATACTCTACCCAATTGCAGCAGGAAAAATTCCAAAAGAGCCCCTCGTTTCAATTGGAGGGGCTACTACGATGGACACGACCCTTCCAATAATTAGGAAGTTTGGGGATAGCGGGACTGCTGTGGTAGCATTCGTCCATGGGTTTATTCTAACAGCTGTGATACCTTTCATTCTTCCGCTCATTCTTCAGCTTTAGCCAAAAACGTTTTAAAGTCAAAGTCGAAGGCCTATCCGAACTGTCATGGTTCATGGCTCAGGGGTATCCGGGGAGAACCCACTGGGCCTCTTGTTGGAGGTGAGAAAATGAAGTATCCAAAGCAGATAAGAACATACTGTCCCTACTGCAAGAAGCACACAATTCACAAAGTTGAAAAGGTCAAGAAAAGGCCGAGGAGTGAGCTTAGCCAAGGACAGAGAAGATTCAGAAGAATCATGAAAGGTTACCGAGGTTTTCCGAGACCAAATCCCGCTGGTAGAGAAAAACCTGTAAAAAAGCTCGACCTCCGCTTCCGCTGTACTGTATGTGGCAAGGCCCATACGAGAGGAAAAGGTTTCAGAGTGAAAAAGTTTGAGCTCGTGGAGGTGAGCTAATGACACTACCAAAAAACTTGATTCCAATGCCAAGATCCAGATTCCTCAAGGTCAAATGCATTGACTGTGGTAACGAGCAGATAGTCTTCAGCAATCCAGCGACGAAGGTTAGATGCCTCGTTTGCGGTGCCACACTTGTCGAACCCACAGGTGGTAAGGGCGTGATTAAAGCTAAGATTTTAGAGGTTCTTGAATGAACCCATTTCCTTTTCTCCTAAACTTTAAAAACCTCCTTGTTTAAATAAAAGAGGACAAAGAAATTTTGAGGTGGTTAAAATGCCAAGGAAAGCGAGGGAATATCCTGAAGAGGGAGAGTTTGTGGTTGCAACAGTCAAAAATATTCATCCTTACGGTGCTTTTCTCATACTGGACGAATATCCCGGAAAGGAGGGCTTCATGCATATCAGTGAGGTAGCTTCAACATGGGTCAAAAACATAAGAGACTACATCAAAGAAGGCCAAAAAATAGTTGCCAAGGTGATCAGGGTCGACCCGAGCAAAGGACATATTGACCTAAGTCTTAAGAGAGTTAATCAGCAGCAAAGGAAGGCCAAGCTACAGGAATTCAAGAGAGCTCAGAAGGCCGAGAACCTCCTGAAAATGACAGCTGAAAAGCTCGGAAAGGATTTCAGAACAGCGTGGAGAGAAGTCTGGGTCCCCCTTGAGAAAGAATATGGGGAAGTTTATGCGGCATTTGAAGATGCTGCCCAGAACGGCATTGATGTCCTTAAAGATTTGATACCCGAGGAATGGCTTGCCCCTCTTGAGGAGATAGTCACAAGCTACGTTGAGGTACCGACAGTTACAATAGATGCGGAGTTTGAAATAACAGTGCCCAAACCAAATGGCATTGAAATCATTAAGGAGGCACTAATCAGGGCAAGGGATAGAGCAAATGAAGAGAAAGAGATAGAGGTTAAATTCACATACCAAGGAGCTCCAAGATACAGAATTGATATAACTGCCCCAGATTACTACAAAGCCGAAGAGATTCTTGAGAGTATTGCAGAAGAAATCCTTAGAGTTATAAAGGAAGCCGGCGGGGAGGCAACTTTGATCAGAAAAGAAAAAAGAATCAAAAAGATTAAGAGGAGAGAGAGATGAGGTTCCGCATAAAAAAATGTCCAAAATGCAATAGATACACACTTAGAGAAATCTGTCCTGTGTGTGGGACTAAAACAAAGGTGGCTCATCCTCCAAGGTTCTCACCTGAGGATCCCTATGGAGCCTACAGGCGAAAGCTGAAGAGGGAGCTCCTTGGAATCGGGAGGAAATAAAAATGAAAGAGAGCATAATAGTTGTTTATGAAAGACCAGAGCTTGATGATCCAATCTTTATAGAGGGTCTTCCCGGCATTGGTTTGGTTGGAAAACTTGCCGCTGAGCACCTGATTCAGGAGTTAAACGCCAAAAAATTCGCAGATTTATACTCACCGCATTTCATGCACCAAGTTGTCATAAAGAGGAATTCAGTTGTGGAGCTAATGAAAAATGAATTTTACTACTGGAAAAGCCCTGATAGTGAGCATAGGGATATCATAATTATAACAGGGGATATGCAGGTTCCACCAACCGACAGTCCCGGACACTTTGAAGTGGTTGGAAAAATGCTCGATTTTGTGCAGGAATTTGGAACAAGAGAAATCATCACAATGGGTGGCTATCAGGTGCCTGAAATTGAAGGAGAGCCAAAAGTTTTGGCTTCAGTTACTCATGAGGACATGATTAAACAGTTTAAAGATTTGCCAGTAGTCTTCAGAGAGGATGAGGGAGGGGCTATAGTCGGTGCAGCTGGATTGTTGCTTGGACTTGGTAAGCTCAGGGGAATGAGAGGTATCTGCCTTCTCGGTGAGAGTCTCGGCTACATAGTCGATGCAAAAGCCGCAAAGGCAGTCTTAAGCGTTGTCGCACAAATGCTTAATTTAGAAATTGACATGAGTGCTCTCGATGAGAGAGCAAAAGAAACCGAGGAAATCCTGAAGAAAGTTCAGGAGATGCAAAGGGCTATGCTTGAGCAGCAGATGCCCCCAACTCAAGAAGAGGAAGACAGAGGTTACCTCTGACTTTTCTCGTTTTTCACCTTTAGTTGTGCTACTATTGTTTGAAAAAGCTTTTTATATCGTGCCACTGTTTTAAGGTTTGATAATACCAAAAACACACAGAATGGAGGGATAAAATTGCACATACCCGATGGATATCTTGGACCATATACATGCATGTTTTTTTACATAGTGATGATACCCTTCTGGTACAAGGGAATCAAATGGCTCAAGAACCTCCACCCAAAACAGGTGCCTCTGCTTGGAGTCCTGACAGCATTCTCATTCCTTGTCATGATGTATAACCTACCGGTTCCCGATGGGACGACAGCCCACATTGTCGGAGGAACGATAATAGCAATACTTATAGGGCCATGGGCAGCTACAGTTTCAATATCGATTGTACTACTGATACAGGCACTTTTCTTCGGTGATGGAGGAATAACGACTTATGCGGCTAACTGCTTCAATATGGCAGTAGTTCTGCCCTTTGTGGGTTATTACACGTACAGAGTACTGAGAACAAAGATTAATGATGTTGCAGCAGCTGGAATAGGGGCATATGTAGGACTTGTAACAGCGGCAATTGTTGCAGGCTTTGAGTTTGGACTTCAGCCTTATATCCAGCAGGGATACTGTCCGTATACCTTCTGGGTTTCCGTTCCAGCCATGGCATTTGCACATCTGGTAACAGCAGGTCCAGCGGCAGCGGTTGTAACTGCAACGGTTCTATGGTATGTCAAAAAATCTCAGCCTGAGCTGTTCAGTATGGGAGAACCCGAAGCTTTGAGGGGGTGATGCTATGGACAGACTCACAAAAACATTCCTTGCCATAATTGGGGTATTAATAATCCTCTCCCCAATAGGTATTTTACTTGTATGGAACTATGGAGATGCATGGGGAGAATGGGATCCCAGCGACCTATCCAATCAGGTTCACGAGAAACTCACAGGCATGGAAAAACTGTCCAGTACATGGACACATGCAGTTCTTCCTGATTACAACGTTCCAGGATGGGAAGACAAGCTCCACGCATCTGTGGGATACATAATCTCCGCTGTTGTTGGTGTTGCCTTAGTTCTCGGGGCATACTATGCTCTGATGAAGTTCGTGAGCCCGTCTTCCTGATTTTTTATTTTTATACCTGAGGGATAAAAATGAGCAAGCTGATAGATAAAACCGTGGAAGAGGTCATCTCATTCATAAAGGAAGCTGTGTTCTCAGAGAAGTATGCACAGAACAGAGGACTACTCCAGTCTCTTGATCCCCGGGCTAAATTGATAGCTTTGCTGATTTCAATTTCTGTTGTGGTAGGCGTAGGACATATAAAAACCCTCCTTCTTCTGTATTCCATTCCTCTTCTGATGGCAACTCTTTCTGGAATCCCCCCAACGTATTTTCTGAAAAGAGTGTGGGTTTTTATACCGTTATTCACAGGTATCATAGCCATTCCTGCCATTTTTAACGTCATAACCCCCGGTAGAGCCTTGCTGGTCATCTGGAGATCACCTTATATCGCAATAACAGAGGAAGGCCTTCATGCAGCAGGATTATTTACCCTGAGAGTTGCAACTGCAGTTTCATATGCAATCCTCCTGACAATAACGACGAAATGGAGTGATGTTATGAAAGCTCTTTCAGATTTCAAAATCCCCGGCACAGTGATAACGATAACCACCCTAACCTATAGATATATATTTCTCCTCATCAACATCTTACTTGATTCGATGTATTCCCGGAGATCGAGGCTGTGTCGGAAGCTTAGAATGGTTGAGAGCTGGAAAGAGGCTGGAAAGAATATGGGGGCTGTTTTTATAAAAACTCAGATGATGGGGGAGGACATTTATTATGCCATGCTCTCAAGGGGTTATCTACACTCAGCAAAAAGCCTGAACGAATTTAAATTTAAGAAACGTGATGCCATTTTTTTGACTTTAACAATATTCTTAATGAGCGCTGTGTTTATAGGGGATAGGTGGTTTATATGAGCAGAAAAATCTACGAAGTCAGGGAAGTTTCGTACAGGTACCCAACAGGAAAGATGGCATTGGAAGACATTAGCATGGATATATATCGGGGGGAGATCGTAGCAATTGTGGGGCCTAACGGAGCAGGAAAAACAACTCTGCTGAAGATTCTCGATGGATTAATTTTCCCTCAAAAGGGTGAAATACGTTTTATGGGAAAAAGAATTACAGAGGATGTTCTCACAAATGAGAAGGATATGGAGTGGTTTAGAAGTAAAGTGGGATTTCTATTTCAGAATCCAGATATTATGTTATTCAGCCCTACCGTTCTGGAAGATGTTGCTTTTGGCCCCTTACATCTCTATGAAAAGGAGAAAGCATTAGCCATGACAGAGGACATAATGAAAAAACTCGGCATATACCATCTTAAGGACAGACATCCCTATAATCTGAGTGGGGGCGAGAAGAAAAAGGCCTCAATAGCCGCCGTGCTGGCCTTAGATCCCGATGTCGTCTTATTGGATGAACCCACGAGGGATCTCGACCTGAGGAACCGTAATTACATACTTAACCTAATCAGAGAGCTGAGGGATACAGGAAAAACTGTTGTAATGGCAACTCACGACCTAAGAGCAATAAGACTGGCTGACAGATGTTACGTCATAAACAGAAAACTGATATTCGGAGGAAGACCAAGAGAGCTTTTCTCCAGAGAGGATATTCTTGAGGAGGCAAACTTAGAAATCCCAGAGGTTATACAACTGCTTAGAATGGTGGGTATAAGGGATATCCCCCTGACTCTTGAGGAAGCAGCTGCTTTGCTACAGAAAAGGGAGTGGGAAGAACTCCCCCAGCATATAAAGGTTAGACTTTAAGGGACTCCTTCAGAAGCTCAAGACCAATGCTAAGATACTCCTCAGCCTTTTCTTCATCCTTTGCCTCTGCAAAAATCCTTATTATCGGTTCGGTTCCACTTGCTCTCACGAGAACCCAGCCATCATCAAAGAGAATCTTTGTTCCATCGGTTGTGTCAAGCCTGAAGCCTCTCTGCTCCGCAAGCTCTGCAACCTTCTCAACAGCGGCATGCCTGTCCCCACTTATATGCCTTTTTGTCTTTACTTGGTAAAATCTCGGCAGTTCGTCGATAAGCTCGCTGAACTTTTTCCCGCTCTTCGCGAATATCTCAACTATTTTTGCTGTTGTCATCGCACCATCCCTGCCGAGGACGAAATCCGGAAAGATTACACCACCGTTTTCCTCCCCCCCAACAAGGCCATTGTGCTCAAGAAGAGCCCTTGAAACTATCAGGTCCCCAACTTTTGTTTTAATGACCTTTCCATTGTACTGCTTCGCAAGCTCATCAATTATGTGTGATGTTGCCACTGTTGTAACGACCAGACCACCACCATTTTCTTGGAGCATTGCCTTTACTACGAGAGCAAATGTTTTATCTCCCTGAATGAAGTTTCCATTCTCATCTATGAAAACCGCCCTGTCGGCATCACCATCCTGTGCAACACCAAAGTCTGCTCCGAGAGCCTTAACGATTTTCATGAAACTTCTGAGATTCTCCTCGTTCGGCTCGGGATTTCTTGCAGGAAAGTGTCCATCAGGTTGGGCGTTTACCGAGACCACCTTACAGCCAAGCTCTCTTAGCAGATATGGAAGTGTTAAGCTACCTGCACCATTAGAGGTGTCAACAACCACAAAGGGCCTCCTTCTCTTTATAGCCTCCATATCGACCCTGCTCTTGATGGCATCGAGGTAGGGTCTGATTATATCCTCCTCCCTGATCTCACCTATATCATGCCATTTAGCCCGATCGAAATTCTCATTGAAAAACAGCTCTTCAACCACTGCCTCACGTTCTTTTTTCAGCCCCAGACCGTTTGGTTCAAGGAGTTTTATACCGTTGTACTCTGGAGGATTGTGCGAAGCTGTTATCACTGCACCTCCGTCTGTCCTAAAGTATCTGCAGGCAAACTGGATTGCAGGTGTAGGTGCTATCCCTACATTTATAACATCAACTCCTATGCTGAGGAGTCCGCTTATCAGGGCCTCCTTTAGCATTTCACCGCTTACCCTTGGATCCCTGCCGACAACTACGAGCGGTCTTTTCCTGCCTTCTCTCTTCAGCATAGTTCCAAAGGCCATACCCATTTTAAGGGCAAATTCCGGTGTTATTTTTTCATTGGCTATTCCCCTGACTCCAAACGTTCCAAACAGCTTCCCCATTTCCATCACCTTATAAGTTCTGTCAATCAATTTCTCCCAAAGTCATCTTGAAATCTGACTATATCATCCTCTCCCAGATACTCCCCTATCTGTGTTTCTATTACCTCAAGAACAACCTTACCCGGATTTTCAAGTCTGTGCCTGACACCTGCCGGGATAAAAGTACTCTCCCCGGGCCTCAGGAGGACTTCCTTCTCTTCGAGGATAACCTTTGCCGTCCCCCTTACAACAACCCAATGCTCACTCCTGTGATAATGCATTTGAAGCGACAGTTTTTTACCCGGCAGAACCGTCAGACGTTTTATCTTATAACGATCCCCTTCCTCAAGAATGGTGTATGAGCCCCATGGCCTGTATGCCGTCCTATGCACAATTACTCTCTCATCTTCTTTTTCTCTGAGCCTTCTATAGACTTCTTTGACCTTCTGGCTTTCTCCTCGTGAGGCAACCAGTAAGGCATCTCCAGTATCTATTATGATCATGTCCTTCACACCAACGGTAGCAGTTAATCTTTCAGTCATGACAAGGTTGTTTTCAGAATCTATCCCTATATAATCAGCTTTTAGGCCTCTGACTTTTATCGCATTACCATTTTCGTCCTTTTCAAAAGCATCATAAATAGCGTCAAAACTGCCTAAGTCATTCCAATAAACGTTGAGAGGCACAACAGCAGCTTTATTGGTTTTTTCCATTATCCCATAATCAACTGATATATCTGGAACCAGCTCATATGCCTCTTCTATACTCCTACTCTCTTCAAATGCTTCATACACATCTGGAGCCAGAGCTTTAGTTTCCTGAATGAACAATTCTGTATCAAACATAAACATTCCGCTATTCCAGTAGTAGCCTTCCTCAACATATTTCTTTGCAGTTCTGGAATCAGGCTTTTCTTTGAATTGGGCGACTTTATAACCTCCTTCCAGTTTTTCCCCTGGCTTGATATAACCATAACCCGTATGGGCTTTTGTGGGTTTGATCCCGAAGGTTATAAAATACTTTTCAGCGAGTTTTTCTGCAGTTCTAAAAGCCTTAATGTATCTCTCATTAGCCTCAATCAGATGATCGGATGGCAAAACAGCAACCTTTGATTTTCCAAAATTTTCGTGAATTGTTTTCAGACCCCAATATATCGCAGGCAATGTGTTTTTTCCAACAGGCTCAAGAAGAATATTTTCTTCTGGTAGTTCAATGCCTATCTCCATGAGTTCGTCAGATACCCTGAAGCGATACTCTTTATTGGTGACGACAAAAATTTCCTTTGGTTTGGAAAAAAGCAAAGCTCTTCTTACTGTTTTTTGAAAGAGTGATACACTGTCAAATATTTTTATAAACTGTTTTGGCATTAACTCTCTACTTAAGGGCCATAACCTCGTACCCTTCCCTCCAGCCAAAATTAAAGTTTTCATAACACCACCTCCCTTAGTTCTTCGATTGAATTTATATTTTTAGCTCTTGGATGAGTCAGATGTCCTACAAGGTAGGGATTGTCAACAACATCCAAAAGTGGAAAATCGTTGGGAGCATCTCCTACGGCATAGGTTCTTACTCTCCCAATTTTTTGGTAAAGTGAGATTAGCACTAACGCCGCTTTTCCTTTATCCACCCTCCCATGTATGTTAAAAAATCTACTGCCCTTTGAAACTCTCAGGTCGTTGAGCTCCAGCACCGATATGAATCCTTCATTATTCCATTGAAATACTGTCTCTGAATATTCCCTAATCATTGCCAACATAGCAAGTTTTTTCGGCAGCCCAGTAAATGACATAATTTCTTTGATAGTTGAGTTTCCGTAATATTTCAGTCCAAATTCTTCGGATATGCCTTCAAGTATGCTCTTTATCTTGTGGTATCTCTCCCCGAATTCCAACACATAGTACGATTTTCTTCTGGGTGCGGATATTTCAAAAGGGAAATAATCCTCAGGAACATAAATTGCACTTCCATTTTCCACTATGAAAGGACTTCTGATATTAAGAGCTTTCCTATAATACTCCTGCTCGGCCCATGTTTTTGAAGAGTTAAAAACTATCTCAAATCCATTATCCTTCAGCCACATGATTATATTCCGTGCAGGTTCTGGAGAGTAATCATCTCCAATTAGTGTTCCGTCAATATCAAGAAAGATGACCTTAGTCTCCCCCATGCCCCTCCCTCAGATTTCGAATTTAAAGAGAGTCTCCGCATTGTCCTCTAAGATATTTAACCACGTATTTACATCTATATCCTGTACAGGCCGCATTATTCGGGGTTGTGGCGGTTCTTCACCTTCCCCCAACAAACCATGCAGCCTCAAATCTTCGAGGATCCGCTTCTTTAGGCTTTTTGTTGCGAGTTTGGAGTGATATATAACTCCCAGAGAACTCAAAATCATGCTCGCCACATGTTTTTGTCCCTTCTCTTCATGGAAATGAGGATTCAAGGTTTCAATTTGAAATATCTCTATACCGTGGTCATAAACATCCCTATACTCTTCAACTCCCTCCCACTGCCCAAAACGCTCAAAAATATACACCAGTTCAAAGGGTTCTATAGAATATCCCGTTGAAAACGGCAGTATTTCAGCGAGTTTAATTGTCATTGCATGCTCTCCAGCATTTCCAGTGGCTATTATATTAGTTTCAAAGTTTGTACCGGCACCAAAAAGTGCATTCATATATCTGTTCGTGATTTCGCTTACTCTACCCCATTTTCTGAAATAGAGACCCCTTTTGCTTACCTTTGGTTTATGCCTCCAGCTCAGTCTTATCATTGAGTAGTCGCTCTCGCTCATCAAAAAACCCGCAGCATAGTCTTTCACATATTCGTTAACTGCACCCGGAATATAGTTGTCAGCATCAACAAAACCCACATATTTAACTCCCAGAGATTTAGCTAAGAGAATACCAATTAACATCCCTTCTCCTTTCCCACTTCTTACGTTACCCTCACTGTCGAGAACATCAGTATACCCAACTTCCTGAAAAGCCTTGGCTATCCCAATATCTTTCTGGTGGACCATAACTATCTTCGAATGTGTTAAATTGTAAAAATGTTTTATCAAATCTACTTCCTGCTTAAACAGGTTAGGACCCTCACGTTTGCTGTTGGAAACCACAATTATGGGACACTGGTGTGGTATAGCCTTAAGAACGCCATCAACGAGCTGGAGCTTTTCATTTTTCATTGGAACAACTATAGCTGTGTCCTCCAGAACGCGATAAATATCTTCTCTCGGAACGTTTTTGACAGTGAAACTTCCAACATCCCTCGTCTGTGTATCCAGTTTTATTACTTTCTGAACCTCATAAATCTCGATTGCTCCAAATAACTCTTTGTAAACAGGAGCTTCTAAGAGCATAGAATCACCTCCAGCTACCAAGACTTATTAAATCGCAGACAGGTCTCAAAATTAATACAGACCCGAAGGATGTTAGTAACTAAAGGTATATAAAATTTGCCCGGGTTACCTCCGCAGGGCAAATTCACTCACAAACGCAGAGCTTGAAATTGTGTCTCCTATTCCCACGGTGCTCTTTGGCTTTGCAACTATCCTCGTCGGCACAAAGCTCAGCTGTCCTTCATTGACTTTAGCAACTCCATTATTAAGGTCAAATTCTTCTTTCAGCCTATTCTCAACATCAAATGCTTTTTCATTCACTGGAACATCAAGTGCCCTACTAATATCACCAAGATTCCTCACATCACCAAGCTTTGCCTTGGCTGCTGCTGCAAGTGCTGCAAAGAGAAGTGAATCCCTCACATACTCCCCCTCATATGAAGTAAGAGCAATATAATACCCATAGGTGTGAAAGTGTATCCTTTGAACTCCAGTTATTTCAGCAAGCTTCATCATAGCATCAACAACTGCTATTGGATCCACGGGATCATGGGCAATAAGGCGCTCAGCAAGTTCCTTCTCATCCAGAACCGCCATCACAGAGGCAAGTTCAACCTCATTTAAACCAACACTTGTGAATTCGCCGAGAATATCAACGAGTTTCTTTCTGACTGCTTCGTCGGGTGTGAATGCAAACTCAAGATGAACAGGAATGTCCCTCTCGTTCAGAATCTCCAGATGCCTCTCAATCTCATTAAACGGCTGGAGATAGTTTTCTTTAGTCAGAGCTTGTAGGCCGCTTATTATCGCCAGCTGCACCTTTTTAGCTATCTCCTCAAAATTTTCCTTGAATTCAGGTCTTATATACAAGTTTGGATTATAATCATCAGCTGAACCTATAAATCTATTCTCCCTGGGGGCTTTAATTCCAAAAACCTCAAATCCTCTTGGGAATTCATATATGTGGTGAGTGAGACTCTCTTCATCTCCTCTAAACTCTTTTGGATGAACAAACCTGAGCGTCCCCTCCTTAATCTTTGGAACATAGATTGGGCCGTCTTTGAAGAGCTGGGCTTGTAACTTTGAAATCTGTGGAACATGGGCTATAACTGGAATGTCATAAACTCCTCCAAGGAGGTTTGCCATTATGCCAACTTGTCCCCCCATCCTGAGCTCATCCCAGCCCCAACACTTCATATACTCCCTGACTGAGGTACTCTCAACAAACAATTCTGCCGCCTTTCCCCTTTTAATGCTCCACAATATTCCTCCCAGAAGGTGAGATATTTCTGTGATTTTTTCAGGCAGTTCATCACTGTATTTAAAAACCTCTTCCTTTCCGATTTTCTCAATCCTGTCTTCCAAATCATGCCGATCAAGATATCTAATTGCATCAATGTTAGTGTTGTAGGCCAGCAGAACTCCTTCTATCTCGGGAAGCGCCTCCTCTACTCTCTTCAAAGCTCTGGAATACATTTCATCCCACATCAGTATCACCGGGGGTGTTATACAAGATAAGGACTAATAAAAGTTGTGGTACTATGTGTGCCCATATGTTCCCACAATGGCTTATGAGATGGGCTTATGCTGTGAATCACTCATAATAAAACAGAAAAAGAGGTTATGTCTTCCACCGTGGATTATCCACGACTTTAACTTTCCCATCATCCTCAATGACAAGCTTTGAGAAGCCCTTTTCTTTTATGCTTCCATAATCGTGGCCAGCATCGGCAGGGTATATCGCCAAAAATATGAATGGCTCATCTCCAGTATTTACAGTTCTATGAGCCCAGTACGGTGGTACATAAACAACAGTGCCGGGCCCCATCGGAACCCATTTCGCCCTGCCTTCAGGAGTCTGGAGGAGCATTCCGCCAACTCCGTTTATGGCATAATATATCTCAGCTCTGTCAGCTTTCGAGTGGTAGTGACCTTTGGTAAAGAAGAACTCCTCCCCAACCTTACCGGGATAAAGAACTGTAGTGGCAAAGTTTAAATCACCATCTTTTTCTTCTTGTTCCACTGCATAGACCTCATACACCACGGGATCCTTTCCAAGGAGTTCATTGTATGCTTCTTCATTAATGAAATATCCTTTTAAGTCGCTTAAACGCCTTACAAGCTTTTTCGCACCGGGAATTACACCTGTTTTAAGATCGATGGTAACTCCAATAGGTTCCTTGTATTCCATTTCCATCACCGAATAAAAGTCTTTCAATGCATATTTAACTTTTTCCCGTTTTATATCACCGTAGGTGTTAAAGTATGCTCCTGAAGAGATAAGCCACACCTATCGCAACCGCCCAGTATCCTGAGTTCCATCTTAAAACCTTATATCCATCTAAGGGTGGCACTGGTAGGAGATTAAAAAATGCCAGCCAGAGGTTTACAGATGCAGTGTACCTCAATATCGCCCATAACACTGTGTATGGAGTTAGATAATATTTTGCAATAATTCCTGAAACTATTCCTACGACTATATTGGTTAGAGGACCGGCCAAACTGATTTTACCATATGCCTCCTTATCCTCCCAATATTGATAGGGAGCATATATATAGACTGCTCCGAGGGCAGCAAATACCCATGAATGGCCTGTAGAGAGTTTTGTTAAAATACCAACTCCAAGTGCAAGTACGATACCCGTATCCCACCGTTTGTAAAAGGCTAAATATCCATACTTCCGTGCCATCTGTCTATGAGCGAGCTCATGAAAGATAAATGCAGTAACAACGGCGGGTATTACATAAAGGATAACATTAGCTTCAAAATTCGAAAAAACAAACACCAGAACTATAAAAGAGATGAGAAGATCCTCTATTTCCTGTTGTCTTGAATCTTTTGTTCTAATTCCGGGAAAACTCATCTACTCTTCACCTCAATCTTCCTGCCAAGAACCAGCTCTGCCGCTTTGACAGCTGTTCCCCCACTGCCCACTGCTATTTTCACTTGGTCCTTGGGAACATAAACAATTATTTTATCACCCTCATATTCAATTTCCATAATTTCCACTCGAAGCATTTTCTCAAGGTGTTCTTTTATATCCATGACTATCCCCAATACAAGTTCGGAAAAAGAAATATAAATGTAACGAAATCAGTCGAAGTCCCATATGGTTCTACCTTTGTAGAACATCATGACATAACCACAGTTCCTGCAAATGACTATTTTGACCTTATGGGCAGTAAAACCCCATTTGCTGTCAAGCTTCCCCTCTTCAACCTTAAAATCCGTTCCCCCACATAGGGGGCACTTAAGATGCATGCGCTCCATGGAACCACCGTAAGTTTATTACAATGAAGATATAAAAGGTTTTTCTTTTTTTGAGTTGAGAATCTTCTCAATACCTGCCTTATGTCCTAATCCAACAACCGCAACAATCCGAGGTTTCTTGACACCATGCATTCTAAAAGAATCCACCACGGAGATTAAATTCCTTGCCATAATCTCGTTCCTTTCCTCCACAAGAACACGATAGAGGTAAGGATACCTTCTTCTGAACTGCGTCATCATCGTTCTGTATTCATCCATAACATCGACTTCTCCTTCATCCCCAGCATGTAAAGGAATAAAAACTGCCAGACTCTCAAACAGAAGCATGAGCTTTTCCCTCAAAGGTGCATTAAGAATCTTTGCCATTATAACATTTATGTCCTCATCTATCAGAAACAGAGGTATGTGAAAATGCTCAGCCAGGTTGATAGCTTCTACCATCTCTCCACCGGGCATCATGCCGAACTCTTCCCCGAGCTTCTCCTCGACTCTGGCAAGTACATAGGCCATAAAACCTCTTCTCCCAAGCTTTACTGCCTCTCCAAGATTCATCTTCTGCTTTGATTTCATTGAAAGAAATCTCGGTCTGTCGAGCTCCACAGCAATGCCATGAGGTTTTTCATGGATGATCAACTCCCTGACATTTTCCCTGCTCTCAGGAGAAACATGCATCGTCCCTATAACCCTAACGTATCGAAGATAACTCATAACCCTCACCGCTCAGCCTCACAACCTCAAAATCTCGTGGAATTATAAAGTTATGGTTACACAGCTCCTCCGCCCGGGAGGAGTACTCATCAAAGCTGTATCTTGGAGCCCTATGAAAGAGAGCGAGCAACTTGGCCTTTGACCTTTCAGCTATCTCGCATGCTTCCTCCACCGTGGTATGATAGCTTTCCCCCCTGTCCCCTGAGCTCAGATAAGTAGCTTCATGAATCAGCAGATCAGCCTTCTCCCCGAAGAGCCGGACCCGCTTGCACGGTTCAGTATCACCGGTATAAACAACCTTAGCTCCTTTTCTTATAGGGCCGGTCACATCCTCCAATCTGATTACACGACCATTCAGCTCAATTTGTCCTTCCCTCTCTAACCTTCCCAGGATAGGCCCCTCGGTTAGACCATATTCAACGAGCTTTTCTGGAAGGAATTTGCCTCTCCTATCCTTTTCCTTGAAAACATAACCCAGAGCTGGAACTCCATGCTTCACTTTGAATGACCAAATTTCATACTCCCCAAATTTTAATCTCGCTTCTCCAAGCTCATGTACATGAATCGGGAAATCAGGCCTGAAAAATCCGCTCTTCAGGAAGTTCTGAACAAACTCAAATGTGTACTTTGGGCCATAAATATGAAGTGGTTTTTCTCTTTTCCACAGGGTCATCGTCTGAATTAGTGCCATCAACCCGAGATAATGGTCTCCATGGAAGTGGCTTATAAAAATCTTTTCAATCTTCATAGGGCTCAGTTTAGCTATATTTAGCTGTCTCATCGTCCCCTCTCCAACATCGAAAAGTATCATTTCTCCTTTATAGCGGAGCACTATTGCCGGAACGTTCCTATCCTTTGTTGGCATGATACCTCCTGTGCCAAGAAAGATTACTTCAAGCATGATTTGAAATTAGAGGTCAGGTTTAAAAGTCATTTCCCGAAGGTATAGATAGCGATTATGGGGGTAGTTACACTGAGAACAAAGGCTAAAATTGAAATTCCAATAGCGATTTTAATTCCTCCATCATCCAATGGATAACATGGTAGTCCGAATTTCTTCTAGGATTAGCATCAAGGCTTAGCAGGGAAGAATTACCTGATTATCACCCAAATACCAGAACCCCACTCCAGAGATCTATATCCAGATACCGTATTCCATTTCTATCCAGAAAAGGGGGTAACACGTGAATTTTCCAAAAGAAAGGGCACACTTCTTTTCCCCGCTATAATGAATCAAAGGTTAGGAATTTTCCACTATTTTTTTACTCCACAAAGACCATATACTCATTAGTCTAACATTCCCACTCGCATTTTCATCGAAAACCCATGTATTACCCTTCACTACTGAAAGTGTGAGGTTTTTCTTTATGTCCTTCCAGCTTAACGTTGTATTTATCACCTTACCATAATAATAAAGGCCGGCCTCAATTCCCAGAAGTCTTTCCGAGATATTAAAATCAAGTTGCAAAAATTGGGTTTTTACAGTCCTGCCTTTCCACTGAATTTCAACAGAGTGCCCCTCTGAACTTTGATATGAGAACCGGAGATTATCCCATAAGATTGTAACGGAACAATAATGAAAGTCCTTTTTCTGAAACACTTGATTCTCCTGCCTTCTTTTATAAACAATGTCTTCCTGATGAACTCTGTAGATGGCTGGAAGCGTTACATGTCTCATCTGAGGAGAAAATAAATTCAATTCCCTCTGTTCGGTTTACCATGGAAAAAGTTTGTAAAGCTTCCCTTAATAACCTTTGAGCATTCAAAGACATCAACAGGAGATATCAAACTCAGGGAAATATTAAAAACAAAATCAACCGCTTTATCTCTTCCATAGTATCGCAAGTATTAGAGCAGCCACAATTGCCACTGCGAAGATGAAGTATCCATATCTGTCCTCAGGAGTATAGAAGGTTTCCGATGGTGAACCCTCAACCCCGTAGAAGCTCACATTGCCTGTAACCATTCCAAAACGGGGATCCCCAATAGATGCCAAATAGAGGGGATGTATAACATGCACGGACTTTTCAAACACAATGCCATTCCTGAGAATTTTGACGGACAGATTTCCTCTCCGAAACTTCAGATTTATTCTGTAAAGACCGGGAGAGAGTATGGTCTTTTCTCCATAACACTCACAGTATTTCTCTGCCAAACACGCACTCCCGTTGTTAATACTCAGTATTGGACAGGGCTCACTTTTCCACCCATTTATAATATCCTCATACCCTCCAGTATAGAGATAAGTAAAGTTAAGCTCAAACTCCTTCCAGTAAGTTTTGTTCGCAAATTCAAGTTCTCCAGCTGTTAGCTCTTTTCCTGAACACGTGGAAGGAGGAGCGAGCATCAGCGGTAGACTTTTAGGATTAATCTTTGACGTCACAAACACAAACTTCCTCACGACAACTTCACAATTTTCAGCTTTCAAGCTGATATTGAAGGTGTATGGACCCCTGCTGAGATTGTAATGGCGAAAATATAAATCAGGCTCAAATATCTGAAGATATAGTGTTCCATTTGCTTCAGGGCCAATACCATAACTCACATAAAACTTTCTTCCGCTACCATCAACGAACTCCACATCATTGCTGAGGGTGCATTTCCCCGTAGCAGAAACAAGAATTCCAGCCCAGTAAAGATAATCACTCGTGCTCAGCCTGTACCCCTGCCATCCAAGTGTAGTATTACCAAGATCAGCCCATGCGAATGTGGATCTTTCAATGAGGTTATAATTATCCATAGAGAAAGTAAAGCTGTAGGCACTAACCGAAGGCAATATGATAAGCATCAGTACCAGAGAAAGTTTTTTCATCCATCTCACCCTGGATAATTCCTATCTTACTTTGGATAATAGAACTTAAAAGCTTTGTCCTGTGCATAAAGTTAAATATAACACCTGCAAGATATCATTGAGGTGTTGAAAAATGGAAGAAATCCTCAGGGCAATAGGGGAGAAAAACACGAAGAAAGTTGCAAACCTTCTCTACTATAAGGTAGATGATCTCAGTGACGAGGATTTAAAGGAAATTCTCAAAATGGCTGAAAAACTGGCTTTGGAGTGTAAAGACTTTGAGCTATATAAACTCGTTGTTTATTACTATCACGAACTCCTTGAAATAGACAAAATAAGTGAATTTGAAAGAATAGCTGAAAATGAAGACACTTTTGATGTCAAATTCAACCTTGCAGACCTATACTTCCTAATTGGAGAGTTTGAGAGAAGTCTCGATACATACCGACAGCTGCTTGAGGAGGAAACTGAAAAAGGAAACATGGAAAACATTGCGAAGATATACTACAATATGGGACTCATTCATGAAGAGCTTCAGGAATACGAAAAAGCTCTTGAGCTAATGGAAAAAGCCAGAGAAATTCTTGAAGAATTAGGAAAGGAAGAGGAACTTCTTCATGTGCGGATATACAGTGGATACATCAAGTTTGAGATGGGAAAAATAAGCGAAGCGAAGGCTGATCTGGCAGAGGTGTTCCGTCAGATCAGAAATAAGCCATCCCTAAAAGCACAGATCCATTTAGCCTTTGAGGAGATATTTGAAGAGGAAGATAACTATGATGGAGCATTTCAGGAGTGTTTTTACGCTATGCTGGAAGCCAAAGATTCTGAATACGAAGACGTGGCTTTTGATGCATTCATAGATATAATCTGGCAACTTATGGTAGAGGACGATTTTGAACTGATATACAAGAACATGGACATGTTTTCCAAGGGAATACCAGAAATGGGGGACTTTTTTAATGCTATAAAAGCAATAGCCTTGTATAAGGATGGGAAAATCGGACTTGAAACAGCAAGCGAAGCTGTTTCAAAGGTTAAGGATAGGCGGTTGCTTGATCTCCTTGAGTTCCTTAGCGAAGCTGAGGCTTAACTTTGGTGGTTTTCATGAGAATAAGACTGGGCAGGCTTGAAGACGCTGAAGGGATAACCCTAACCCACTGCTCCGATGTGAATGAGTGGTATCACCGTGAAAATGGAAAAAAGACCATGAGGGCAAGTTATGAAGAGCTCACAATACTTGAGCGATATCTCCACGGTGGGCCGTGGATGAGCATAGAGAGCTGTGCAGTTCATCTCAACAGCCTTCTGCTTGAAGATCACCCCATCATCGTGGCTGAGGTTGATGGAAAAATCGCTGGAGAGGCGGAACTTCTGATAAACGAAGAACCAGTAAGTGGAGAGCTCCACAGAATAGCCCATCTGGACGTCATCCAAGTGCATAAAGACTTTAGAAAACAGGGGATTGGAAGAGCACTCATGAGATTTTCAGAGGAAATTGCGAGAGAACGGGGCTGTGATATGCTCACAGTAACACCCGAGGAGAGAGCTTTGGCATTCTACAAAAAACTGGGAGTTAATAAAATCATTCAGCACGGAGTGATGATGGATTTCAACCTTGAGGAGTTTCCCCATAAAGATGTAAAAATTCAGAGGGGAGAATTCCCATGGAGCAAAATTCGAGATAAGGAGATGATTCTTGGAAAGTTCCAGAGCTCTTATCATCACTGGTTTATGGCTTTTAAGGAGAGGATATCTGGAATCGACGACGGACTGTACTTCGAGAGTGGCAGATTTGGAGACAGTTATTATGTAATAGAGAGCAGCTTCTTTGGAAATGACATCGCAACAGTATATTCATGGGGAGATAACTTTGTTGAGACTCTCATGATACTTGGAAGCAGGGCAAAGGAACTTGGGTTCAAGAAATTGAGAACCTTAGTGAAGGAGCAGGATACCGAGGTGACAAGGCCCCTGAAGCCCTCAATAACCGGTAAAAGCATTATACTCGCGAAAAAGCTCTGAGATCCTCTTTTTTATTTACATTAAAAAAGCTTTCTTTCCATGCTTCCGGGAGAGTTTCAATCTGGATGTAACAGGGATTAGCTTCTCTAACAGCTTTATTGAGCATGTTCTCTCCTGAGGAAATCTTTTCCCTGAGAACCGCTCTAAATGCCTTTGAATAGACTGCATGGAGAGGCTCTATGTACCCGTTCGACCAGCGAGGAACGCAGGCAATTGGTCTATACACCTTAAACATCTCAATTAGGTAATCGACAAACTCAGGTTTTATATTCGGCATATCTCCACCGGCAATAAATACATCACCTCGGCTCAGTGCTGTGTAGACTCCCCCGATAGGTCCAGCAGGGAATTCATCAACCAGAACTGTAAACCCAAAATCCCTCAACCTCCCTGCATTTTTCTCAGAGGCCACGATGAAAATCTTATCAATTCTCTTTGCCTGCAGAAGCCTCTCAATTGTGTGCATTATAAGCGGCTTTCCATCTATCATATAGAATAGCTTGTTTAATCCGAACCCGAAACGCTTTGATTTTCCCCCTGCAAGAATCGCAGCACGCATGACAGAGGTTTTAATGGTACATGTATTAAAACATGATGGCTGTTTGTATGTGGGACTTTTTCAAGTTTCGCCGTTCAGGGGAGTTTTCGGAAATCAGCCTTCAACGAAAAGCGGTACTGTTTTAACGCCTAGAACTCATACCATAACTTGAAATGAAGCGTTCTGTGACAGTAAAACTTCAACCCCAAAACCTCTTCGAGTTGCCCCAAGCTTCAGCAATAATCCGAAACAAACTCAATTATGAAAAGGCTCAAACAATTCAGAAACTGGATTGGCGGTTCAACAGTCCAGCAGTTAGCGAGAAAGGATCTTGAGGAGCCTCTTCACCCTCAGCAAGAAGAAAAAGTTTGGAGAACTCGAACCTTCCAAAGGGAGGCCAGATGCTTAGCAGCAGTTTTTATTCTCCTCTGAGGCATTGCTAAACCTATCTTGATAGTGTGGGTTTATAACCTTAGTATTATATTTCCAAAGATTTATTTTTGCTTCACCCAAGTTTTTAGCAGAGGTGGAAAAAATGTGTCTTGCAGTTCCAGCCAGAGTTGTAGAAATTAAGGATAAAGTTGCTATAGTAGATTTTGGTGGAATCAAAAGAGAGGCGAGACTTGATTTACTGCCTGATGTCAGGGTGGGAGATTACATCATAGTCCATACAGGCTTTGCCATTGAGAAGCTCGATGAAAAACAGGCTCTTGAAAGCCTGAAGGCATGGGAGGAAATTATGCAGGTTCTGGGGGAGTGAAGAATGCTTGATCTGAAAATCTTTGAGGACCGGGAACTGGCCCAGAAGATTCTTCAAGCCATCAAAAGAGAGGCCGAGAGAATAGGAAGGGAGATCAGGCTGATGCATGTCTGCGGAACACATGAGGACACTGTAACAAGGAGTGGAATACGATCACTTCTCCCTGAGAATGTTAAAATCGTCAGTGGGCCTGGTTGTCCGGTGTGCATAACCCCTGTTGAAGATGTCGTGAGGATGCAAGAGATAATGAGGAAAGCAAGGGAAGAAGGAGAAAAAATAATCCTCACGACATTTGGTGACATGTATAAGATTCCAACACCCAGAGGGAGCTTTTCAGACCTTAAGGGGGAAGGTTACGATATCAGAATAGTGTACTCAATCTATGACACCTACAAAATTGCTAGGGCAAATCCTGACAAGCTGGTTGTCCACTTCTCTCCCGGCTTTGAGACAACAACAGCACCTGCTGCAGGAATGCTTGAAACAGTCGTAGGGGAGAAACTGGAGAATTTTAAGATTTATTCTGTTCACCGCCTAACTCCTCCAGCTGTTGAAGTACTGGTTAAGCAGGGGACAAGCTTTGATGGCCTCATTGATCCCGGTCATGTTTCAACGATAATAGGGGTCAAAGGATGGGAATACCTAACCACTGAATATGGTGTTCCTCAGGTTATAGCCGGCTTTGAACCAGTTGATTTTCTAATGGGGGTTCTGCTTCTCCTCAGAATCATAAGGAAGGGAGAACCCAGAATCGAGAATGAATACACCCGTGTCGTCAGGTACGAGGGGAATATAAATGCCCAGAAGCTTATAGAAAAGTTTTTTGAAGTAAAAGACGCCAAATGGAGGGCTCTGGGGACAATTCCCAAGAGCGGGCTGGAGCTCAGAGAAGAGTGGAAAGATCTTGAAATCAAAAATTCATACGATGTTAAAGTCCCCAACCTTCCTGACCTTGAAAAGGGTTGCCTGTGCGGAGCCGTTCTCAGGGGAATGGCACTGCCAACAGACTGCAGGCTCTTCGGGAAGGAATGTACCCCGCGTCATCCAGTTGGGCCGTGTATGGTCTCATACGAAGGGACTTGCAGTATATTCTACAAATATGGTGCTTTGTTCTGAGCTAAATTCTGTTTTTAACTTTTGGTTTTGGATGTGCAGAAAGTCTTCCTCTAAGCCAACCTTTGGTTTAAAACTCCCCTCCAGTTTTTAACTTTTGGTTTTAGAAACCTATAAATGCTCCAAAAGAAAAGAAAAAAGCGGTGAGAAGATGAAAAGCTATCACATTCATGTGGAGGGCATAGTTCAAGGAGTTGGTTTTAGGCCCTTCGTTTATAGAATCGCTCATGAAAATGACCTCAGGGGATACGTTAAAAATCTTGGAGATGCAGGTGTTGAAATAGTCATTGAAGGCAGGGAAGAGGATATTAAAAAATTTCTCAGAGATCTGAAGGAGAGGAAACCCCCTTTAGCAAGAATTGAAAAGATAAAGAAAAAGGAGATTCCACTTCAGGGGTTTGACCGCTTTTACATCGAGAAGAGCTCTCAGGGAGGAGAAGGAGGAGATTCCATAATTCCACCTGATGTTGCTATATGTGATGAGTGCATCAAAGAACTCTTTGACCCATTGGATAAGCGTTATATGTATCCATTTATCGTATGCACGAACTGTGGACCACGTTTTACTATAATTGAAGATCTTCCTTATGATCGCATCAACACCACAATGAGAGAATTCGACATGTGCGATTTCTGTGAGAGTGAATATAGAGACCCACTGAACAGGCGCTATCATGCAGAGCCGGTATGCTGTCCGGTTTGCGGGCCGAGCTACAGGTTATACACGAAAGAAGGAGAAGAGATAAGAGGAGATCCTCTTAAAAAAGCCGCAAGGCTGATAGATAAAGGTTATATTGTCGCTATTAAAGGTATCGGTGGAATTCATCTGGCCTGCGATGCTACCAATGAAGAGGCCGTTGGAGAGCTCAGGAAAAGAACCCTTAGACCCCAGAAACCCTTTGCTCTGATGGCCAGAGACTTGGAGACCGTTGAAAGCTTCGCCATAATCGATGAACCGGAAAAAGAGGAGTTAACCTCCTACCGGAGGCCCATCTTGATTCTGAGGAAAAAAGAGCCCTTCCCCCTGCCGGAAAAACTTGCTCCCGGTTTGCACACAATCGGAGTTATGTTGCCCTATGCCGGAACTCATTACATACTCTTTCACTGGAGTAAAACTTCCCTCTATGTCATGACATCAGCCAACTATCCAGGTTTGCCCATGGCAAAAGATAACGAGAGTGCATTTAAAGAGCTTAAGGATTTAGCTGATTACTTCCTCCTTCACAACAGAAAGATACTCAACCGTACAGATGACAGTGTCGCCCGCTTTGTCAATGAAAAGAGAGCTGTGATAAGAAGAAGTAGAGGTTTTGTACCACTCCCGGTGGAGATACCCTTTAGTTACACTGGAATGGCACTTGGTGCAGAACTCATGAACGCCTTCTGCA
>Ga0256914_1000529_pt1 | contig 37518 bp, 59 predicted proteins | sample HulkmetaG_FD_191571 | JGI IMG/M metagenome (GOLD analysis project Ga0256914, IMG submission 191571) | Hydrothermal chimney microbial communities from Main Endeavour vent field at the Juan de Fuca Ridge, Pacific Ocean - Hulk | ecosystem: Environmental > Aquatic > Marine > Hydrothermal vents ... | reverse complement strand
TGGTGCGGTGGCCGGGATTTGAACCCGGGCTTGCGGCGTGGCAGGCCGCAGTCCTAGACCAGACTAGACTACCACCGCTCTGCTGCCGTTAGTTAATGAGCTGAGGGTAATTTATAAGCTTTTCGCTCCACTTCCACGGATAAATTTATAAATCCACCCTTGAAAAGATTAACTGGCCTGCCCCGGTGGCCTAGTCTGGATAGGGCGCGAGGCTGCGGACCTCGAGATCCGGGGTTCGAATCCCCGCCGGGGCGCCACCCCACAATTCTCCAACCGGATAACTTCAAGGACAGAAAATTAACAGGAACAAAACTCACTCAGCAGTCGCTCCTCTCAAAGCATCCTTACAGCCACATCTCCTCTCCCTTGGAATGTATTCAACTGCTTTCATCAGCAGATACTTTATTTCTTCGCTTTTCTTTGCCATCAACTCAACAACCTCACTGTGGGTTAGCTTCTGTGGACTTATTCCGGCAGCAAAGTTTGTAATGATGGCAACGCTTGCATAGCACATCTCAAGTTCCCTTGCAAGAATCGCCTCTGGACACTGGGTCATGCCAACAACATCAGCCCCCAAAATTCTTAATGCCCTGATTTCTGCTCTCGTTTCAAAGCGTGGTCCTTCCATACAGGCATATGTTCCTGTGGGATGATATAAAAAGCCTAACTCTTTGGAGGCTCTAATCAGTGCATTTCTCAGCTCTGGACAGTAAGGATCAGTAAAGTCCACATGGGCCACGAACTTTCTGTCATGAGGTGAATCTTCTCCATCATAAAATGTATAGTGCCTGCTCTTACTGAGGTCCAAGAGCTGGTCAAGAACAACGAAGTCCCCTGGCTTCATGTCTTCGTTAAGCGAACCAACGGCTGAGGTGGACAGAATTCTTTCAACACCAAGCTCATGAAGAGCCCAGATATTCGCATGGTAATTTATTCTGTGCGGCGGAACGCTATGTTTTTCACCATGTCTTGGCAGGAAGACTATTTCCTCATCCTTGTAAGCTCCAATTTTCACCTTGACTTTTCCATAGGGAGTACTTACAAGCTCCTCCCTTATGTTCTCCAGAAGTTTTGGATCATAAACTCCAGAACCTCCAATAATGGCTATTCTTGGCATGCTATCACCTGAAATAAGTAGAATAAAATGTTTAAAACCATTATTCTTCAGATTTATTCGCTTGATTCTTTTTCCCAGAGTTCTTTCTGTTTATGGGCTTTATGCTCTAAGTCATACCCCACACTCTCTCCTGCTTGAAGTTCAAGTATCTTTGTCAGAATTTCACTCAACAGCCATGATCCCCATTTTGGATCTTTGACCTCCAAGGCAGCATCTATAGCTCCGTCTATATTTCCTTCCCTCAACATGCTAACTGCCACACTTCCAAACGCCAATGATCTGACATAAGTATCTTCAATTTGCTTGGCAAGTTTTATTGCGCTGTTATATTCTCCAATTTTTGAGAGATAAGTAACAGATTTTGCTTTAATTGAATCATTTTCTGTGTTAAAGCCCAATTTTTCAACAAGTTGCTTATACCTCGATTCGGGGGTTCTGGAGAGAAGTTCATCCAAGATTATCTTTGCTACCAAGTCAAACTCTTCCTTATCAAGATTTCCCACTAACTCCTCTAAGAGGACTTCTTGAGTTATTATGTTAGAGATCAACCCGCTAAGAATCTTGGCTTTTTCTTCTTCAGGAAGGGTATGTATAATTTTAATGACAAAGGAAGTTTCACCATAACTTCCAAGACCTATCAACAAAGAACGTAAAACATCAGGACTGATCGAACTTGGCATGCTGATGGCTATGTCGACAAATTTTTCATAGGTTTCCTTTGGAACATCTGCATTCTTCAAATGCACTGCAACCTCACGCATGGCTTCCGAAAGCCAGTACTCACTTTTGAGGCTTTTTAGAATTTTTATAGCACTCCCAAACTCTTCTCTCTTTAAGTGAACTTTAAGTGTCTCAATTGCCGCTATTGAATGCCAGGGTTCTCCGTGAATATATTTAACAGTGATATATGCCCTCTTCATGTTCTCTTCCTTTAAATATGCTTTAAGAATTTTAAGTAGCGCATCATTTCTCTTTACGTCATCTCTTATATTCCTGGCATAGAAAAGAGCATCATCCAATAGTCTAAGTTCGATTAATCTCATGACCAGTGTTTCCAGCATTTCATCATGTAAAGGCTGGGGAAATTCCTTAATCACTTCATGGGCTTGGTAAAAAATCCTCATAGCAGCTTTTTTTAGATTACACTTTTGGATATAACTCCCAATTTCAATTAAAGCCATAACAGCTCTCAGAGGATTATCTATTTTACTAACAACATCAAGGGATAACTTAAATGCCTCTTTATAGGTTTCTGAACCGGATTTATAGAGATAATACCCTACTCTCGCATAGGTTATTGCCCTAAGATATCTATCCCTTATTTGAGAAGCTAAATCAAGAACTTCATGATAAATATCAATATTATTCATATTCCCACCATTATCTTTGTAGGATTAAAGGTATTTAATAATTTTCAATAGTTTTTGAAAATTAGAAATATGTTGAGAATCAATTAGACAAAAAACGAAATCAACTTAGGTCGTCATACACAACGCTAATTATCTCTCCATCATCGAGAGAGACATAGCTTACTTTTATTTTTTTGCCAGATTTTGGGTCTACAACAACAAAATCAGGTTTTTTAAGGTATTCGCTCTTGGGAATCTTCCAAACATCATTATAATGCATCTTCAATTCCCTAACAAATTTGTTAATATCCTTTTTAACTATCGTTGCCATAGGTATCACCATAAGTATATACTACATAGTGATATAAAAACCTTTCTAATCGTTTTTCGTTAAAAATAATATCGTTGATTGTCGAATTCAATGCCGAGTGCAGACCATTGCCCCCCTGGGCACTTCTAACTCCCTGGCTATTGGAGGACACTTTGCTTTAAGGAGATAGAATACCCTCTTATCCCCAAATTCACTCAGAGTCTCAAAGTTGCCCTGTCCTTTTGCTATTATAACATCCACCTCTCTAAATACTCTCAAGAATGTTGGGCTTAGACCCTGCGGAGGAACCCCCACAATTCTGCTACCTGTGGAAATCACTTCACCCAGCTCATCAAAATCTGCCCTCAAAAGATCCTTTACGGTGGCATCGTTGATTATCGGCCCCTCCTTGGCAGCAATATAAATTTTGAGTTCAGGAAACTCATCCTTGATGGTCTCAAGGAACAGTCTGTCAAAATACACCTCACCGCAGTTGTCCGTAAGATAGAGCAGTGTTTTAGCTTTTTTAAGACTTTCAAAGAGCTCCATACTTTTATCAACATAGAGCTCCTCATCGACCATTTTCATGATGTCCTCCTCAATTTTCTCGGGATTATACCCCACAGCAAAATCTATGACATTTCCCGCAATTGATAACTTTAGGGCAGATTCTAACTCAATATCCAGCTTTTTCTTGAGGTCTTCAACGAGAGATTTTGCAAGGAGATTTGATCTCGTTTTGTATCCTTCAAATGGATCGTTATTCCCAAGATAATCATACAGCATTAAGAAAACTTGACTTCCAAGAATAGCAGGAATAGCATTATAATCAAAATGTTCTCCCAAGAATTTTGCAGCCTTTATCATTGCCGCTTTCCTTTTCTCCACATCCTCTGTACTCAGCTCCACAACCTTCTGTGATTGATTTACTATACAGGATAAACATTCATAGTGAACCTTCATCCAGATCACCAGAGGTATCTGGATCTGTTTGTTTTTAAGCTCTCTGGAAGAGTACCTCGCTACATAATTTTAGGGAGATAATGTGGAACATAGAGCCTAAGAATTATAAACTTTGAAGCTTTGTCTCTTATGGTGAGTGAGAATGGCTTTAGAAAACCTTGGAAAAGCATTGAATAATGCCCTGAGAAAGTTAGCCCGTTCAAATACTGTTGATGAAGCACTTGTTAAAGAAATAGTAAGAGATATCCAGAGGGCTCTCATTCAAGCTGATGTTAATGTGCGTCTTGTTCTCCAATTGACTAAGAAGATTGAAAAAAGGGCATTGGAAGAAAAACCTCCTGCAGGCGTTTCAAGAAAAGAGCACATAATAAAAATCGTCTATGAGGAGCTCACAAGCTTTCTCGGAAGAGAGGCCAAACCCATTGAGATAAGAGAAAAGCCCACTATTCTATTAGCAGTGGGTATCCAGGGTTCGGGTAAGACAACAAGCATAGCAAAGCTGGCCAGATATTTCCAGAAAAAAGGTTATAAAGTCGGTCTTGTGTGCTCTGACACATGGCGTCCGGGTGCATACCAACAATTAAAACAACTCGTTGAACCTTTTGGTATAGAGGTATTCGGTAATCCAGATGAGAAAAATGCAGTAAAACTTGCCAGAGAAGGCGTGGATTATTTCAGGAAGAAAGGTGTCGATATAATCATCGTTGATTCCGCTGGAAGACACAAAGAGGAAAAGGGCCTGCTGAAAGAGATGAAGGAAATAAGTGCTGTCATAAATCCCAATGAGGTAATCTTAGTTATAGATGGAACAATTGGTCAACAGGCATATCATCAGGCTCTGGCCTTTAAGGAGGCAACACCCTTAGGTTCGATAATCGTGACCAAACTCGATGGCTCAGCCAAAGGAGGAGGAGCTCTATCGGCGGTTGCAGCTACAGGAGCTCCAATAAAGTTCATAGGGACAGGGGAAAAAATAGATGATCTGGAACCCTTTGACCCAAAGAGATTTGTCTCAAGACTGCTCGGAATGGGGGATATAGAAGGATTACTTGAAAAATTTGAAGAGCTCAGCAAACAACAGGAGATAAAGGAGGAAGATGTTGAAAAATTCCTCAAAGGAAAGTTCAATCTGAAGGATATGTATGCACAGCTTGAGGCCATGAGCAAGATGGGTCCTCTAAAACAGATTCTCCAGATGATACCCGGACTGGGTTATTCTCTGCCTGATGACGCTGTGAGGGTTAGTGAGGAAAGATTGAAAAAATTCAGGATAATAATGGATTCTATGACAAAGGAAGAACTGGAACATCCCGAGATTATAAACTACTCACGCATAAAAAGGATAGCAAGGGGCTCAGGAACAAGCACGAGGGATGTGAAAGAACTTCTGAACCAGTATAACCAAATGAAAAAATTCTTTAAAAGCATGGATAAGAGAAAACTTTCTAAACTTGCAAGGGGATTTAATTTAGGTGGTATGTGATATGATGGAAGTTTTTGTCCTCATAGTTGTGAAACCGGGCAATGAAGAAAAGGTCTTCAATAAACTCAAAAATGTATCAAAGGTCAAGGAAATTTATAGATTATACGGGGAATATGACATTGTGGCAAGGATTGAAGTAGAAAACATAAAAGAACTCGATGAATTCCATGATAAGATACTAAGAAAAATAAAAGAGATAGAAATGACAGAAACCCTTATAGCCAGCTCCTACGGGAGTTAGGGGGTAGCTGGTTGGAAAAAAGGCTGGTAGCCGTTATAAACATAGAAACTCTGGAGCTCAAAACTGATTCTTCTTTTAAATTTAAGTGCATCGAAAACTGTGGAAAGTGTTGCATAGAGCTTGATATCCCTCTACGGGATGAAGACATAGCCCTTATAGAAGACTTGGGATACAATGTTTGGGAATTTGTGGATTATGAAAAAATGTTCTATAGGGGAGATAAGTTTCTTGGATATGCACTCAAAAAGAGACCATTTGATGATGCCTGCATATTTCTGGATGAAAACAATAGATGTAAAATATACCCCCACAGACCGCGGGCATGTAAACTCTACCCCTTCATTCTCATAAGGCACGGTCCCCTCCTGAAGGTTTATATAAGGGATGACAAATCCTGTCCGGGAATAAATCATCCAGATGGAGATGCTATAGATGAAAAATTCGTCAGAGAGTATTTTATGGATGTAATTGAGGAACACAGACGGAAGTTAAAGGGCACTCAAACTCTATAAGACCGAAACCTATTTATACATTTTCTTGTTAATTTTGGTTACTTGGAGGTGAAAATATGAGTCAAATAAAAGCAGTGCAGGAAAAATTAAGGCTTGTCACAATACTGAGAATTTTAAAAAAATCATACACATATGAGGAACTCTCAAAGATAACAAATCTCCCAATAACAGTATTAAACAGGTATGTCAGAGGGAAAGTACTCCCAAGTTCGGAAAGAACTAAAAGCCTCATAAAAATATTATCGCCTTATGTAAACCTGGAGGAAGAGGTTAAGAAGAGAATAAAATTTGATGATAGGGGATTTTTTGATAACATGATGGTTCTAAGTGACACACCTTTGATGAGCTTAATTGCTGAGGAAGTAGCATCAAAATACATGGACAGAAACGTCACCAAAATTCTTACAGCAGCAACAGATGGAATCCCCTTAGGAGTCCACATAGCAAAAGAACTAAATGTGGATGTTGTCTATGCTAAGAAGAAGAAAGAGGTCGGTGTTGAGAAGTTCTACGAAGTTAGCTATGTCCCAAGTGCCTCTGGAAGCGTGACTACACTTTATTTGCCGCACTGGGCACTTAAGAAAGGGGAAAGGGTCCTCATCGTCGATGACGTTATAAGGAGTGGAGAAACACAAAAAGCTCTGGTAGAGATGTGTCATCAAGCTGGAGCTGTTCCGGTGGGGATGTTTTTCCTGATAAGTGTAGGCAATGTTCTTGATCATCTCAAGAAAGAATATGACATTCCAGTCGAGGTACTTGTAAAAATCGGGAAGTGATGCAAATCCCTGCTTTTATAATTTATAATGTTCAAGGAATCAGTATCTTAGTTGATGCTGAAGTTGGGCTCCCATTTAAGTTCTATTGCCCGGCTGAAGAATGTGGAGAAGAGATTAGAGTTCAGGGAGTTATTATTAAAGCAAGTGCGGATGAATTTAAAAAAGTGTTAAATGAAACAACAGAGGACACAGCATTTTCTGAATTAAAAATAACCAGCCCATTTATTTTCAAAGGCAAAGTGAATGGAAAAGAAGTAAAATTGCCTGCAGAATCTATAGAGCATTTTACAAAACGATTTATGAAAGAAGTTTTTATTATAACACGATAATAAACTAAAGGGGTAACTCTAAGTCCTCCTTGACGATATCCATGGCGACATGAGTATTAGTTTTTTCCACACCATCAATAGATAGTAACCATTTGACAAATCTATTCATATCTTCCCTTCCTTTGAACTTGGCTACTGCAATAATATCGTATTCTCCGGTTACATCATATACACATAACACATGCTCATTTTTTGCTATTTCCTGTTCTATTTGTATGATTTTCTTCCCTTGGGCTTTTATACCTATTATCGCAGTCAGTTCATATCCAAGTTTTTCATAATTAAGTTTTGGGGTGAAGCCAAGTATGATGCCCTTTTCTTCCATTCTTTTGAGACGATTATATACCGTGCCCACAGCAACCTTAAGTTCCTTCGCAACTTCTCTATAAGAAAGCCTTGCATCCTTTTGTAATAGTGATAAAATTTTTCTATCAAGCTCATCAACCAAAATCATCACCATACATATCTCTACCGTAAAGTTTAAATATCCTTCTCTTTCAGGGAATAGCGGGCAGTGGACCGGTAGCCTAGCCAGGACAGGGCGGCGGCCTCCTAAGCCGCAGGTCCGGGGTTCGAATCCCCGCCGGTCCGCCAGACAAGTTTTGGAGTATTTTCACTTCTATCAGCAAACCACTTTTGCAGTATGGATTCTGCGAAAAATTTATAAAATTACCAAATGTTATTAAAAATGAGAGTACTAATTCTTCTCACCAGAAATGGAGGTGAGAGAATGGCATATATCGCAGCCTTAGCTAATATAAATGGGAATTTTCCTGCATTGATAAAGGCTTTTGAAGAAATCGAAAAATTCAAAGAAGAGGGATACACAATAGAAAAATATTACATCATGGGAAATATCATAGGAATATTCCCCTATCCGAATGAAATTGTAAGAAGTCTCAAAAGTCTGATTAAAAATAGCGAGGTAAAAATTATCCGTGGAGAGTACGATCAAGTCATTGTTATGAACTCAGAGGACTCAGATTATATCGAGAGTCTGAACGTCCCAGAATATATCAAAACAGCATTAAAATATACTTGGAACAAGCTCGGTCACGAAGGCAGGGAATTCATTAGAGATACTCTGATATACCTCGTAGATAAAATTGGCAAGAACAGCATATTTGGAGTTTATGGTAGTCCGTTGAACCCTTTTGAGGGAAAAATACTACCGGAACAACCAACCTCCTACTATGAATCAATAATGCGACCTGTGAAGGATCATGAAATTTTGCTGGTTTCGTCTCCGAAGTATCCTGTAAACGCGATGACGAGGTACGGAAGGGTTATCTGTCCGGGCAGCGTAGGATTTCCCCAGGGAAAGGGACATAAAGCGACATTCGCACTCATAGATGTAGATACCCTTCACACAAAGTTCATAGAGGTTGACTATGACAAAAGGATTATAGAGGAGAGAATAAAGAAAGAGAGACTCCCCTCAGAGCTCATTAGGATCCTCTACCATGGAAGAACTTAATAAAACTAAGAAACTTTCGGATTTTTCTTTTTGAAAACAACAAAAAGATGATAAATCCAGCAACGAGGGCAATTTTTGAAATGAAAACAAAGCTCTGAAAGACCACAGCCACGAGAAGGGGTTTATAAACTGAAGGAGGCACCCCAAGTTTCTTCATAGAAATGTATGCAGTTTCCAGAAGGATTGTAAGATAACCAAGAAAGAGGGCGATCATAGTCCCATACTCCCCAAAAAGCGGTATTAAAAAAGTCCAAGAAACAAGCGAAACTACTGCACCTGCCAGTGCTATCAAACTACCTATTTTAACATATTTTGTGGAATTTAGGGCTACAATGCTCGGATTGTATGCGATGTATATCTCAACTGCAATGAGTGCTATATAAAATTCCTCACCTAAAGAGAATCCGAAAAAAAATGAGAGCAATTCTCTTCCGAACAGTAACAGTGAGAATACTATGACAGCTGTTATCAGGATCAGCGATTCTGTTAGCAGTTCAGACAGGTTTTTAACATATTCCATCTTATTTTGGCCATATTTGTAGGAATATAGAGGCATTATTGCAGACTGTAGAATCTGGGGGAGATACGTCAGAAGAAATGCTGCGGAGAGAGAAGCCGAGACTCTGCCGGCTATTTCTGCACTTCCAAATTTTTCACTAAGGAAATAGGGCCCCTGAATTAAAAAGACTCCCGAAAGAGTCCCAAGGAATGCAAAGAAGGAGTACGATGTCAGAAGTTTGATATCATTCACAGCTGGCTTTCCAATGAGACGCTTCTTAATCAGATATCCAAAAGTGACTATTGAAATCAGTCCAAGGAACAGGATGTATGGCAGATAAACATTAGCTACCATAAAGCCAACCAAAAACGCTACAAAGCCCAGTATAACAACATAAGCATAGATTTCTCCTCGGTGTACTCCATAGAAAAAGTTCCTTACTGTAAGCTGGAGGGCTCTAAAAACCGATATCAAACCCATATAGATATTCAGAGGTACAAGAAACAATCCGAGAAAAGGAAAAAGGAATGAAATTGAAGCTATCGATTTAATCTTTTCAGCATCACCTCTTCCTAAGAATTCCGAAGAATATTTCCCCAGAGCAACTGCAAAGAAGCTTAGAGGGATTGCAAGAAGGAAAGCCTGAGAAATAAGTGAATTAGCAGAACCAAGAGCTCCAACGCCATATTTTCGTGAAACCACGACACTATAGATAAAGCGCGTGCTTCCGAAAACTGCCAATGCAATTACAGAGGCAAAGGAATGTTTTATTATCAGTTTCCTTTCATAGCTCATAGGAGATGGTAAGGAGGAAGGAAGATTTAAATTTAACCTTTATGGAAGCCTAAGTAGAAACCTGCTACAAAAGCGCCTGTTCCCGGCAGTATTCCGAGAACCTTCTCGCCGAGGGTGGTTATTTGGGTCGTCATGCTTCCTGCAAGATTAAAGAGCTTATCAGTGTTGATTGTTATCACTCCCTTCTGCTGAAGCCAGAAGAGACTTAGGATATAAGCTCCAATTAAAGCCATCGCTAATTTCATCAGCTTTTTCAATGCAAACCCAGTCACAAAACCAGCTATTCCACCAACTCCTACATCTCCAAGCATTGCATTCATATCTAACGTTGCCATGATATATCACCACAAAGAATTGGATTATGGGAATAAATATTTTACCCTCCAAAATATTTAAATTTCATGTCATGAAAATATTTGCAAGATATAAAGCTCAGCGGTGATAATGATGTCAGATCCAATAGGAAGGCTTAGGGATAAGCTAACCAAAGAAGTTTTATGGATATACATACTGAACCTCCTAAGAGAGAGACCGATGTATGCCTATGAACTTAAGGAAAAGATAAAAGACAAATTTGGATTCGAACCTGCAACAGTAAGTTCCTATGTTGTTCTTTACAAGCTTGAAAAAGATGGATATGTAACAGCCGAATGGCAGGAGAGTGAGACAGGAAAACCCTCAAGAAAGTACTACAAACTCACAAAAAAAGGCAGGGAATTATTCCAAGAAGGTCTTGAGTTTCTTAGAAATACAATAGAGAAATTGGAAGAATGAGCCATCAGCGGCCCATTCCGCCTCTTGGCTCTTTTGCCTTTGGCCTGAGACCTTTGTAGCCACATTTTCGACACTTCTTAGCTTTCCATGGGTTGGTGGCACCACACCTCATGCATATGTACTTTTTAAATATTCTTGCCTCAGCTTCGGGAAATCTCGCCATGTGAATCACCTCATGATCTTGAATGGTGCGGGGGACGGGATTCGAACCCGCGCAGCCCTGCGGCAGCGGATCTTAAGTCCGCCCCCTTTGGCCAGGCTCGGGCACCCCCGCTCATGAATAAGCCCACTTAGGAAAATTAAAAAGGTTTCGGTAGCTCAGGTTCTTATGATTCTCATTTCAAAGTCTTCAACTGGTATTTTAAAGTCCCCTCTGCTCTCAATTTCTTTTCTGTTGTAGAGTATTTCCCTCGCAAGTATCCAATATATAAGTGCGAGGGCCTTTCTACCCTTGTTGTTTGTTGGAATGGCAACATCGACGTAGCTGAGGAAGTTCTCCGTATCTACAAGAGCCACTATAGGTATGCCTATTTCAACAGCTTCTTTAAGTGCCTGATGGTCAGCCCTTGGATCGGTGACTATGAGCACATCAGGCTCCATGAAGTTCTTGACTGCCGGATTCGTCATGGTTCCTGGAAGGAATCTCCCAGGTATTGCCTTCGCACCTGTGACCTCACCGAACTTCTTAACAGGCTTTTGACCATAGAGTCTAACACTTACAGCGAGTATGCTCTGTGGGTCAAACTTTGCCAAGAATTTTCCTGCTGTACGAAGTCTCTCATCAGTTTTCCTGACATCAAGAACATATAATCCATCCTGCCTAACCCGATAGATGAACTTTTTCATGTCCTTTGTCTTCTGCTGGGTTCCTATGTGTATTCCAGCTGCCAAGTACTGATCGAGTGGAACCAAATACTCTTCCATTTTCTTCACCCCTCAAATGTTATTATCCTACCCCTTTCGCCTAAATCTTCAGCGATTCTAATCAGTTCATTTATCTTGGTAAGTGAATCCCTGTGGAGCATTAAAGCAGGGCAGTTAAGCCCCACAGCCAAATGAGGCAGAGCCCCATCTGCAGATTCAAACATGGTCTCTGCCAAAATCGGAGTTATTCTCTCCGATTTGGCATCGTTCACAAGATTATATAAGTCAGTGAGCGTCCCTAGGTTTATGGGTTTTATGGAAAGGGCATTATAGTAGCGCCTGTCTAATATGTCCTTCTTTTTAAACAGGTACTCACCATCTATGAAAACACCATGAGTTCCAGCAATCAACTCAAGGAAAAGCTCCTCGTTTCCTATTGGCTTTATATATGCAATATTATTGTCTTCAACCAGATTGAGCACTTCCTCCATTTCAAGGGGCTTTTTTTGAATTACCCCAATGGCAATTTCAAGGCCAAGTTCATCACTTGCTTTTTCTGATGCCTCAGATAAGGCTTTGACTGTTCTATTTTCAGCGTATTCTTCCACTTTCACGAGGGCATCGACTATGTCCGTTATCTCCATCAAATCCCTAACCATCAGGTAATAATCAAAAACTTCATCCTGAATTATGCTCATTATGGGAACTGGGAGCTCAGTTGTGAATGTGCCACCGATGTAGCTGTAGAGAGGTAATTTTTTAACACTTGCAGCAGCTTTTGCCACAGCAACGGATACTGCTAATGCCGTGTTTGCACCTATGTGGCTCAGATCCTCAGTGCCGTCGATCTCCCATAGATAGCTATCAATAATCTCCTGCTCTTGAGCATCAAAACCTATTAATTCAGGACCTATAATCTCGTCGACCTCACTTACTGCCCTATGTGCCTCTGCAATGTACAGTGAAGGGTCTCTATCGATAGGAGCAGCAAATCTCCCAAAGCCAGAGCTGGTTATCACATCGACTTCGATGGAATATTTACCTCCTTTGAGGACAGTAACCCTTCCTATTACATTCTCTATTATTGTCATTGGTCATCAACTCGGTCTTATTACCGTGATCGGCACAACGCCCTTCTCAAATTCGAGCATAGCAGCATCCAGAGGAGTTATGCCCTCTGGAACCTCTATAAGCACTGGCGCTCCCATTGCTATTTGCAACGCCCTTGCTCCTACAATTCTCGCTTTCTCAAATCTTGTATATCTGAACATGCTCACCACCCATTTCAGCCCAACCCATACAGTATTATGGTGGGGCCGCCGGGATTTGAACCCGGGTCTCCGGCACCCCAAGCCGGGAGGATAGGCCAAGCTACCCCACGGCCCCCCAGAAATGTGGTTTTTAATATACCCTGTACTTCATTATGTCATCAATCAGCTCAACATGACTGAGGAGTGTTCTCCTACAGCAGTATCTCTCAACCCCAAGATCATCAAGGACTTTTTCAGGATCTTCCCCTTGCTTAACCCTCTCTTTAAAGATATAATACTTGTCTCCAATGACCTTCCCACATGTGAAACATCTTACGGGTACTATCACCCAGATCACCTTCTCAAACTTTCAAAGGAAATTAAACGAAAGTATCAACGGTATGACTTCTGTCTTTTGGCTCTTGGACCTTTTGTTGACCTGTTTGGCTTATGTGGCTCTGTTCTCCTCGAATCTCCAACGAGCATTGTCCTGTCGTACTTTATGAATTTATCTTTGAGATTCATATCATTTGTCCACTCAATAAGAGCCCTTGCTATAGCTACTCTCGCTGCCTCTGCTTGCCCCATAATCCCTCCTCCTTCGACTTTGACATCTATATCAACTTTACTGACGACCTCTTCACCAGCTAATATAAGTGGCTCCATGATTGTAAATCTTATCATTTCTGGTTCAATTATCTCAACCGGCTTGTGGTTAATCCTAATCCTGCCTTTACCCTCCCTTATTGTGGCTCTCGCAACAGCTGTTTTTCTCTTTCCAGATGTCTGAATAACCTTCATTCCTATCACCTCGGATCTCAGAACTTTCCACCGAGAAACTTGGCAACTTCCCCAACAGTGACATACTTCGGAGTTGCCAGCCTTGACATGTGAGCTTCCATTATAGTTTCAAAATCTTTTCCCTCAAATTCCTTCGGAATTCCGGCATAAACCCTGAGCTTTTTAAATGCTCTCCTTCCTTTATTGGTTTTCCATGGAAGCATCCCTCTTATTGTTCTCCTGACTATCTCATCACTTCTCCTTGGATAAAATGGTCCCCTTCTTGGATTTGTTCTTGTTCTGAGACCAGTTCTCTGTTTGAATTTTGCAAAAATGTCCTCTCTGTTTCCTGTGATGATAGCTTTGTCGGCATTTACTATAATAATTTCCTCACCTTCAAGAAGCATCTTGGCAACTTTCGATGCAAGTCTTCCAAGGATTAAACCTTCAGCGTTAATTATTCTCATAGCTCATCACTCCATTATAATTACTCCACTACCTTTGGGATTCCTCTCAATGAGCTCTTCAATTGTTATCGCCTCACCACCAGCTTCCATTATCTTCTCCTTAGCTTTTTCGCTGAACTTCCATGCAGCAACTGTAACCTTATGCTCAAGCTTTCCTGCACCCAAGACGCTTCCCGGAACAATTACTATGTCATTCTCTTTGGTATATCTGTTTATTCTGCTTATATTTACCTCAGCTCTTTGTCTCCTTGGTCTTTCCAAGCGCCAAGCTATATCTTTCCATATCTTTACTCCTTCTTCATTTGACTTCTTTCTTAGATATCGAATGAGCCTTCTCAAATTAATATCAGTTGGACCTGTCCTCTTCATGATAATTCCTCCTAAATTTCTCGCACCGAGGGACGGGGGTGATCTTGATGATGCGGGGGACGGGATTTGAACCCGCGAACCCCTACGGGACGGGACCCTAAATCCCGCGCCTTTGACCAGGCTCGGCAACCCCCGCGTCACTCGGCTAATTTATGGAGCTCGTTTATAAATCTATCGCTCTTCCTCATGAGGATTTTAAGCGCTATGGCCACCATTTCCTCAACGGAGAGTTCTCCGTTGCTTTCAACTGTGAAGACAAAGATATGTGGCAATATCTCCTCTGTTATTAATTCTCCAACATACTGATCAAATTCTCTTGGTAGGTAAAAGGTCTTGTATGTCGTTATAATAAGTTCTCGTTCATTTTCCTCAACTGGCAATTTTCTCTTCACAGCAAGTTCTTTGATTCTCTTCCATTCTGAAATCTGTTTGCTAACATGTATCTTCGTTAGATACTTGTAATATGCAAATCCAGGTTGCCATTTTGCATGGTCTTTTCCTCTCCCAAGCTTAGCATAGGCATTAAGAGTAACTTTCTGTCCTTCAGCCAATTTAACTATTGGAACATTTGGATTAGCAGGCTTTACATCAGGATCATCACTTTTTAAATCCCCCGAATAGGCCATCCCCGGTCCCTCAAACTCAAGGCTTAAGGTTACAACGTAATCATCAAGATCAAGGGCATCAAGTTCAAACCTGTCTGCTGGAGTGGTTAATGGTATCATTGCAAGTCTGTGAGCGAGAACTTCATCAAAGAGAGCTGAATCATTTTCAAAGAATTCAACCTCATCCACAGCAAAAGTCGGAACTTCCCCTATTATAGCCCTCCTGAGAGCATTTGCAAAAGTATGACTAACTCCCCCAAGGATAAAACGAATCGAGTCTTCCCTTTTTTCAAGAATTTTAATCTCAACGCCCATTTTTCTCACCAAAAAAAGAAGTTATAAAATAAATCAAACTCTTCTACCTCTTCTACCGCCCTTCGGTCTTGTTCCATCATGGGGGATCGGAGTGACATCCTCGACACGGCCTATTCTGAGACCAGCCCTGGCAAGAGCTCTGATGGCTGCTTGTGCACCCGGCCCTGGAGATTTGCTTTTACTCCCACCAGGAGCGCGAACCTTGATATGAACCCCCACAAATCCTTTTTCCATTGCCTCTTCGGCGGCTCTTTTTGCTGCAATCATGGCGGCATATGGAGAAGGTTCATCCCTATCAGCTTTAACCACCATACCACCACTCCATCTTGAGATGGTCTCTGCTCCCGTGAGGTCAGTGATATGGATGATAGTGTTGTTGTAGGAAGAGTATATATGAGCTACTCCCCATTTCTCCTTCTTCTTAAGACTAATTTGAGTTTCCTCACTCATTGTGCCTCACCTTTAGCCTGTTCAATAACAATTCTTTCAGGATGGCTCTCTTTTGTGAATGGTGAATTCCGTGCATAGGTTATTCCAGCCTCCTCTTCCTTTAGAACGAGATAGCTGGGAGATCTTATGATCTGGCCGGATACTTCTATATGCCCGTGAACAATTAACTGCCTTGCCTGTCTAATCGTTCTGGCCAAACCTCTCTTGAAGACCATTGTCTGAAGTCTCCTTTCGAGAATATCCTCCAAGGTCAGAGAAAGGACATCATCGAGAGCCGCACCTTCAGGAAGAAGACCAAGCCTGGTCAGCCTCTGAAGTAGCTGTTGTCTCTCAATCTCAGCCTGCTTTCCTCTTGCTGCCAACAGTCTTCTGGCCCTTCTCCTGAATTCCTTGAGCTGGGTCTCATGTTTCCAAAGCTCTTTCTTGTTTTTGAGTGCGTATTTTTTCATCAGGACTCTTTCACTGTCAAGCCTTTCCTTAATCCAAGGATGAGATGGAGTTTCATATTTCTTTCTTTGTCGCTTGGGGTCTCCCATTTAAACCACCTCACTTCTTCCTTCTACTCACACCTATAGTCGCACCATGCCTGAAGTTTGATCTTGTTCTCTGTCCTCTTAAAGGCAATCCAAGCTCGTGTCTGATTCCTCTATACGCTCTTATACGCCTGAGTCTGTTAACATCCTCACGCCATGCCATAACGAGCTTTGCTGTGATGAGATGCTTATCAAGTCCACTTTCATAGTCCTTTGGCCTGTTAACAGCCCAAGAGGGAATTCCATGTTTAACTGGGTTCTCAAGAATTTTCTCTATCTCTTTAACCTGCTCATTTGTGAGATATCCTGCTTTCATGTAGGGATTGATTCCTGCAACCCTGCAGATCATTGTTGCAAAGTTTATTCCTATCCCCCTGATTCCTGTGAGCGCCCATCTAAGCTGCTTATTTCCGTTTAAATCAACACCCGCTACACGCACTATATGTCTGAAATTGTCCGTCATTATAAATACACCTCCAAATCCTCTACAAGGATTTTTGGCGCCGGGACGGGGATTTGAACCCCGGTGGGCAGGACGCCCACGGGCTCTCAAGGCCCGCGCCATCCCAGGCTAGGCGATCCCGGCATATATTCTATAGCCAGACCCCTTCGCCAGCTCTCTCACTTCGGCGAAGTTCTCCTCCATTAAACCCTTAATATATTTTGCGCCCTGCTTCGTCTTAATCACGAGTTGAAGCAGGCCTTCATCGTGAAGATGCCTGGGAGCATTTATAACTATTTCCCTTAACGTTTCCTTACCCGCATGCACTGGGGGATTTGTTATTATGCTATGGAACTTCTCGCCCTTTACAGGTTCATAGAGGCTTCCCCATCTCACCTCTGCGTTTTTAACACCGTTGATTTTTAAGTTTTTCCTCGCCATGCTTACTGCCCGTCTATTCACGTCGGTCATCACGACGTAGTCTACGAAGCGCGAGGCAACTATCCCAATCGCCCCGTAGCCGCAACCCAGATCAAGGACACGCCAGTTTTTATCGAGTATCATGTTCTCAATAAGCAGTTTGGTTCCTCTGTCCAGTCTCCCAAAGGAGAAAACACCGCTCGCTGTGATGAACTTGAAGCAGCAACTCCTGAGGCAAACCTCTATCGTTTTGGTCTTCAGCGGAACGTTTGGCTCTTCGGAGTAGTAGTGGCTCATGGTCAAAGATACGAAGGGGAATTTATAAAAGTAAAGGCCCCCCGATAGTTTGGCTCGGCGAGCACTTATTGAGTGCAGAATAGAAGGGAAAAGTTTAACATTCAAGCAAAATGAAATATATCCTAATAATCAGAAGTGTTGGCATTGCGCTTACAAACAAAACCAACTTTTCAGTTTTGTGTTTATCTGGAAAGTTAAACAGAAAAGCAGAGAAAGTCGTATCAACGTTTCTAAAGCCTTTCCCATGAATTTTCAACCTCAACCATCCAAGAAACGTCCCAAAGGGGAGAAAAATCGTCGTAAATATGTATAACAGTCTGAACATCGTTAACAGGGATTCTCTGAGGGAAGAGACACTACAATTTCCGGTAACCATCATCAACGCTATCATCGCCCCAAATTCATAAGAAATTACGTAAAACAAACCCCCTGCTCCGCTTTCTGAGTACCTCCTCTCCAGCAATCCCATTACCACAAGTTTTCGTGTTATCTTATAGTCTTTTTCAGACACAACCGCGAAAAGTGCCCCGATCAGCACACTCAGAACTACGTTGTCAATTACGAACAGATGCAGGCCGGAGGTAATTGCCACAAAATTCATGGCTGTTCTAATTTTGAGTATCCGCTCAGATATCACATACTTGTGAGCCATCATGGAATAGTACCAGCTGGCCAGAACAAAAACGTAAAGCGCCATTGAAACATTCTTTTCCAGACTCACTCCTGAGAAGTATGCAATTGCGAACACGAGAAGGGACGTTGAAAGTTCCTTGAGGAAGTTTCGCCAAGAGTAGAGAACTTTTTCGGGTGTTTTCTTGTCCCTCTCATGTAGTATTTCCACGAAGAATAGCACAGACGCACCGATTATGAACAAAACGCCTGGCGAGAGGGACAAAAGAGGTGCCCGGTTTTGCGAACACCGCGTGGATAAGCCCAAATAAAAACACTCCGAACCCAAACGAAATCAGAAAAAGAGTACATACCCGATGATTGAAGATTTTAAAAATTGGAACTCTCCCCGCCGTTCATCGGGTCTTTTCCAAGAGGCATGCGCAAATGTATAGAGGAGTGATGAGATGACTGCAAACAAAAAGCTTTCCTCCAGTGAAAGCAAAAGGATATAGTGGAACAGGATTGCCAGAAAAACTGTTCCGATAAAAAAGTTTAGAGAGAAAATGCTTCTTTCCTCTCCTCCGCATACCACCTCAAAAGCTCCGGTACAAGCTGGAGCACTCGCAGAGAGATAAGGGAACAGAGCCCCTTTGTCTTTCGTCACCAGAGTTTCGGATACCAGTCCCTCGGCATGAAGACCTTATCTACATCCACTGCTATACCTTTGCTCCTCTGGAGCATCTCACCGCTCGTCATCATCGCCTTTCCCAGAGCAACGAGCTCATCCTTGAGGGTCATTATAGCAACAAGGTCACCGGCCTTGATGCCCTTGTGGAGCTTGACTATACCGGGAACGGCCAAATCGGCGCCGTAGGTTACGGCAGCAACGGCGGAATCCCTGATCCACACCTTGGGGAGGTGCTCCACCGCTCTCTCCATGGGCTGTATTGCCTTTCTGAAGTACTCCTCGATTCCATCCTCCTTCCAGAAGTGGTAGTAGTCAACCAGATCGTGAAGTGTCACCAGCGTCTCGTCCTCCCTAAATGGTCCGCTTCTCGTTCTCCTCAGCTCGGCCATGTGCGCTCCAACACCCAAAGCTAAGCCGATGTGGTGAATGAGTGAACGGATGTAGGTTCCGGCCTCAACGCCAACGCGGAAGAGCACGTCCCTGCTTTCAATCTCAAGGATGTCAATGTAGTAAACCTTCCTCGTCCTCAAGCGCCTCTTAACAGCACTTCTCAGGGGGGGCCTCTGGATTATCTCCCCCTGGAACTCTCTCATAACGGCCCGAATCTTGTCCTCAGGAACGTCCCCATGAAGGTGCATTAAAGCCACGTATTCTTTTCCGGCCGGCAAAAGGGCCTGAACAACCCTCGTTGCTCTCTCAAGTGCAACCGGTAGAACACCGCTGACCTTGGGGTCAAGGGTTCCGCCGTGACCGGCCTTGTTGAGGTTAAAAAGCTTCTTAACCCATGCAACAACCTCATGACTCGTTGGTCCCGGCGGTTTATCGAGGTTGATTATGCCGAACTGCATGTGCATCTCCATCGGCCTCTTCTCCGGCGGAAAGCCCCACTTTGGGTTGGTCTCAGCTTTCTCGTCCTTAACCAGGACTTCTCGCTTTATGTCAGCAGGAAGAATTCTCCTCACTTCATCCCTCGCCATGAATATCACCTACGGATTATTTACCATCTCCATGAACTCATTCTTCAATCCCAGCTTTAAAACATTCATCAACGTGTCAGTTTTTAACTCTTTGTGAAGTAGCATGATGATTTTTCTATGATCTCGATCTCTGTATCAGTTTTGGCAATCTGCCCGAGAACATGTTTTATAACTTCCTCTATCCTTAATACCTGAACCGATACGTGAAAACTGGCCAGTTAGGAAGGTATGTAATCAATTTAAGATAACCCGGCACGAAAACCTCCCGCCTGCCTTTCTCAAGCCCTTTCAGAAGGGCTTCTACAACACGCTCTGGTTCTATTGATCCCTTTGGCACTTTCTTACCCCAGAATTTCGTTTTAACCTGTTTTGGATATACCTTCATAATATGGACTCCCCTTTCCTTAAGCTCTGTCTCCAGATTAACCGCAAGATAATGAAGAGCACCTTTAGCAGCACAATATGATGGCAACTCAGGAACGTTGATAAAGGCGACGCCGCTGATTATGAAGACCACGGTAGAACCTTCACGGAAGAAGGGCAGAAGATGACGCGTTAGCTCCACAGGTGCCAATGCATTCACCCTGAAGATGTTTTCAAGCTCTTCATCGGAATGTTCAAGTAGAGGTTTTCTTATAGCGAAACCAGCATTGTTTATTAACAGCTCAAGAGTTGAGATACCGAGATCAGATAAAAAGTGAGCTATTCTCTTGGGGCTGTCTGATTTACTCAGGTCAGCCACGATATAGTCAAAATTACCATCAGATTTCAATTCCTGGAGTTTTTCCCTCTTTCTTCCGACACCAATAACATAATAACCTCTCTCAATGAGCTCCATAACAAGAATTCCTCCAATTCCACCAGTTGCACCTGTTACCAACGCGATTTTCATAAAAACCACCAGAAAGATTTGAAAGAATAGGGTTAAAAGCATTGAGAAGTAAAAGGGGAAAATCCCCCTTTCATTCAAGACTAATTCCGGCCTGTTCAAGAGCAGCTTTAACAATCTCGTCGTCGGCACCGCGCTCGATGCTGATCTTCTCTGGAAGGGGTTCGAGATGCTTTATATTCATCCTTCTCCTCTTCACTTTGTTCATTCCTGCACCGGTAACGAGGACAAAGTTTCTATCAATGACGTCAACGACGACGACCTTTTCTCCAGCCCTCCTTCCGGCTATAATAACAGCGAGTCTCCCAACTTCAATTGCAGGCATTTCATTCCACCTCCTTAGTTTTTATCCCCCGTGTCGCCATCGGGGTACAGGTGGTCGATGGCGGCCTTTACTATGCTAAAGACCCCATCGGGACCCCATTTTGAAGTATCAATCACCAAATCGTAAATTGATAAATCATCTATGTCAATACCATAGAGGTTTAAATATCTTTTTCTGTTCTGTTTCTCCCTCTCAGCTATTGCCATGAAGGCTTTTTCCACAGTTATACCTTCTCTACGGGCAACTCTTTTAGCTCTCTCCCGTATAGGAGCATCGAGCCAGATTTTTAAATCTGCCCTCCTAACCATCCAACCAGCTAATCGACCTTCAATCACGACATTGCACTCCCTGGCTGCCTCTACCTGTCTCCTGTCGACTTCTCTGTCAACTTCGGGATGAAGCTCAGCATATTTCTGGAATTCTTCGAGAGTCATTCCCATTTCCTTGGCCATCTGACGAAAGATCAACCCAGCATAGATATGCTTAAATCCATAGTATCTCGCCAAATTTCTGCACAATGTTGTCGTTCCTGAACCTGCTAATCCGCTGACAGTTATTACAAGGCAGTTCTTTGGCATGGAAATCCCTTCAAAGAGCTGCCCTTATTTGAGCTTTTATGACCTTCCTCATACAGCTGGGACAGAGGTTTGGATAAGGTCTCTCTGGTCTCTTCTGAGTCTTTGAGAGCTTTCTTATTTCACTCGGTCTGCCCCTCGGATAGCCGTTGAGTGGCCTCCCACAGAGGGCACAGTGAGGGACCTTAGGCTTTTTTCTTTCGAAGTGTATAACCGTTCTTCCTCCCGGGGTTCTAACGTATTTTCTTCTCCATGATCTTGACCTGTACATTGGCCTCATTCTCATCACCTGCTTTAGCTTTTTGCAATCCATTTTTAAATTTAACTAAGCCATATCAAGGAATTTCCTCAGGATGTAGCCGACTGCCATTGAAGTCAGCACATACCACCCGATGTAGCCGAGCTCGCTCGGCGGAAGTCCTGAATGATACATCTTATGGAACCAGTCAAAGAGGAAAAAGTTGAACGGGGCTTTCACGATGCCAACTTCAACATACCATCTTCTCAGCCAACCGAAAAATATCCAAAATATCGGGAGTGTAAATATCATCGGCTTGAGCATTGAATCTTTCATGACCTCATTCTGGAGTTTCAAAAGTTCCATCTGCTTTTGCTGGAGTTTTCTCATCTTCTTTTCATCCTTTGCAGCTTGAGCCGCTTTATACTCTTTCTGAAATTCCTTACTCATCTTTTGAAGCTTCTTCATTTTTTCCTGATCGACGAGGACATAATTTAGGAGTGTAAAGAACGCACCGAGGATTATTCCTGAGACAGTGACCACCCAAAGGGGGTGGTAATTCATTATCATTGGCCCAAACACTTTGTCCAAAAATGCATATATTCCCTCAAGCATATTCACTCACCGCCAGATCAAGTATTTTCACCAGTTCATTCACAGCTTCTTGCAGACCTTTATCTTCATGATTCTCAATTATCTTTATAAGTGCATTGGAATGCATGGCATAACTTATTGCAGCAGCCCTATTTAAATCCTGATGTCTCTCTATTTGCTCTTCAGTTTCAACATCTCTGTCTCTCTTTAGATCCCTCAGACGTCTGCCAAGTATTTCGCTTGGTGTAGCCTCTATAATTACAATGAAGTTTGGATTTATTGCCTCAATAACCTCTCTGGGGAATCCCAAAAGATAACCAGCAGGTGTTCGAATTGTTGCATGAGTATCCAGCAGAACTGGTTCCTTTTTTGCAATCTCACTTATCCTCCTGGCAACTTCCATTTGGAGAGTTTTTTGCACTGTAAAGCTAAGTCTTCTCATTTCATCCCTGTGTTTCACGAGTCCCAACCTGAGTGCTTCATTAAACATCAGATCTCCGAAATTAACCAGTCTAAACTTTGCCCTCGTTTTCTTAAGGGCTAATCTTGTTATTGTACTTTTCCCTACTCCCGGAATTCCGGTTATGATGACTACAAACGGCATTTGAGATCACCTAAAATGAGAGTTCCGCAATAATAAAAGAAGCTTGGTTTAAAAGGTTTATTGGGATTTAAATAAAAAGAATTTAAGTGCTGAAGAATCTCCTCAATGCTGGGAACATTTCTGTTGCTTGTTCTCTGGCTATCTCTTCATAGAATCTGTAAAGGATACCTACAGTAAGGAGTATCCCTGTTCCAGTACCAAGAGCTCCGAGGAAATCGGCCAGCACTGCGACTATTGCAAGTGTAAATGATCCCCAGAAGGTGACATATGGGATATACCTGTTGAGAACCCTTTCAAGGATCCTTGGATCCCTTCTGAATCCCGGTATTTGAAGTCCAGCCCTCTGTAGTTGCCTTGCTATACTCTTGGCATCCAGTCCCGTCAAGTCAACCCATAGGAAACCAAAGATCAGAGCCCAGAATATTGTCATCAGAGCAAAAATCAGTGCTCTAACTGGATCTGCCATTACATGGTAGATATCCCTCGGAGGAATAACATAGGTTACAAAACCGCTCAAAGCTGCACCTGTCTGAGGATCAAATGTTCCGAGCCATGGATGTCCAATTCTCTCAAGGAGCCTAGCCCAGAGCTGTACGTTTGCATAGAGGGCAAATGTAAGGATAATGGGAATGTTACTAACGTACATGAACCTGATTGGATACCTTCCTCTAACTGTAACCCTCCCATAGCTGAGGGGTATTTCAACACGCATGCTCTCAAGATACACAACGATGAGGAAGATAACTATGGTTGCCATTAGATCCATCATGTCAGGCATTGTACCCCTATAAAGTGCTCCTGTAATGTCTCCATGGAGTAAATGTTGTATAAAAGCTGGAACAGCACCGATTATAGCAGGTTTTCCTGTAACAGGATCAATATATTTTGAGGTAGTTAATGGATTTAATGACTTTACAATAACCTGTTGGGATACACCTGCTGCGATAAAAAGACTAATACCGCTCCCAATACCCCATTTGCTGACAAGCTCATCCATTATCATCAGGACTACTCCACCGAGAGCAAGTTGTAGCACCAAGAGCACCTTTATGCTTGTAACCGGATTTCCGAAAGCCCCTGCAAAAACATATATTGCCGCCTCAAAGAAACACATGAACACTGAAAACAACTTTTGAGCAGCCTGGTAAAATCTTCTGTCATCAGGATTTGACATGTCCAGCTTAACAATTTCAGAACCCACCAAGAGCTGCATGATAATACCCGCGGTAACAAGGGGACCAATTCCAAGAGTTAAAACTGTTCCACTCCTACCAGCAAGAACAAACCTCAAGGTGGCAAAATAATCCTGCACATTCGGTGGAACACCGTATAATGGAATTTCAGCAAGTACAAAATACAGGAGGAGAACAACTCCCGTCCATATAAACTTCTCTTTAAGGGCCACATGTTTTTTAGGTCTCTCAATTTCTGGAAACCATCTCTCAATAGCAAAGGTCAAGTCCCTTAATTTCCCCATGCACAACACCTTTGTGGATTTTTAATGTAAAATAAAAGATTTTGAAGGAGTCAAGCAAATAAAGCCTCTCCCCCTGCTTCAGCTATCTTTTCTTGGGCTTTTGGAGATATATAGCGAGCCTTGATAACCAAAGGTTTTGTGAGTTTTCCTGTACCGAGGACCTTGTCAATACCAAGCTGTGTCGTGTCGACAATAATCCTTCCACCCTCTTCATATGCAATGCCCATTGCCATGAAATCGTCGAGGTTCTCTTCAATGTCCTTGAGATTTATAGTGTTCGGAACCCACTGAACAGCTTTCGGTCTGTGAAAACCTCTTTTACCGAGATGGTCAGGGGCATACTTAATTACCCATGTCCATTTAGTGTTTTTCCTCTTCCCTGTTCCACCCATTCCTTTTCCACCTTTGTGGCCTCCACCCCGGTGCTTCTTCTTACAGCCCCATCCGTGAGTGTGACTTCCGCGGAGCTTTCTCACTTTTTTCTTTCTCCTAATCATCTCTCCCACCTCAGAGCATCTTCTCAATGAGCTCGTTTATTGATTCACCCCTGTAGCCAAGAGCACCGCCTTCCTTGAAAGTTCTCTTCTTGCTGCCTTTGAATCCTCCCTTTGGCGGGTGAAGTCTGAACACTGGTTTGAGATTTGGCAGATCGCTGAGCTCCATCTCGCCTTTAATGACTTTCTCCGCAAACTCCTCAATGCTCATGCCAAGCTTCTCCTGAACATATTCCTCTGTAACTTTTTTGTTGCCTATTAATCTTCCCCTTTTCCTTATAAGCTTAGCTAAGGTTTCAGCGTTGATTTCACCCCAAGTTATGTAATCCTTAACTTTCTGTATCATGCCCCTGTATGTTGGGTTGTCATCGACTATAACAAGGTGGTTGACTTTATGAAGGCGGAGCATTGATAAGGTATCCCTAACCGGTCTCTTGACGCCAACCCTTCCCCTAATTCTAATTAGTGAGATTTTTGCCATTTTTTGCTCACCTCACTCCAGCTCAAAGTTGGCCGACATCTCTCTCCCAACAACAATGCCGTATTTTTTGACCATATCTGGCTGTACAGCAACTTTATTTGTATTGTAGAGGGCTTCGAATACTGCTTTAGCGAAGTTGACTGTAGTTCTTGTTTCACCAAGCGTCTGTGACCAGACGTCCTTAACACCTGCCAATGCCAGTATCTTCTTGCCAACATCACCTATAACCAGTCCAAGGCCTCTCGGCCCTGGCATGAGCTTGACCTTCACACTCCCTTCTTTGCCCTCAACCGCGAAGGGTATTGAATGCGGCCTTCTGCATCTGCACTCCCAGCTTCCACATCCTCTCTTAATTTCAATAATGTTCATCTTGGCGTAGTTTATGGCCTTCCTGATGGCAATACCAACTTCCCTTCCATGTCCAATTCCAAGACCAACATAACCATCTCTGTTTCCGACAGCAGCTAAAACCCTAAAGCGAATCCTCCTACCGCTATCAGTCATTCTAACGGTCAGAGCTATATCAAGTATCTCCTGATTCTCTCTGAGATTAACCTCTGGAAGGAGTACATCAACGATTTCAGGCTCTTTAATCTGATAACCCTTTCTGAATATCTCGTGAATATCAGTTATCTGACCTTCCTTGACTAACATACCAAGCTTTGTTTTGGGTTCCCACTCTTCCAAAACCCTCTGAGCCATTTCCCTTGGATCACTCATTCTCTCGCCTCCTCAAATTTTTTGATTATTCTCGCTTTAACTTCTTCAAAGTGCTCAGGGAGCTTTTCAGGTTCAAGTCCCTTAATTAAATAACCGCCAAACTGTTTCCTGTAACGCTCTTCATTTTCTTCCTTGAGAGCCTTGGCGTAGTTTGCTACATGCTCACCGCTTATCCTGTAGTCCTCCGGATAAATCTCCTCGCTGTGCGGAACGTTTAAGCCTGCATCAACCGCACCTTTGAGGATAGCGAATATGCTTGAGCCTTTTGTTGGCGGGTGCAGGCCTATGTCAAGGATTGCTTCCTCGATACCAGCTCTTTTAGCCTTGTATCCAATGAGTAAGCCAAGGAGATAAGCACTCGGTGTATTTCCGCCGTGACCTTTCCATCCAAAGTCTCTCATAAGCTCCCTCGTATGAGCTGAAACGACGGTTTTGTCACCTTTTGGATCGTAAATTACTATCTGTGCTATGTGGTGATTGAGAGTTTTTCTAACAACCAATCTGGGCTTGCCAGATTTAAGTAAAGCCAAACGCTTGTGATAGTTAGTCTTACCTTCCCTTCTCCTCCTGAATGGAACCCTATACCTTGGTCCATGTGCCATCATTCTCACCTCACTTCTTCAATATTTCCCTCTCTTCCATGAAGAGGTAGAGCTGTCTCTTGTTCTTGAACTGGCCACCTTTGGCCCTGATGTATAGCATCCTATAAGTATGTTCATCTATCTTCTTTTCAGCCTTAAGCTTTCTGAGCTCCTTCCTTAAAGCCCTTATCGTCATCATCCACTTTTCTTTCCTGCCCATTCTTGCTGTCTTCTTGCCCTTTCTACTTCCTGGCCCCCTATGACGCCCCTTCTTTCTTGCTTCTTTCCTGAGTTTAGCTCTGTAAGAACTCTGCCCCTTAATAGGTTTCTTTTTTATAACACCATCGTTTATGAGTCTCCTTATGTCTTCCCTTGTGATAGCGGAGGTCACATCATCAATTCTCTCGGGATCAATCCAAATTCTGTTCTCACCGCACTTGAGTAGCTCAGCAGCAATCCTCTTCTGCATTTTAAGGGTCGTCATTTTCTCACCTCTATCCTTAATGGGTTAAGCACTTTAATACCCAACTCTTTAGCTCTCTCAGTTATCATAACCCTCTTCTTCTTTCCAACAGTTCTTGCAATTCTTGCTACCTGTCTGGTTGGATCGATTGCCTCAAGCTCCTTGACGTTGTGGACGAGAACCTCTTCATAACCACTCGGATGAAGTCCTCTGACGGCTTTAGGTGAGCTCCAGCCGATGCTCGGTGATCTGGCCTTGCCTTTCTTCTTGAGTCTCATTTTACTGTCAATTCCTTTCGGTTTTCTCCACTTTGGATTGTTCTTGAACTTTGGAAAGCGCCACCATTCCTGTCTCAAAAATTTCGGCTTCTTCCTCTTGAGATTTGCCCTTATTCTTAGGAGTCTCGCTTTTTCATTCATTCCTCACACCTCACAGTTAGAACTTTATTGGTTTACCCGCCTTCTCAACAATGTAAATTCCATCTTGGAAAACTCTCCTATCCCACTTGTTTATCCGTGTAGCCTGTTCTATATTAGCTGCTGTTTGCCCTGCTTTCTCCTTATCAATGCTCTCAACGATTATCTCCTGCCCCATGACCTTTACTGTGACTCCTGGAAGGATTTTAGCTCTTCTTGGATTCTTTTCACCGAGGAAATTCTCTATGAGAACTTCATCTCCCTGAACTTTAACCGTTACAGGGAAGTGACTGTAAAGTACCTTAAGCTTGTATTGGAAGCCTTCGGTCACCCCCTTAATCATATTGGCTATGTGGGCTTTGAAGGTTCTTGCTATGGCTATATCCTTTCTCCGCGGGAATTCTTTGAAGACAACAATTTTGCCGTCCTCCTCAAAGATTCTAACACCGGGATATCTGAACTCTCTCTCAAGCTCTCCCTTTGGCCCTTTAACTTTAACGAGATTTCCTTCAATTGTAACTTCGACCCCTTCTGGAATTTCAACTTCTTCCCTTACCCACGCGTCAATCGGCATCTCTCTCACCTCAGTAGACATATGCTATGAGCCTTCCACCAATCCCCTTTTCTCTGGCCTCTTTGTGAGTCATAACACCTTGTGATGTCGAAACTATTAGAATGCCAAATTCAAACGCTGGAAGGAACCTCTTCTCCCAGTTCTCATACTCCCCTGCTTTTACCGGAAATCTTGGTTTTATTGCCCCTGCTTTGTTGATCTTTCCTATAAGCTGAACTCTGTAAATCCCAGCTCTTCCGTCGTCTATGAACTCAAACTCACCAATATAACCATTCTCCTGCATAACTCTAAGAACTTCCCCCATAAGTTTAGATGCAGGTTTTAAATAGACTTCCTTTTTTCCAACCTTCTCACTGTTGGATATATGTGATAACGCATTCGCCAATGGATCAAGTAAAGTCATCCTCCCCACCTCACTCGTATTTCTTAAAACCCAACTTTGGAGCTATCTCTCTAAAGCAGTGCCTACATAGCATCAGTCCATGGATTCTGATGACTGGTCCATACTGACCACAGCGCATGCATCTTCTCGCACCTTTACCAAACTTTCTTGGCTTTCTTTTGTTGTAATCAGCCTTAGCCATCACAATCCCTCCACGACGGCATTAAACTCTTCTTGGGCAAAAACTATCCCTTCCTCTTTTGTGAGTTTGTGTTTGTTAGGTATCTTTTTCCTCTGTTTTTTCCTCCTGGCCACTCTAAATCCCGGTCTCTCAAGGGTCACACAGACATCCATTCCAAATATTCCTATCTCAGGGTCATATTCCACACCAGGAATGTTAATATGTTCCTGAATTCCGAAGCAGAAGTTTCCATGTTCATCAAAGTTGCTTGCCTTAAGTTTGTTATCCACAGCTGCCAAAAGACGCTTCAGCATTTCCTCTGCTTTCTTTCCTCTGAGAGTGACTTTAACCGCTATGGGTTCCCCCCTTCTGATTCCAAAGTCCTTGTTAGTCTGCTTTGCACGTCTTCTTATCGGTTTCTGATTGACAAGCTGTTCAAGCATTTTCTCAGCCTTAGTTAAACGCTCACCACTCTCGCCAACACCAATGTTAATTGTAACTTTGGCTATCCTTGGTTTTCTCATTGGATGAGCTTCCCAATCAGCTAAAATTGCTTCTCTATTCATTTTTTCTCACCTCACGGAAGTGAAATCTCTGGCTTCTCTTTACCAACGACGAAGGCATATTCCTTCAGCGTGTCAAAGAGCTCCCCTTCACTGTCCTCAATTGTAACAACATCTGGCCAGCCGCCCGGGAATTGCCTGACTTCAACAACTTTGCCAATTCTTGCAACGTTTTTACCCTGAGTAACAAACACCTGTGCTCCAATTTCAAATGGAATTATCTCCACAATCTCCTTTTCTGGAACCCTCATGAGAATAGTGTAAGCTGTTTTGAATTTGTCTTTGGCCTCGTCTGTGAGTGAGCTGAGCTTCACGAGATAGTTTGTTCCATCATGGAAGTTAAGTTGCAGATTGCCCCCTTTCACCATTCTCTTATTGTTTATCCTGAGTGGCTTGAGACCAGCTTCTTTGTCTGTTATCGGGTGGAGTATCAGCTTTCCAATTCTGTTTGGAAGTACTCTGTAATGTTCTCCGGTCCCAGGGATTGAGATAACATCCATGATACCAACCGGGAACTTATAGTCCCTCCTCGGGATGCCATCCACCAGAACCTTCCCTTCATTGAGAATCTTTCTGGCCTCCCTTGCCGTCTTTGCATAGCCGAGATAATCCCTGACTATGTAGAGCAACGGAATTGACGTTTTCATGCTGTGTGGTCCCGGTCTTGGCCTGACAGCCCACTTATACCTCTTACGCTCGATATACCATTGAGTAGGAGCACTCAATCTCTTCAAGTGCCTCTTCGCACCTTTCCTCGCCATGTTCAAGCCCTCCTATTAATTATCTTCTCTCTCCTCTCATCATCAAGATTCAGTTCAACAATAACAACGTTGGATGGATGAAGCGGATAGAAGACTTCTGTTCCATCTACCTTCTTTTGAGTAACTCCTTCAACGTGGATTCTGTATCGCTTAAGGTCTACCTCCACCACTTTGCCCTCTGTACCCTTGAAGTCTCCTCTCATTACCTTAACTTTATCACCCTCTTTAACTGGCATGCTTCTGATACCGTATTTCTGCCTAAGTTCTTCCGAAAGTGGGGCACTCATTATTTTCTGCCTGAGATGAAGGGGTGCATTGTATAAAAACTTCCTCTGCTTTCCGGGCTTTTTTGTTTTTAACTTCATTATTCCCACCTCACAATACTATACTCGCTATGCTGCCTAATCTAACCCACTTTTCAGCAGCTTCTCTCGCTATGGCGCCTCTGATTTCAGTCCCTCTTGGAACACCTTCTGGGGTGACTATTGCGGCAGCATTGTCCTCAAATTTGACTCTCATTCCATCGAGTCTTCTGTACTCTTTTCTCTGCCTGACTATAACAGCCCTAACGACCTGATGTCTTATGTCAGGCCTTCCCTTTTTGACCGTTGCAATCACCATATCACCAACACCAGCACTGGCCAATCTCCTCCTTGTTCCTTTGTAACCCACAACGCCTATGATCTGAATAATCTTAGCACCGCTGTTGTCAGCAACCTTGAGGTAAGCACCTATTGGTAAAGCTCTCGTTGGCCTAACTGGACTCACACCTCTCGTTGCACCAGCACCCTTCTTAGCCATTTAAATCACCCCTCCTCGGCTTTCTGTGTTATGGCAACAACAACAAAGCTCTTTGTCTTGCTAAGAGGTCTTGTTTCAGCAACAATAACTCTATCACCAGGCTTTGCATTAATGCATGGAGGATTATGGGCATGTATCCTGCTTCTCCTGAGCTCATACCTTTCATATTTCTTGAGATAATGGTAGTGCTGTCTCTCGACTGTGACGGTTCTCCTTGGTTTGTCACTGACAACGATTCCTTCAAATACCCTACCGTGAATCTTAACATGCCCATGCCACGGGCAGTATGGGTCATCACACTTCTCAGCGGGAGGCTGAATCCTCAATCCAATGTCTCTCATCTTCTCCACCTCTTTTTCAATCTCATCTCAGGTCTTCCAATCAAATCCCTTCCATGTATTCGTATTCTTCTATCGCCAATTTCAAACTCAATTTCAACGACGCTCTTCGGGATTACCCAGAGCTTCCCAACTGTGTCTCCCACCATCGTGAGGGTGTTTTTCGTCTCATCGATGATGTAGCCTTCGATGCCAACCAGCTCTGGATGAGATGCCTTTATAATCTTTGCTTTCAGTCCTATCAGCTCGTGCCATATCAGATTTTTCGCCGTTAATATTACTCGATTTCTATCAGCTCCTCTGAAAATCCAAGGTTTGCCAGCAAGTGCTTGACCTTTTCTCTGTGATCTCCCTGCAGTTCGATTCTTCCCTTCTTTACTGTCCCTCCGCATGCTAACTTCGCCTTCAGCTTTTTTGCGATATCTTCAAGATCGAATTCCTTTTCATCTATTCCTTCGATTATGGTTTTGAGCTTTCCATATCGGGCCTTTTCAATATAAACTCTGATCCTCTGCTGCTCCTTCAGCACCTCTTTAAAGAGCATCTCATCCAGCGGGTTCACAATCCTCGGCACTAAACATCACCTTTTCTCCCCAAGCTTCTCCTTTCTTATTGTTATAAGGCGTGCAATATCACGCCTCAAATCCCGGATGACCATGGGGTTCTCAAGAGATGTCCCCATGGTAAGCATACCCCTTTCCTTAGCAAGCTCCAGCCGGAGTTCCCTGATCTTTTCATCAATCTCCTCTATGCTCATCTCTCTAATTTCACTTGCCTTCATTGGGTGCTCACCTCAACAACTTCTTCAGTGGGCTTTTCAATGATCTCAATTTCATCCGGAAGCTTAGCTTCTGGCGGCATTATTGAGACCTTGACGCCTATAACACCGAGCTTAAGCAGGGCTTGTGCATACCCTTTGCTCACAAGGGTTTCAGCCGGATTTCCTACCTTGGCGAGATAGCCCTGATAGAATCTAACGCTCTTAGCCCTCTCACCGGTGAGCTTGCCACTGAGCCTTATCTCAACTCCCCTTGCACCATTCCTCATTATTGCTCTTATAGCTGCGTAAGCTGCCCTCCTGAAGTGAATTCCCCTCTCAAGGGCTTGGGCCAGACGAACAGCTTGAACCTTAGCATTCAGGTAGGGGTTCTTTATCTCCTCAACCTCGATTTGGGGGTTCTCAAGATTGAACTGTCTCTCAAGAATTCTCGTGAGCTCTCTAATACGTCTTCCGCCCCTCCCAATGACATAACCGGGATTAGCGGCGAAGATAACGACCTTGGTTCCGAGTGGGGTCTTCTTTATATCGAGACCCCCATAGCCAGCTCTCCGTAGTTCTTTTTCAAGATACTCATCGATGAGCATTTCCTTGACGGATTCTTTAATGAAGTACCTCTCAATAGCCATGTGCTCACCTCCTTCATCTTACCTCTTCAACCACTATCTCTATGTGAGTCGTCTGCTGATTAAATGGCGTTGCTCTTCCAAAGGCTCTGGGTATGTAACCTCTAAGAACTGGCCCTTTATGAGCTGCTGCATGGATTATCCTAAGTCTGTCCGGATCGAGACCCTTTTGTTCTGCATTATTCTTGACATTCAGGAGTATCTTCTTCATGGCCCTTGCAACTTTCACTGGATACCTTCCCGGCCCAAATCCTTTGCCTGGCTTGTGACCCTGACTGTCGTGAAACCTCCTGAGTGGAAGTGGTCTTCTCAGGGCTATAATGTCATCGATGTATTTCAGAGCATCGTTGAGCATCATCCCCCTGATTTCCCTACAGAGCTCTATTGAAAACTTTGGTGAAATCCTCAAATCCCTTCCGCTCGCTCTCGCCATCCTATCAGGGTCGTAATTCTGGAAAGAGTAGGAAAACTTAGCCATCTACACCACCTCACTTGATTGCCACGAACATTGATGATCTGGTAGCACCAACACCCGGCGAGCCGTGCTGGACAATTTTCCTTGTAAGAGCAAACTCTCCGAGATAGTGACCTATCATCTCGGGCTTTATCTCGAGTGCCACGAATTCCTTACCATTATGCACATAGATTGTCATTCCAACCATTTCAGGGAGGATTATCATATCCCTACTATGGGTTCTTATAGGCTTCTTATACCTGCCTTTCTTTGCCAACCTTATCTTCCTGAGAAGCTTCTTCTGTTCTGGTGAAAGGCCTCTTTTGAGACTCCTTCTTTGCCTGCTCGGAAGGAGCTTTGCAAAATCTTCGAGTGACATGTTTAAAAGCTCATTAAGAGTGTAGCCCCTATATTTGAATTCTCTCCTCGCCATTTTCATCATTTCCTCCTACCAGTTCTTCTCGCAGCTATGTGGCCGACTTTTTGACCCGGAGCAGCTCTCCTTGAAACAGTACTTGGCCTACCTATATGATGCTCCTTACCACCGTGTGGATGATTAACCGCATTCATCTTGACACCCCTCGGTTTGGGCCAGAACCTGTTCCTTGCCTTAGCAATGTAGTATGCTTTGCCTGCCTTGACGATAGGCTTCTCAAGCCTTCCACCACCTGCAACGACACCTATCGTAGCCCTGCACATTGGATTGAACTGCTTGAGCTCACCACTTGGAAGCTGAACTATGACTTTATCCTTTTCCCTGCTGACAACAAGGGCATAGGTTCCACCCGCCCTAACGTACTTACCTCCATCACCAGGAGCTGCTTCAATGTCATATACGTAAGAGCCCTCAGGAATCATTGCCAGCGGGAGGGTATTCCCTATCTTCACTGGAGCGTTTGGTCCGATAGCTATTTCCTCGCCGACAAGTATGCCTTCTGGTGCAATTATGAGCTTCTCAAAGTTCTCAAACTTAACCCTTGCAACAGGAGCAGTTCTTCCCGGATCATGGATTATCTCAACAACCTTTCCCACAAGGGTTTTCTCTTTCGTCAAATTTAGAGGCATGTACTTAACCCTGCCCCTGTATCTGTGAGATGGAGCCCTAAATGTCGTTGTTCCTTTTCCTCTCCTCTGTTGAATCAAACTCTTACCCATTCTCACTCACCTCAGAACAATCCTATCCTTGCGGCTATTTCACTTGCACTATATTCAGGAGCAAGCTTAACATAAGCCTTCTTCTCCCCTCTCATCGTGATTATCACGTTGACCTTTGCAACCTTGACATCATATATTTCTTCAACTGCCCGTTTTATGTCACTTTTCGTGGCTTTTCTGTCGACTATGAATGTTAGCTTATTCTCAGTTTCAATGAATGAAACGGCCTTTTCAGTGACAACCGGCCTGATAATAACCTTATATGGATCCATTTTTCTCACCCGTAAATCTCCCTAAGCTTTTCAATTGCACCTTTTGTCCAGATTGTCAACCTGCCCGGGTGAGTCCCCGGGGCTAAGAGCTCAACTCCAAGGTTGTCAACTGTGACCACATCGACACCTGGATGATTTCTGGCTCCTTGAATGATTCCTTCGTTCTTTGCGACCACAATAAGTGGCCCCTTGGCCTTCTTGTATCTCCTTCCTCTCATTTTGCCCTTTCCTGCTCTTATCTTGGTATTCTTCTTTGCCCTCTCAATGTCATCCCAGACACCGAGCTTCTTGAATATCTCTCTCGTCTTAGCAGTCTTGAAGACTTTCTCAAGCTCATCATCAACTATGAGAGGAATCTGTGGAATGTTGTCAACGACATGTCCCCTCACCCTCACTAAGTCATAGTTCGCTGTTGCGGCTATAGCACTCATGAGAGCAAGCTTCTTCTCCTTCCTGTTAATGTCTTCCCAGATTATCCTCTCGACCTTCGGCGGATGGGTTCTTCTTCCTCCCCTTGCAAATGGAACAAATGCTGCAAACCTTGGTGAAGTTTTTATTCTCTCAACCCTGGCCATCCCATGCCCCTTTCCGATGTTCTCTGTCACTCTCCTTTTGCCTGCAAGGGGATCCCTTCCCTGAGGCTGAATCCTATGTGTCCATGATGCTATGACAGCTCTCCTAATGAGATCAGGTCTATAGGGAGTGCTGAATACCTTGGGTAATTCAATCTCTTCAACTGGCTCGCCTTCGAGTGAAAAAACCTTAACTTTCATCTAACTCACCTCACTGCTTTGATTCCCTACTAACGTATGTTATCTGAACCCTTTCAACGGGTGGTCTTTTTGCTGGTGGTCTTATAGCGGGTCTGACTCTAACTATCCTCTTTATTGCTCCTGGAACTGTTCCTTGAATAAGGAGGAAGTCGCTTCTGATTATTCCATAGTGCGGGAAGCCTCCTTTAGGTGTGATCTCTACTTCATGCTTTTCATCAAGCTTGAGTTTGCCGTTCTCGCCTATCGCTATAAGCCTCTTGTTAAACTCAGTTCTGTGGTGGAAGCCCATCTGACCGGCCTGTGGAACCGTCCACATGACCCTGGTCGGGTGCCACGGACCGAGATTGCCTATGTGCCTGCCCTTGCCGGCGCGCTGGGCCTTGTGGAACTGCACCTTGACGCCCCATCTTTTAACAGGCCCCTGGGTTCCCTTGCCCTTGGTGACCGCTATAACATCGAGGAGCTCGCCCTCGTGAAGAACCTCGCTCGCGCGGAGCTCCCTGCCGATCTTCTCCTTGGCGTACTCGAACTTGGTCATGACGCTGTCGCCGCCAATGGCGTACTCCATTACCTCGGGCTTCTTCTTGAGCTTGACGAGCCATGGCTGGGTGTGGACGAGAAGCCTAACATCGACAATCTCGCCGCTCTCCACGAGCTCCTCAATCTGGCCAAGCTTGGCCTTGAATGCCTCCTCGTCGTAGTCCTTCGGCAGGGTCTTTATCCTTCTCCTGACGTAGTCGTTGAGCTCGTGGAACCAGACCTCCGTGGCCGTCTCAAGCCCGAGGTAGCCCTGTCTGTAGGCCCTGATGCCGTAGACGAAGAGTGGGGGAACCTCCACTACTGTAACCGGCATGAAAATTTCCTTGCCCTTGGTGAGCCCCGGTCTGTCGTCTATCATGAGGATGTGAGTCATTCCAGCCTTGTATCCAGCAAAGCCAAGAAGTCTAACTTCGCTCTCCTGCGGCCACTTCCTGATTCTTGGAACTATACTCTTAGCTCTTTTCCTTGGGGAATATGCCAGTGAGCCTCTTCTTGGTCTATGAATTTTTCCCATCTCAATCCCTCCTTATGAAATTAAACACCGCCAGAGTGGCTAAGACAGCCTCCTCCGTTCTTACAGTTTTTGTTTTTTGATTTGGAATTGTATTGAGGATTAAATCAAAGGGATAATCCTCATTGTAGTCTCTCAAGGTCTCCAGCACGCCTCTCTTTGGAGACCCAAACACGAAACCTATTTCCCCTTCAAGTTCGGGGAGGTCTATATATCTAACATCCTCACCTCTGCGTGAGGTCGCGATGGTTAAGTCCAACCTTGCCTTTTTAAGTGTTTTTGCCAGTGTCTTCCTTGTGAGATGCACTCTGTATCCCCAGTACTCATCCGGTTTCGCAGGTATTACCCTGAGAGGCTTCACTGATACAATTTTGAATGTTGCACGCCCTTCAATTTCTCCCTCAACCATTGCCGTTTCGTCAAGACCAATATCAGCGTAGTATCTCCTGCCTTTTCTAAAGGCAAAGCCCTCTCTGAATTCCCCCACCCTCGGCTTGGACTTGAGCTTGTGATGGGGGGTTCTCAGAGGTGGTATAACTCCTACATGCTTGAGTTCAGGCATCAATGGAAAGATTCCTTTACGGAGGTACTGGGGCGTTTCCGCATACTCAAGGATTATTTTGATGAACCTGCCGTCCCTGCCGCCAGCCCTGTAAATCCAGATGTGTTCAACTCCGAAGATTGAAGCAGCCCTTGCGATCTGCCCAACCTTATATGTTCTGATTTTTGGGTCGTTTGTTTCTTCGAGGAGTGAATCAGGAATGAAGATGTGCCATGCCATTTTGGGTCATCCTTCCGCCTAAAGCTGAGTGGGAGTTAAAGAGGACTATTTAAAAGGCTTTCGAACCCTTCCACCCTTTTTTGGGTTTGGAGGTATACAAATTTTTTGCAAAGCAAACTTCGCAACGCGAAGTTTGATAGAAAACCTTTTAACTTGCAGGGGCACAAGTAACTTGTGGGGGTGCAAGTTAATGCTGTTCTCACCATATCCAAAGACCCGAAGGGAGGAACTGTTCGACAGGGAAGTGGAACTGAGGGAGCTTGAAAGCTCTGTGGAGCGTGGAGAGAGGCTGGTTCTTCTCCTCGGGTTGAGAAGGCTCGGCAAAAGCTCGCTCCTGAACGTTGCGCTGAACGAGCTCCCAAACCCCTCAATCAAGATAGATGTCAGAAAAACCTACTCAGAGTTTTCCTCGGTAAACCGGTACGTAATCGGCAAAATGTTGCTCTCGGCAATGAGCGGGAAGAAGAGGCTGGTCGA
>Ga0256914_1000528_pt1 | contig 37555 bp, 33 predicted proteins | sample HulkmetaG_FD_191571 | JGI IMG/M metagenome (GOLD analysis project Ga0256914, IMG submission 191571) | Hydrothermal chimney microbial communities from Main Endeavour vent field at the Juan de Fuca Ridge, Pacific Ocean - Hulk | ecosystem: Environmental > Aquatic > Marine > Hydrothermal vents ... | reverse complement strand
CGGAGGTCGACCGCTGGCGCAAAGCGCCTGGAGAGTCCGAGTTTACTCGATGGTAAAGTAATGGCCACGGCCACAAGAGAATTTCCATCAAACCACATTTGACTGAGTACTAGTTATCTGACACAAACTCAGTAGATCACGATTGCGAAAGTATGTGTCCAGCCCGATTCGCAATCCGGCGGGTTTGACGCTCGAATCACCGCCGGATCACGGATCCGGCTCTGCGCATCATGTCAAATCGTGATCTACTGAAACTGGTTTTGTTTGCTGTCAGAGGTCGAATGGATTTAGTTCTTGAGGCGCAGCCCTCTTCTTTGCTTCCTCTCCCGCTTCGAGATGGGCGGGAGGGGATGAGATTGGGGGAAAATTTGCCACCGGTGGGGTTGGTATCGTTGTTTGGAGGGCTTGCGGCCTGTTTTCGATAAAGTTTATTGAATTTCTGACCTATTGTCCCAACAAATTGTTAGAAAAGTGTGAAAAATGTGTTGGAATTTGTAAAACGGGGCGCTCATATAGCGCCTTGCCAATGAGATTTTGGCCCACAGAGCTAAAAATGCTCGCATGCATAGACGCAAGGTGCGCCAGGAAGGACTTTGCGCCTTTTTGCTTTGTGAGTGGCGCCTTTACGTGTGTTGTCTTCCTCTGGTTTCGGCTTCTTTGGTTAAAGAATTGAAGGGTGGGCGAGCGCTGAGTGAGAATTGGATGATTAGCTCCAGAAGTGATTGAAGACGCCATAGCCGCCGTAGGCCAGCAGTAATGCGCGTAGAAGTTTGCCCAAGAATGTGCCCCACAGAAATTTTGGCACAGGCATTCGTAGTGCCCCGGCCAGGATTCCCACAAAGTCGAAAGCGGGATTGGGAATGAAGGCCAAAATCATGATGAACCACACGCCCCAGCGCTTCATTAGCTTCGCTGATTTTTGATAACTCTCTCTGTTTTCCAACACAATGCTCCCTGATGACCCGGCCAGATATCCCGTGATTTCACCCAGTGCTTCTCCCATGGCTGCGGCCAGGGCCACTGGAAGCGGATTTAACGTCGCCCCGGCCGCGATGGTGAGCGCCCAACTAGGTGCAGGTAAGAAAATGGTGGCGTTTGCCAGAAACCCAACGATAAAGACCCCAACATACCCCAGACTTTGCAGCGCGCCACTCTCTCGGAGCAGCCACAGCGCCACCATGGCGAACACCGTAATGAGAATGGCCAGGCCGATACGAAAGATGGCCTGCTGCTTGGGGGTGAGTTGGGGTCTTTTCACATCAGTATGCGAAATGCGTCAATCCACTTCCTCGATTTCGATGGTGTCGATGTAGTCTCTTTGCTCGATCGCATAAAGCACATCGAAACCATCGAGCAATTTGCCAAAGACTGTGTGTTTGCCATCCAGCCAAGGGGTGGCCACATGGGTGATGAAGAATTGACTGCCATTGGTGTTGGGGCCAGCGTTGGCCATGCTCAGCACGCCTGGGCCATCATGGCGCAGCGTCGGCACGATTTCATCGGGGAATCGGTATCCTGGTCCACCGCGTCCCGTGCCCGTAGGATCGCCAGTTTGAATCATGAAGTCTTTGATCACGCGATGGAAGGGAACGCCGTCGTAGAATTTATCGCGGGCTAAAAAGACAAAATTGTTGACGGTCATCGGCGTTTTGTCGGCGTAGAGTTTCAGCCGCATATCGCCTTTGTTGGTTTTGATGGTGGCGTAGTAAGTTTTGGTGGGATCCAATTGCATGGAGGGGGGGGAAGTGTATCTTGGCATCATGCTTTTCCTGGGTTGCGAGGGTCCCCAATCTTCAGCGTCCCGAGACAACGGGCGATAGACGCTAAATGGGAAATTCGGCATCCACTTCGCCCGTTGTCTGAGCAAGCTTTAACGGGTGCTGGGAAATGGGGAGATAAGATCGGTTACGGGGTTCGATGATTATTTTTCGATGATGTCGATGCGGATGACTTTGTCTCCGGGTTCGGTTGCGGTTTGGGGATCGCGCTCTTTGAGTTGTTTGACCACATCCATGCCCTCGATGACTTCGCCGAAGATGGTGTGTTTGTCATTCAGCCACGGCGTTTCGGCCAGAGTAATGAAGAACTGTCCACCATTGGTGTTGTAGCCGCGATTCGCCATGGCCAGCAGGCCTTCGCGATCGAAACGCAACTCATTCACGATCTCATCATCAAAGGTGTAGCCTGGTGAGCCTGCTCCCGTGCCCGTGGGGTCGCCTCCTTGAGCCATAAAGTCGGCAATGACCCGGTGGAAGGTGGTGTCGTCGTAATAGCCGAGAAGCGCCAGGACCACGAAATTGTTAACCGTGATGGGCGTTTGTTTTTCGAATAGATCAAGTACGATGTCGCCCTTTTCCGTACGGATGACGGCCTGATAATCTATTTCAGGATCGATCTGCATTGCGGGCGGCGTGTTGAAATAGTTGTTCCGTTCTACAGGAGGAATTTTACTCAGCGGACGCTCATCATCTTTGGGCATGGTGGGCGCAAATGGCGTGGGGGTGGGGGTAGGAGTGGGCAACAGGGATTTATTCGTGGTCGAAATCGTAATACGTTTGATCAGCATCCCTTGTTGATCGGTGTTTTCTTGTGGGTTTAACGCATGGAACTTATCCAGCACATCTTGTCCGCCGATGATGCGTCCCAACGGCGTGAAGTGCGCCGACAGCCACGGCGAGGGCTTGAGGGTGATGAAAAATGCTCCGCCATTGCGATTGGCGTCAGGTTGGGCGCTGCCCAGCCATCCCACATCATTGAAGGCTTCTTCCTGAAGTTCATCCTCGATGACATACCCTGGAGTGCCGGTGCCTGTGCCACTGGGATCGCCGCCAATTGCCACAATGAGCCCTCCATCCGGGGCGTCGGTGTCGGGGATCACCTGGAAGAAACGCGTGCCGTCGTAGTATCCATTATTGGCCAGCACGACGAAGTTGTTGACATTGTTCGGGGCGGCGTCAGCCAATAACTCCACCTGAATGTCTCCTTCTTCAGTTTCGATGTTGGCCACATAGATTTTTCCTGGCTCAAGAATGTTCTCGGGCGGCGCGTTCCAATAGTTCAGGCGCTCTTCCAGAGGCATTTCCGCCATGAAGTGGTCATCATTTTGGGCATTGGGGGGGAATGGCGTTGGGGTTGGGGTGGGCGTGGGCCGTTTGGATTGTTGGGCTTCGCTGATTTCCACCGTGTAGAGTTTGTCGCCCGGCGTCTCGGGATTTTTTTCTGGATCCCGAGGCGTGAGTTGTTTTAGCACATCCATGCCTTCGATGACTTCGCCAAAGATGGTGAAGTTGCCATCCAGCCAGGGGGCGGGACCATAGGTGATGAAGAATTGGCTTCCTCCCGTGTTGGGACCAGCATTGGCCATTGCCAGCAAGCCTGGTCTGTCGAAGTGCATGTCAGAGGTGATCTCATCGGGGATGGTGTAGCCAGGCCCGCCAGTGCCTGTGCCTGTGGGGTCGCCGCCCTGGGCCATAAAGTCGGGTATGACCCGATGGAAGGTGGTGTCGTCGTAGAATCCTTCTTTGGCCAGAAAGATGAAATTGTTGGTGGTCATGGGGGCATTTTTAGCATCCAACTCGACGATGATATCACCTTTTTCGGTTTTGAAGGTAGCGACATAGATTTTTTCCGGATCGATGAAAAGGTGCGGAGGCATGGGCCAGCTTTTGCTCTCTTCCTGCGCCGTCTCGGTGGTAGGTTGCGGCGTTTCTTTTTTCTGCATTGGCGCCACTGTTTCTGCTGGCGTTGGCGAAGCTTGTGTATTTGGCTCGATGGTGGGTTTGGCGCATCCTGTCACCAGGATGGCGCTCAGCGTCAGGATGAGAAAGAGAAGTAGGTGCTTGCGATTCAAAGTGTTTCTCCTGTAATGTAGGATGGAATGACGGAAGGTGATGGGTTAGGCGTCTTGTTGCTGCACGCTTTCCATGTAGTAGATAATGGCGAAGCCCGCCAGCAATAGGACGATTCCGACAATGGTCGCCTCGGGCAGAGACGCCTGTGTCACAAAGACTGCTATCATACCAAAAATACTGCCTAAAAGATAAAGCATCAAGACCGCTTCACGGCGAGTATACCCCATTTTTACCAGGCGATGGGAGAGATGGTCCTTCCCCGGAGTGGTAAACGGGTTCTTTCCTCGACGCAATCGTGATACGATCACCATGCTGGTGTCGAGAATAGGGACGCCGAGCACCAACACGGGCACCATCCAGGTGACCTCAGGGATATTGGTGGGGAAGCGTAGCTTAATACCCACCGCGGCCAATATGAAGCCCAGAAACAGGCTGCCTGTATCTCCCATGAAGATGCTGGCCGGATTGAAGTTATAGACGAGAAATCCAATGCATGCGCCCAACAGGGCCGCGGTCAATGCGCCTACTAGATATTGGCCCGAAAGCGCGGCCAAAAGCAGAAAGTAAGCGCTGGCCATGGCGGTTACGCCTGCGGAAAGACCATCCATGTTATCGAGAAAGTTGACAGCGTTGGTGATGAAGAGCACCCACAAGATGGTGATTAGGATATTCAGCGCCGGTAGCTGAAAAATAGAGACCCGCACTCCGGTGAGGATCAACACCACTACCGGAATGATTTGCCCAATCAGTTTGGCCCATGGCGGCAGAGGCATACGATCATCCCAGAGCCCCAGGAAGGAGATCAGGGAAGCGCCGATGATGATGCCTGCCACCTGATGAATATAAAATTTGTCTCCAAACAACGTAAGCGCCACCAACACCGCTGCATAGATCGCCAATCCGCCCAACATGGGTGTTGGCGTGACATGCGCCTTGCGCTGTGCGGGTTGGTCCAACATATTGGTTCGCATGGCCAGTCTGCGCGCTATAGGCGTCGCGGCCAGCGCCAGGGTCAGAGCTGCTGTAAAGATGAGCATGATCTGGGAGATCATGGTGAGCTTATTCACCTTTGGCTTTTTCTATCTGATGAATGAGCGCCTGAATGGAGGGTTGTTGAGAGGCTGGGGCGACCTTCAGGGCCTGGCGAGCATACTCAAGGGCTGTATCATACTCCCCCAGCTCGCGATAAAGCAAAGCCAGGTTTTGCAGGGCGCTGACATCTTGCGGGCGCAGCGCCAACACCTGCTTGTTGGCTGCGATAGCCTCCTCGATACGGTCCATTTTGGCCAGGGCGTATGCCATGCCGCTATACGCTCGGGGATTTTTCGGCGCTAACGCGACCGCTTTCTTGAAGGTTTCATAAGCGGTTTCCCAATCTTCCTCTTGAAGCGCCAGCTGGCCCATACGTAGATAGGTGTCAAGATAACCTGGATCCAACGCCAACGACTGTTGGAAACACGCTCGCGCTGTATCCATTTCTCCAAGCTGCATATAGACGCTACCCATTTCGTTCCAGAGATGCGCGGCGTGAGGACTGAGCTTGGTGGCAATGCGATAATTTTCTGCAGCTTTGTTCAAAGCGATGCGTTTTTCCGCCGGATCGGTGAGATATCCGGCCATGGTTGCGTAAAACCGGGCGAGATTGGCGGAGTGATCCGTGTTGAGGGGGTTCAGTTTACGCGCCAGGAGCAATATCTGTTCTGCTCGATCCCAAAGTTTCTTTTGGGCGTTGACCTCTTTCGCCTGACGGGCTTTTTCTAGCATGGCCCTTCCGCGAAACAAAAGGTAATAATCTTCGGCGGGGGCGAGTTCTGATGCCTTTTCATAAAACGTTAGGGCGTTGGTCCAATCACCTTGAGCGTCCGCTCCCTGACCAATTTTGAAATAAATATCCCCTCGCACAAGATTGACGTTGACGTTGCCAGTCATATAAAGCGCCAATGCCAGCGTCACCACGGCGGCGGCGCCCGAAAGCCATGGCTGATGGGCCCATTTGCCAACTGGCCTCGGGTCATTCCAGAGCAAGATAGCTGTAAGCGCCAGGCCCGAGAGCAGGATGAGCGCGATGAAGACGATGAAATTGTTGGCCAAATGCGCGGCCTGTTGTAAAGCCGAGGCTTCGCCGTGCATTTGCGTCAGGCGGGCGGCGATGATGAGTCCCGCCGTCAACCACACTCCCAGTGCCAGGCCTAATCCAATCAAAAGCGCTCGCAGGGCTTCATTTGTCGAGAGCGTTGGCTGCCACGTTTCGCCAAACGCCATCACAATTCCAACAATGACGGTGAAAAGCACCAGCGTGATGGAGCCCGAACCTGTGATCATTTCTCCATTGCTAAGATGGAAAAACCATGATTTGGTAAAGAGCGCTAGCGCATTCTCGTTGACAAGCTGGCCTGAAATGTAATTCCAATCCAATACAATGAGGACAATACCCAGCAACATGGCAAAGGGTAGCAAGAAACGCCAGAAAGGGATTCTCTCGCGAGGCTCTTTTTTGAGCGATGAGCTTCGACGGTCTCGTCGGTGTTTGTTTTTTCCTTTGCGTTTGCCGATGACGCGCGACATCTGAGGCGCTGGTGTGGGATTTTGCGGATGGGGAGCGAAGGTAACCTGTTTTGATCCCAAAGCAACCAGCGCCGCGGCCAGAATGAAAAAGGTCGTGCGGGTGGAGACAATGGCAATGCCAAAATGGATCTCTACAAAATGCGCCACCAACGTGGCGAAAATAGCAATGATGAGCAGATGCCGCCGCTCCAATGATGAGATCTCCTCAGAGCCGCGAAAAGCGGCATACGTGATATAGATGAGGATGCCGAGGATGAAGCCCAACGGCATTCCCACGCCCAAAAACTCAGGAACTCCCAACAGCCAGGGAATGAGCACGCCTAACGCCGCGCCAGAGACGCCTAAAATGAAGAACAGATAACGGCTGAATTTATCGGCAATGAGTCCCAGCCATTTGAGAGAAAAATAAAAAATGCTGAAAAACAGCGCCAGATAGGCCAGAAAGCCGAGGATGCCTGTATTCACCAGACTATCGAACGTCTCGTTGTGCGAACGGTCGGGCGAAGCATTCCGGTGTTCCAGTTCGCCCAACTCGGGACGATAGAAGCGATTGTAGGCCACCCACATGGATTCTGGCCCATATCCGATAAGTGGCCGGATGGTGTTAAGAGGATCGACATCGCCATCTGGAAATTGCAAGGGATCGTGGGGTTTTAGCATCATCTCCACTACTCCCTGCCAGATGAGAACGCGCACCCGCCCTGTGCCATGCTCGAAGTCCATAAGCCGGGCCAATCGTCCGACATAGGGGATGTCATGAAATCCAGGCAGAAAGGATGGAGATAGATTCAACATCACGACCAGTAAAGCCGCGAACAATGACTGGGTGATGAAGCTCAGCCACAGCCAACGCCATCCTGTTTTTCGCAAGAGCGGTACGAGATAGAGCGCCATGGCGCCGATGAGCGCCAGCAGCATAACAAGCACGCCCAGGGCGTCGGTTCGATTGGCCATCACAAAAAGCCCGACGCCCAAAATAACCAATCCTAACAGGCCCATGCCTGCGCCCATCGCGACATCTTTTCCTGTCATACTTGCATGGCCAGCGGCCTGCTGCCGTAAACTGGTCAGCACCAGCAAGCCAAACACATACAACCCCACGGCCAAACCGATCCAGGGACCGCGACTCTGGGTGAAAAGAATTGCCAACAACTGCGCGACCAGCACAAAAAGCGTTGCTCCTGCGGTCATGGCATCGGCATGAGACCCTTGTGCGTCCAACAACATCTTGCGCGTGGCGGTCAGCATTCGCTCGATGGTCAAGGGCACGGCCATAATCAGCCAGGCGGCCAGGAAGATCGAGTTGCCCATATTGGCAGCCACGCGTTTGACGGTGTCGCCTCCCCAGGGCAATGGGTCTAAGCGGAAATGTTGCATGATGCCATAGAGCGCGATAGGAAGGCTGATGAGGATAATCGTATATTGCAGTCGTCGCCACTGCGCTTCATGGTTCAGGGCATTGAGGGTCAGGAAAAATAGGATGATATAGCTGACCATGGTGAAGGTTCCCTGCAGCCGCTGATAAGAGCCCCAAAAGCTTTGTCGGGGCGTCACTGAAAACGCTGTGCTCAACAAATAGGCGGCCAGCAATGACAAAACAGGCAACACCAGCGGTCTTTGCCAGAAACGAGGGGGATGAGATTCTGTTTCTTGTGAGGTGCGCCAATTTTCGAATAGCTTGATGACGCCAGCCATCAATCCAAACAGGGCCACTGTTCGCACCAGGCTGATCTTGTCTGGTTCGAAGACCCGTTGTGAATACACGTTGAAGAAGAGTGGAGCCAGAATGAGCGCCAGGAGCCAGGCGGTTTCCATGGCGCTGTCGGCCATTTTGATGAGTCTGGATGTCATGAGTTTTGATGTGGGGGTTACGCTTCCAATGCGCCAAGGATGAGTGGAAGAAGTTGTTTCTTACGTGAGACAACGCCATCGGCCCGCAGGGTGCCATCGGATTCTCGATTGTAGGGCAGCAACTCTAGCGCCGGAACTTCGTTGGTCAGGAGCAAGCGACTGGAGCCAGAAACGACGTCGGTGACCATGAGGATGGCAAAATCCAGGCCATTCTCATCTCGAAGTTTTTGCAGCGCCTCTCGCAGTGGCTCCAGGTAGCGTTTCAGCTGTTGGAATCCAGCGACTTCAACCTGTGAGATGCCAAATCGTTTGCCCGCGGCGTCGTAGAGCTTGAAATCAGCGTGGACGATTTCATCGGGTGAGCGAGAGGAAAGTCCGGCTCCTGATTGTAAAACAGCCTGGGCGTAAGAATCAAAGCTTTCACCTGCGAGGGGCGATCCGCCAATGAAGGCCCAGCGGCTGAGACGTTTTGCCGCCTGTTTGTCACGATCGGTGGTGGTGGGAGAGGTGAGCGCCAATGTGTCGGAGATGATGCCCGCCAACATCATCCCTGCCAAAGCGGGCGGTGCGCTCAGCCCTACTTCATCGATGCGTTCCGAGACCAGCGTGCAGGTGCTTCCCACCGGATCCACCGTCATTTTGATGGGGGTGCGAGTGGGCGCATTGCCCAGGCGGTGGTGATCAAGAATCTCGATAAGATCGGCTTCATCCAACGATCCCAACGCCTGATCTGGCTCGTTGTGATCCACCAACACGACTTTGATGCGGGGCGGATGTAGCGCTTCGCGCTGGCGACAGACGCCCACATAACTGCCGTGGTCATCCACCACCCAGAATTCAGTGCGCTCTTCTCGTAAGATGCGGGGTAGCAGATCTTTGATGCGGTTGCCTGCGCGGAATTTTGGCACGCCGGTGTCGCAGGCTTCGGCCGAGCGCGTGTCGAAGAGATCGGAGAGGCTGACGTCGGCTTTGTGGGTGTGGGGACCAATAAGATCGCTCAACCAGTTGAAAAGGCTGAGACCGGTGATGAGGCCAAATGGTGAACCATCGCTGTTGATGACCGGAGCAATGCCGCCCGTGCGGGTGGCGATGGCCCAGGCATCGCGCAACGGTTCATCAGGCGTTGTGGTGTTGAATCGATGTGCGATGTTTTCGAACCGGGGCGAAGCGTCGGGCAACAGCAGCGGAGGTTCAAGGCCCAATCGGCTGAGCACCCAGGTGGTTTGAGGATTCAATTGACCGGCGCGGGCGGCAACGACATTCACCCCATTCTTGGTTTCGTCCAGGAACCAGGCATAGCCCATGGCCGAGGCGATGGAATCTGTGTCGGGGTTTCTGTGTCCGATGACATAGATGGTGTTTTCCTGTTTGGGCATGTCGTTTTCCTCTGCATGCAACACGTAACCGTGCGGAATGTTTGTGATGTTTAGGGGCTCCGACCTACCAACGCCAGGCCGCGCTCGAATTTCGACAAAGGTTGGGGGCGCATGTTGAGTTTGTCTTCCAGCAGGCGTTCGAGTTCCTGCAATTGCGTTTCATCGGCGTCGGGAAGCAGTTCGATCTCCAATTCCCAGGCCCGATCCATGTGTCCTGCTACTTTCCATAATACTTCATCCAAACTGAGCTGGGCAAAAGCCTGGTTTTGCTGATTCAAAAGGGGGGCCACGTGTCGTCTCTGATGGATCGTGAGCAGCTCTTGCATGGGATGGCCGTCGAGCAAGGTTTTCAGTAGTTCGGTTGCTGGCGCGTTGGGCCAATGGTCAGGATCGGTGTCCTGAACCGGAATGTTCAATTCTTCTCGGCGATGTAATGCGCCTTGGACAGTTGTAAGGCTTTTGAGCTGGAGAATAACGTTTTGGTGCTGCTTTCGCAGACGCAAGGCGTATCCTTTTTGGGCCAGATGACCGTTCGCAGTGTCGTAATAACGATCGACGATCTCCACGGTCTGAAAATGAGTAAGTGGGTAGGGGCCCAGGTGTTGTTGCTTGAGCAACTGCCGGGCGAATGCTTCATTCACGCTGTATTTCAATTCAATTTCGATGCTCATCCATAAAAAATTCCTGGTCGTGATGCGAATTTCAGTAGATCACGATTTGCCATGATGCGCAGAGCCGGATCCGTGATCCGGTGGTGATTCGAGCGTCAAACCCGCCGGATTGCGAATCCGGCTGGACACATACTCTCGCAATCGTGATCTACTGAACAGGGACGTGTATCCCATGAAATTCAGTCGGGCCGAAATTGCTTGCTGAAGACTTGGCGAGGGCGGCGATGCGGATGGCTTTATGGCGCCAACTCGTAATCCCAGCCGAAGTTGATATCGACTTTTGTCTCGCCTGGCCTCAGGGTGATGTTGTATTGTCCATCGGGGGGGTGTGTCCACTGACCGGGAATAAAAATGTACTGGTTGTACTCAGACGCCGCATCGATGCTTACGCAATAATCGCCTGCTTTTAGTGCGATGAATTGATAGCGACCTTCGGCATCGGCCAACACTGTGCCCAAGCCCGTAGATGGACAAGCGCCCTCGCCCAGCGAGATCCTTGCTCCGCCGATGGGCGGTTCGCCCGGTTCGTAGAGACCATCGGCAATGACGCCGCCACTGGGCGCTGGTTGGCAACCTGGCGGGAGGACATCGCCGCTGGCTTGATCCGCTGCGCATAGATCATGCCATACGAATCCCTTGATCACACCATTGGCGACAGCTTCTGGCGCATTCTTGGGCACAACGATCTTGACCCAAAAGGCGATTTTTCCATGTTTGCCCAGGCCAAACTTGCTGCCATCTGGCGTCTGCAGGAACCATTTTCCGCTATATTTGCCTTTCTTGAGAGGCGCAGTGAGAGAGACGGAGAGATCGATGGTTTTCCCTGGTTTGACGCTAACCCCCAAAGGCTGCTGATCTGGCCCACCCATTTGTTCTCCTCCGGCGAAGACCAGCGCATATTCTGGCGTCCAAGTGCAGGTTCCCACATTTTTAAGCCGCCAGGTTTTGATGAATGGCGCGCCAGCTTTGATTTGTTTGTTATCCGGGACGGTGACATCCTTGACGAATTGGATGCGATTGGTGCAGTTGGTCTGGATGGGATGGGGGGTGGGCGTGGGGGTGGGCGTGGCGGTGGGCGGCTCGATGGCTGGGAGCAGCACCGGCGGCAAAGGTGTGGGAGTGGGTGTGGGCGTGGGAGGGATATTGTCGACGCCCAATGCGAAACCTGATTCTACGCCGTTGGCAACCACTGCATAGTGTCCCGCGGGCAAGCCTGCACCCTCCAGGGGGATGGTTTTCGAGAAGTTTTGAGGCGTTTTCGGGCATCGCTCCTGGCTTGGTCGTTGGGTGGACAGTTCGATCTCAAATCGGCCATCTTGCTGTGAAACCGAGGCTTCGCCTAATTGGGTGCAGGCGTCTGGTAGCGTGCCGTTCACTTCCGCGATGATGTCGAATGGGGGTGTGTCGCCCTGGAGCCTGACTGAAACTGACGCGACTTGCGCCTGACCCACAAGATTCCCCTGGGCGTCTGTGGGGCCTTCGGGCTGAGCGTGACATGCGCTCAGCAGTAAAGGAACGATGAGCAGCAGAGTCAGGATCGCCAGAGCAAGGAGCAATCGATTCCGGGGGAAGGTTGGGTGCATGGTCGGGCCTCCGGGAAAAGTCGAGGGAGAGATGCTGGTTTCACGTGTATTTGATTATACTTCATTCTGCCGATATGATCATGCTGGCGGAATCGGATCGTAGAGTTGACCATTCCGTCAAGCTGGGCTACCATCTTTTGCATCTGTTTGAACTCATCGAGCCAAAGGTTTCCCCGCCAAATCGTTATCGCACCATATGCGACCATGGTGCGATAACAAACGATGGCTCTTTTCTATCTCTGGGGATCGCGACCTTGACTATCGCCGGAGAAGCATGAATCCCATGAAATCCAATAGATAGCCAAGACCTTTTGCTTCGCAACTCGCCGCTTGACCTGCTCCTTCCCATTGCGCATTAAACAATCATTCAAGATCGAACAAATCTATGACAACTACTGTATTACAACAACTCATGGCCACCATCCAGGCCCGTAAAACCGAAATGCCTGATGATAGCTACACCGCGTTTCTGTTTCGTTCTGGCGAAAACGAGATTTTGAAAAAAGTGGGTGAAGAAGCCATCGAGGTGCTCCTCGCAGCCCAGAGAGAGGGGGACGATCGGGTGATCTATGAATCCGCCGATCTTATTTATCATTTATTGGTGTTGCTTGCTGCTCGCGGTCTCTCGTGGCAGCAAATCGAAGCGGAGCTGGCCCGGCGTTTTTAGCGGGAAGGGTTTCGGCTCCCACGCCGTCGGAGGCTTTTGAAGATAGCTTCGATTGGCATTGATATTCGCGGGCAGTGGCCTGCAGCGTCCGTTTCGCCTCGGCAATTTTCGCGGCGTTGGCATCAGCGCGGCCGCGACGTGAGGACGATGCTGGCAAAATAGCGGTGGAAGCGCAGATCGTCACTCAGTTCAGGATGAAACGCGGTGCCGAGAAGATGATGCTGGCGCACGGCAACGATGGGGCCGTTATCGGGTAATCGCGCCAACATCTCCACCTTGCGGCCAATTTCAACCACTGCTGGGGCGCGAATGAAGATGGCATGAAAAGACCCCTTCGGGTCTTCGGGACGAGCGACTTCGTTTAGAGCTGACACCTCTAGGTCTACTTCGAAACTACTCACCTGACGCCCGAAATAGTTTCGATCCACGGTAATATCCAGACCGCCAATCAGGGGTTGCCCCCCCTTTTTTTGCCTTACGGCCCGCTCGGCCAACAAAATGAGCCCCGCACATGTGCCCCAAGTCGGGCGCTCTTTGATGAACGCGCGTAGCGGCTCGAGTAAGTCAAAAGCTACGGCCAGTTTTCCCATCGTGGTGGATTCTCCACCCGGGATGATGAGTCCATCCAAATCATGCAATTGTTCGGGCAGTCGGATTTCGGGTGCATCAACGCCCAACGCCTGCAATTTGATGATGTGTTCGCGAAATGCCCCTTGCAAGGCCAGCACACCGATTTTCATCGACAAACGTAATCCTTTGGTTCTGTAATGCGACTGAATAATCTCGAAGATGTCACTTAACGTTTAGCGCCTGGCTCTGTGACGAAGCCATGACGAGGATAGAATTGATTTGATCGGAAAAAGATGACAATCGCCTTCCAGACCACAAAAATCTGGCATTTGGGAGGCTTTTTCTCCGTGTCTCCGTGGCGAAATGTTGTTTCCGATAAAGAAAAGGAGGAACGTGACGAAGGTGAACTCATCCACATTCATCCTTAACTCGTCATAAGGCGTTGTCCGGTTTGCATCGAAAAGAACAGAAGAGGGGCGCCGGGCGGACGTGCGGTCGCCCCATGTCGCCTCCGCTTCTGTTCTCAGGTTTTCGCATTACCATCCTCGGTGGGCGATCTTTTCTTCTTCGGTCATCGATTCGACCGTGCGCCCAACCATGGGCGCGCCCAGGTTACGACTGACTTCGGCCAGGATGGCGGCATCCTGATAGTGGGTGACCGCCTTGACAATGGCGTTGGCGCGTTTCGCAGGATTGCCGCTCTTGAAGATGCCCGAGCCAACAAAAACGCCATCCACGCCCAATTGCATCATCAGAGCCGCATCCGCTGGTGTGGCGATGCCTCCCGCCGCAAAATTCACCACAGGCAGCCTACCCAGCTCCGCGGTCATCTTCACCAACTGATATGGCGCGCCGATGTTTTTGGCATAGGTGAACCGTTCTTCGGGAGCCATGGTCTGAAGCTGACGAATCGCCCCCAACACCGTACGGGCATGCCGCACCGCCTCGACCACATCTCCGGTGCCAGCTTCGCCTTTGGTGCGGATCATAGCCGCGCCCTCATTGATGCGGCGCAGCGCCTCGCCCAAATTTCGGCAACCACACACAAAGGGAACCTTGAAATCCCATTTGTTGATGTGATGTTCTTCATCGGCCGGGGTCAACACCTCGCTTTCGTCAATGAAATCCACTCCCAGATGCTCCAGGATTTGAGCCTCGACAAAATGCCCGATACGCACCTTGGCCATGACCGGAATGGTAACCGCATCCATGATTTCAAGAATTTTTTCAGGATCGCTCATGCGGGCCACGCCGCCTTCGGCGCGAATGTCTGCGGGCACGCGTTCCAAAGCCATCACAGCCACCGCACCCGCCTCTTCGGCGATGCGGGCCTGCTCAGCGTTGGTCACATCCATGATGACCCCGCCCTTGAGCATTTCCGCCAGGCCAGATTTAACAGTGAACGTGCCAGTTGTTGCTTCCATAGTTGTTTATATGCCTCCAAAGGTGTTTTGGTTTTGAAACGATACAGAACTTCCTCTGAAATCTCCGCGATGAGCCATGATCATGCGACGCCAATCGACGCCGCATGATTTTTACAACGGTCGAAGTCTGAACCTGCGTGAATATTTGTAACGACAAATTCCATATCTCGCGCCTGTCGTACAAATCGCCAACGCCATCAAGGGGCTCGACGCCAAGATTTCAAACGAAGGCCAGCACGGTTTTGTTTTGTGGGGATGACGTTTTGGCTGCGTCATCCCCTTCCCCTATTGTACTCCCTCCATCCTGGTTTCGTCCAGAATCAAAGTAGATTTCGTGCCAATGATTTTCTGACATCACTCCCGTTCATGATAAAATATGCAGTCTTGCGAACGTAATGATTTGCTTCGAAGATCGAATCGCTATCGTGTGCAACGGTCGCTGAGATTAATTCGTTTGCGTCAGTCAGCTTGACGGAATCGTCTCGATGACCCATGTAAACGCTTCGGTGGATGATGTATTGCATGAAACCGTTACGTGATTCGGCAATACCTCCCCGAGACCCTTTGAAATGCTCTATGGATCAATCCTTCAAGATATTTTTACATCGGCGCCGGCAACAGCGTATAAAACGGTGGCAAATGCCAACCTGGAAAAAAATTCTGGGCATGGTTACTGTCGCCATCACGTTAATATTGATTCTTTCGGCAACCGTGCTCGCCAGCGGCGCAGCAGTGGCTGGCGGCGTCTATTACTACTTCACCCGCAATTTGCCCGACCCCAGCACCATTGTCACCGAGCAAGAAAATTTCGAAACGGTCAAAATCTACGACCACACCGGTCAGGTGCTACTGTATGAATCCATTGATCCAAGGCCGTTCCGTGGAGATCGCACCTATGTCACGCTGGAACAAATCAGCCCCTACCTCATCAACGCCACCATCGCCTTGGAGGATCGCTCTTTTTGGGAGAACCCTGGCATCAACCTGAGGGGGATTGGTCGCGCCTTCGTGCAAAATCTGCAAGGCAGCGCGATTCAGGGTGGGTCGAGTATTACGCAGCAGTTGGTGAAGAATGTGTTGATCCCGCCCGAAGAACGCTTCCGACGATCTTATACCCGCAAGATCAAGGAAGTGTTGATGGCCATGAAGATTACTCAGGAATATGATAAAACGCAGATTCTGGAGTGGTATCTCAACAACAACTTCTATGGCAATTTCAGCTATGGCATCGAATCCGCCGCTCAGACTTATTTCGGTAAATCGGCCAAGGAGTTAAATCTGGCCGAGGCCGCAATGCTGGCGGCGTTGCCGCAGTTTCCGGGCCTGAATCCCATTCAGTCGCCTGATGATGCCAAGAGACGGCAGCGCAAAGTGCTGCTAGCCATGGTTGAAGCGGGTTACATCACCCAGGCCCAGGCCGATGAGGCTTATAATCAGCCGCTCGATGTGCGCGATTCACCTTTGGAGCGTTTCGAGAATGATATTGCTCCCCACTTTGCCCTCTATGTGTTGGATCAACTCCAGAAGGAATTCAACACGCCTGATGATCCTTATTTCATCTGGCGCAATGGTCTGACAGTGCGCACCACCCTGGATGTGGAGATGCAGCATCAGGTCACCTGCATCGCCCGGCAGCGGGTGGCGCATTTGCAACACGAAAATCCAGACATTCCCGGCTGCGAGAAGCTTGATCCGGAGCCTTTCTTGCTCACCACCAAACACAAGCATATCGATCATAACGTCACCAATGCTGCGGTGGTGGTGTTGGATACGAAAACGGGCGAGATTCTTTCGATGTTGGGGTCGTTGGATTACAACAATCGGGAGATCGATGGCGAAGTCAACGTTGCTCTGGCAGAACGACAACCAGGATCCTCCTTCAAGCCCATTACCTATCTCACCGGCTTTAGTCAGGGGTTGACTGCGGCGACCGTGGCATGGGATGTGCGTCAGGTTTTTCCCGACGCCATCGAACCCTACACGCCCGAGAATTACGACCGCAAATATCACGGGCCTGTACCTTTACGCGTGGCGCTGCAACGTTCTTACAACATCCCCGCAGTGTGGGTGATGCACAAGGCCGGTGTAAAAAATGTGGTGAACATGGCGCATCGTTTGGGCATTACCAGCCTCAACAAAGATTATTATGGATTAAGTTTGACCCTGGGCGGTGGAGAGGTGAAACTGTTGGATATGGCCTATGTATTCGCCACCCTGGCAAACGGTGGTGTCATGAAAGGAGAGCCCGTATTGCCCGAGGACCTGCGCCCGGGCTATCGCACTCTCAATCCGGTGGCGATCCTCGAGGTCAAGGATCGAGATGGCAACATCCTCAAAGAATATGAAGGCCCGCAAGAGCAACGAGTTATCAGTGAGCAGCTGGGCTATCTCATCGATAACGTACTCAGCGATCCACGTCCCCGCCCGCCCGCCTTTGGCATCTTCGCACAATATCTCGAATTGCCCGATCGCCCCATCATCGCCAAAACCGGCACCACCAACGATTTTCGCGATGGGTGGACCTTGGGTTCTAGTCCGGAGATTACCGTGGGCGTGTGGGTGGGCAATGCCGATAACACCCCCATGGAACATGTTTCTGGTTCGGTTGGAGCCTCTCCCATCTTCCACGACATCATGAGCTACGCTCATCGCGGTTTGCCGGTGGAAGAGTGGGAGCAGCCAGAGAATATCATCAAGCGCACGGTTTGTTATGAAAGTGGATTGCTGGCCACCGAGATCTGCCCGCATCGTTACACCGAAATATTCATCGCCGGCACCGAACCGGAGGAGTATGATAATTTCTGGCAGGTATTCGAGATCAACAAACTCAATGGTAAACTGGCAACACCCTATACCCCGCCTGAGCTGATCGAACAGCGCGTCTATCCGGTTTTTCCGCCTGTCGCCCAGGATTGGGCCAAAGAACAGGCTGAACTGGGCAAGATTGAACTGCCGCCCACCGAATACGACGACACCTTCGGCCCGGTTTTCACCAACGAAGAGGTCGCCATTGCCCGTCCTGCCCCCTTCAGCTACATCAAAGGTCAGGTGGAAATCTGGGGCAATGCCCGCAGCGGCGACTTCCGGCTCTATCAGCTTCATTTTGGCCAGGGACTACAACCCCAGAACTGGCAACAGATCGGCCCCGACCACTACAACCAGGTCGACAAAGGCATTCTGGAGCATTGGGATACGACGGGCCTGAACGGCCCCTACACATTGCGGCTCTCGGTGATCGAAAATAGCGGTAATGTGCGCCAGGCCGCCATTCCTCTCACCGTCGACAACACACCTCCCACCATTCATCTGACCACGCCCGAAAATGGCAAAGTGTATGTGAAAGAGGACGATGAGTGGGTGAATCTCAACGCCCTGGCCACCGATGATTGGTCGATGGATCGCGTTGTATTTTTCCTGGATGATCATCCACTCATCACCACCACGGTTGCACCTTACAGCGCCAAGTGGACCATTACCATGTCTGATACCGTGCTAAGTCTGGATATGCCCCCCATCACTGCCATGCGCCCCATTACCAATCCTGATGGTACGATAACCATGCAAGAGCAGGTCATCAGCACCGTCACTGCTGACGAGCAAGACCCCACCCGGCTCATCCTCACCCTGGACAATGGATTTGGCATCATCCACGACACCCAGGGCTACACCGAGACCCACATCATTAAAGCAGTTGCCTACGATGCCGCGGGTAATAAGGCCGAAAGTCCACCCATTCGTATTTTTGTGATTCATCAAGAGGATGAAGGTCCGAAGCCCCGGGGTCAAAGCGGCTTGCTTCTCGATCTGGAAGATCCCACCCGCCATGCAGCGTTATGGTCCAGGCGGTTCGGCTCATGAACAATACGCCCCACTTTCTTCTTACCAACGATGACGGGGTGAATGCGCCCGGACTCTTGGCTTTGGCCCAAGCTATGCGTGAAATAGGCGCTGTCACCATTCTGGCGCCTCATCGAAACTGGTCGATTTCGGGACACAACAAGACGATGCACAAGCCGTTGCGTGTTTGGTCTGTCACTTTGGCCGATGGCAGCGAAGCGTTGACCACCGATGGCTCTCCTTCCGATTGCGTGGCCCTGGCTGCCATGGGACTCATCGAACGTCCCATCGACGCGGTGATTGCCGGCATCAACAATCGGCCTAATCTGGGGGATGACATCACCTATTCGGGCACGGTGGCGGCCGCCATGGAGGGCGCCATCAGTGGCTATCCTGCGCTCGCTGTTTCTATGGAAGAAGGCGATCCCTATCATTGGGAAACAGCCGCCCATGCCGCCGCACGCATTGCTCGAAAACTTTTGCAACATGGAGGCATGCCCGCCCGTACGTTGCTTAACATCAACGCCCCCAACCTGCCAGAGACTGAATTGAAGGGATGTCGGGTCACCCGTTTGGGAAAACGTCATTATCATGATGAACTGGTTGTGCGCTACGATCCATCGGGACGGCCATACTATTGGATCGGCGGCAAGCCTCCGACCAGTGAACTGGAACCAGGCGCCGATGTCTACGCCCTGGCGCATGGATATGTCTCGGTCACTCCGATTCATCTTGATATGACCGATGAGGATTTTCTCGATAAGCTGCGCCAGTGGATTGAATCCTAGCGCTCCCATCACTTAATCAAGTTCTTCTATGTCCTTTCGACCTCTTTACACACGCGATCGGCTTTGGGCCATTCTTGCCGTGATGGTTATGCTGGCAGTTGCCTTGTTGACGGCGACGGCGATTTTCAAACGTCCGGTCGGTCCGCCAACAGTGGTGTTGATCGGGGGATTGTTGCTGTTGATGGCCGCAGTGGTTGTGTTGCTTTATCGTCTGTGGGCGCTGCACACCATCGATTATTGGGTGGAACGAGATGCAATTCACATTCACTGGCGGGGCGAAGAAGCCATCGTTCCCCTGCCCGAAATCCAGCAGATTCGCCCCACATATCTCAAGATGCGTCCCTCGTGGCGGCATTGGCCGTTGCAATGGATGCACTCTGGTCAGCAACACGAACATCTGGTTTCTTACGCCACGCAGCCGCCGGAACGTTGCCTGGCCATCGAAACCGCTGGCGTCACCTTTATCATTTCGCCGCAAGAGCCCGAAGCTTTTCTAACCGCCTATGAGCAGCGACGCGCGTTCGGGCCTGCCCGCCAATTGAAACAGGTGATATATCTGGCTCCGTGGCGACAACACTGGTTCTTGAACGATCGTTTGGCTCAGGGATTGCTGTTCGGCGGGTTGTTGTTGGGATTGTTGGTATTGGCTTATACCATGTGGCGCTTTCCTCAACTGCCCGAGACCATTGCCATGCATTTCAATGCCCGCGGCGAGCCCGACTTGCTCAGCCCCCGTCGCGCCATTTTTCTATTGCCCGGCATTGCTTTGCTGAGCGGATTTCTCAACGCGGCCATTGGCATTGCGCTTTACGAATACCAGCGTTTCTTTTCATACATTCTTTGGAGCGTCTCCATCATCTTGCAGGGCGCTTTTCTGTTTATCGTCGCCAACCTCATCAATCTGGCTGTGGGGGGCTGAAAGCGATATGTTTGTTCTGGGCTTTCCCACGATGTTCATCGTTGGGGTGATCTTGGCGGCGGTGGTGGGGATGCTGGCCTGGAAGTTGGGTTGGCTGACTTGGGGCGGGGCCTGGGGAGCCACACTCATCGGCGGACTTGTGTTTGGATTCGGCGGTCTCACCTGGGCGGCCGTGCTGATCGCTTTTTTTGCAGCCAGCGTTTTGCTTTCTCGCGTGGGGAGCGTGCATAAGGCCCGCGTGCTGGCGGATTTCGCCAAGAGCGGACCGCGTGATTTCGTGCAGACACTGGCTAATGGCGGCGTCGCCGCGCTTATGGCGCTGGGCGTGGGCATTTTTGGACATCATTCCCCTCTCTACCCTTATCTCACACTGGCCTACTTTGGTTCATTGGCGGCTGCCACCGCCGACACCTGGGCGACCGAACTAGGCATGCTTTCGAAGCAACAGCCGCGGCGGATCTCCACCTGGCAACCCACCCAGCCGGGCGTGTCGGGCGGCGTCACCCTGGTGGGAATGTTGGCCAGTGTGGCGGGCGGGGCATTTATGGGCGTGGTCACATTTGGCCTGATTCAGGCGGCATCGTTGCTGAGCTCCAGGCATTGGTTTTTGCAAGATTGGTTTTTGTTGCCGACGTTGACTTTAGCTGGTTTGGTTGGTTCTGTGGCCGATTCATTTTTGGGCGCAACGCTACAACGGTTGTATTATTGCGAACGTTGCCAGGTTCCTACCGAGAAACCCACGCACGTGTGTGGCGCTTCCGCCCGCCTCATCCGTGGCCGATCCTGGATGAACAACGATCTGGTCAATTTTCTCGCTACGTGCATCGGCGCCATCGTTGCGCTGATAACCTCACTACCTTTTCTCATCTCATGAGCATCGACTCCCATCCTCCCACATCTGTTTCGACATCGCCGTTGTTAAGCATCATCATCCCCGCATACAACGAAGAACGGCGGTTGCCGAACTCCATGACGCAGATCCTCGATTGGATGCAGCGCGTGCCATATGAAGTGGAGATCATCGTTGTTGAAAATGGCAGCACCGACCGCACAACCGAGGTGGCGGAAGCGTTTGCGCGTCAACATCCCAATGTGCGTGTCATCCATAGCGGAAAGGGCAAAGGTCGGGCGGTACAAACTGGCGTTTACGCGGGCCGAGGCGATTATTTGTTCATTTGCGATTCTGATCTTTCGATGCCCATTGCTGAGGTGGAAAAATTCTTGCCGCCCCAGCTCAACGGATACGATGTGGCGATTGGCAGTCGCGAAGCGCCTGGCGCTCAGCGTTTCGATGAGCCCAGTTATCGACACCTGATGGGCCGGGTGTTCAATTTTATCGTGCGCACGCTGGCCGTGCCTGGGTTTAGCGACACCCAGGCAGGATTCAAGATGTTCAGGCGCAAGGCGGCGCTGGACATCTTCCCTTATATGACCATCATGGGGTGGACCTTTGATGTCGAGGCGTTATACATCGCTCTGAAACAAGGCAAAAAAGTGGTGGAAGTGCCCATCAATTGGTATTTCGATGAAGACAGCCGCGTCGATCCCTTGAAAGACACCTGGCGCATGTTTTGGGATGTCATCACGATTCGATTGAACGATCGTCGTGGCGTTTATGACGGGCCTCCGCCAACCTCATCTTCTGACGTCGAGGAAAATCATGAAAGATAACTTGCTTTCTCAACTCAAAGTCATTGCTTCGCAGGTCGAGACTAACCCCAAAGCCGCACGCAAGGCGTTGCGCCGTCTGGCGCCCGATTTACCCCAAACAGCCGCGGCGCAAACTTCATTGGGCATGACGTATCTTGCTTTGGATCAACCTCGAGACGCCATGCGCGCATTCAAACGAGCCATCGAGTTGGACCCGGCCGATCCCACGCCTCGCTATCAGCTGGGGGTCTTGCAGTCGGATCAAGGGCTGTTGCCTCAGGCTGAGGCGCATCTGCGGGTGGCAGTGGATGCGAATCCCGAGGACCCGGATTATCTTTCGGCATTGGGCTTTACCTATTATCGAGCTGGGAAGCATCGTCGGGCAGTGGAAACGCTGGAAAAAGCATTGGCCGCGGGCGCTGAAAATGAGAATGCTTTTTTGGCGTTGGGATACCTTTATTACGAGGATGATCGCCTGCAAGAATCTCGCGACGTCTTCGCTCGTATCCTTGATCTCGATCCCGATCGTGGCGATGTCTATAACAACATGGGATATCTGGACCTCCTTTCGGGGGAGTTCGATCGCGCGGAAGCCTCGTTAAATTTGTGTCTGGAAAAGGATGACAGTTATCTACGAGCTCGTTATAATCTGGCCCTTTTGGCCTGGCTACGGGGTGATGAAGCGCAAGCCCTGCAGCTTTACAAAGAGGCTCGCCGCAGCGACCGCGCGGATGCAGAGCTGCAACAGCATCTCGCCGATCTGGACGAAATGACGGAAAGACATCCCGACGCGAACCTCTCTGCTCTGAAAAACAAGTTGGCCGTGGCCATCAAGACCGGTCGATTGAAGTAGTTACGCATCCAGCCGAGGCTTTACTCCGGTGAAAGTCATTTTGAACCTCGCACCGTTCCCACAAAGGACAGCTGCGATGGAGGTGGAATCGAATCGGCCCTTTGCCACCATGAATTTTTGACTCCATGGGATTTCATCGGATTCACACACCTCTGGGATCGGTTTCGGCGAGCGGATATCCTCTCTTTATTGGCGCTCGCAACATCTGCGTCCCCTGAATTTCAAAAGAATCGGTTTCTGGTATAAAAAATGGAAAAAGAATTCCTCACCTGGCAAGATGTTGACGCGCTGGCCGACGTGCTGTTACCGCAAATCGCGGGCCAGTTCGATGTCATCCTGATCATCACCCGCGGCGGCATCGTCCTGGGCGGCATCCTGGCCGAAGCCCTAGATATCCGGGACGTTCTCATTGCTGCGGTGGAATTCCCGCGTGCGTCTCAGATCGAAGAGCTGGCCTGGCCCACTTTTTTGCAATTTCCCAGCGATGCTTTGTTGCGCGGGCGTCGGGTGTTGATTGTGGATGATGTGTGGGATAGCGGGCGCACCATCAACACAGTGCGGGGCCGGGTAGAGGCAGCGGGAGGACATCCCGCTACCTGTGTGCTACACTATAAACCCGCGCGCTCTCGTTTTCCCGAACGTCAGCCCGATTATTACGCTGCTCTCACCGATCGTTGGATCATATACCCCTGGGAGGTGGATCGTGGGCCCGATTTGGCTACGGTCACGCCTGCGGTTTATCTTTCTTGAGATGCCTTGCCGGTTCGGAATTGCAGGGTGATGGGACGGAATGCTTCCTGGGGACGATTGAGGATTTCTTCGGGAAAGAGTCGGCAGAAGGCGCAGAGCCGGGGAGCGGTCGTGGGTTGTCCGCAACGCTCACAAGGATGCAGGCTCACCCCTTCTTCTTGTTGTCTACTGGCGAATAGAGCTTCCTTTTCGCGAGCTTTCAGGAATGAGAGGTAGAAATGAAGTTTGGCTCCAGGTTTGTCCCGTTCCAATTGATTGAGCAGCTCTTTGTAGTAGATGGTGGTCGCGCCTTCTGAAAATGGGCATTCTTCATAGATGTAGTCGATGCCGCGAACGATGGCGTATGTCGCTGTCTCTCGTTCGTAGAAACGGAAGAAGGGTTTGACTTTGCGGGCGAAGCCCGCGCTTTCAGGAAGCACGGGGGTTTGCCGGGCCAGAAATCCTACCTGCCAATTGAGGGTGTTTTGGCAGAGTACCGCCGCCTCATCATCCAGATTGTGCCCGGTGGCCAATACATTGTAACCAAGCTCGTGCGCGATGCGGTTCATCTCATGGCGTTTGACCAGGCCACACACCGAGCATGGTTTGCCTTTTCCCCGGCGGGTGCGGCGAGCCAAGGCCGGGATTCCTTCTCCATAGGTTTGTTCGATGTCGAGGATGTGAAGCCGGGTTTGGGGATGCGCTTCGGCAAAGGTTTTCACTATTTTGCGAGATTCATCGCTATATTCCAAACCACCATCAATGCCCAGGCCTAAATATAAACCGTCAGCCTGATACCCTAACCTCAAGAGCACATCCCACAGCGCCATTGAGTCTTTGCCTCCGCTCACGGCCACCAGAATTCGATGTTCATGGGTGAACATCTTGTACTTTTTGATAAATCGCTCGGTCTGCTCGACGATCCAGGCCGGAAAATGTGCTTTGCAGAGCGCGAGTTTGTGTTGGCGCATGTTGATGACCGCTGGCTGGCCGCATTTGCGACATTTACGCGGCATGATCCCCTCCAGAAATGACCGCCACCAGCCGGAGATGATCGCCTGCCAGCAGCCGTGTGCTGTCGTCCACCAGATCACCATTGCGGATCGTCAGGAAGTTCTCTGGATTCAGGTCGAGCTCCTCCATTATCTGTCGGGCTGTTTTGCCGGGCTCGACTTCCCATTGTTGTTTGCGTAGCGTGACCAGGACGTTTTCGTTCATGAGGTGACTCTGAGATGCATTCATCGGCTATTGTACAGTGATTTCAGTGAGGAGATACATGTTGTCGGGCAAGGAGGCGCCGGCGGCGTCGACGCCAGCGAGACGCGTGAGGTCGTTGAATCGATAGATAGTCGCCATCAGTCTGTAGGTTCCCGGGGCGAGATCGTCGGGCAACGACAACCAGCGGATGGTGTCCAGCGCATCGCCTTGCCGCCAATGTTCGGGCCGCAGCACATCGCTGACGGGGCCATCGTTGCCCGCAATCCAGGTGTTGTCTTCGTCCAGAAGCTGGATCGAAAGTGTGAGGTCTGCGGGGCCCGGGCCCAGGGCCTGCCATTGTAACCAAATTGGCAGAACGTCTCCGGCATATTGCGGCTCCGGCAACATGTTCACGCGTTCAAGAGCGATGACATGCTCGAAGGTGGCCAAGAATGAATCATCTTGCGCCGACACATGCTGCCATGCAGGATCGATACGAACCGATCCGAAGATGGCGCTTTCTCCAATGGGATTGCCCCGGCTATCGTAAGTGGGGAGTTGCTTGGGGTTATTTCGGGGATTGAAGAGTTTGACCTGGATGACGCCTGACGCGGGCGTTGGCCCGTTGGGTGTGACAATAAACCAGTAGGTCTCTTTGAAGATATAGCCCGATGGCCAAACATTGGTGGCCATTTTGCCATAGCCAGGATAGCTGACCATGCCGCCATAAGGTTGTCCTCCGGGGCCGACCAGATAAATGGATAACGCGTAGGGCTTCACGGTGGGCGCAATGACGCGCCAGGCCAATGTGACGGCCATGCCCTGCTCCGCCTTTACGCTTTCGGTAGGCCATATCTCGGCGGAGAGCAACTCGGCCGCGTCACCGAATCGGATGTTGATGGGTATGGGCAATTCGGGGGCTACAGCCAGGGCTTTGGGCGGTTGATAATGGGGCGCAATCAGGAAAAACAAGAGATAAATGCTCAGTCCAGCTGTCCAGACGCTTATCCCTAGGTGGGTCCAGCGCCAGAAACGCCTGCTCAGATACGTCCATCCCGCGGCAATGACCCATCCAGTAATGGGAATGGTGGAAAGCAGCAATCGGCCACGAAGAAATGGCCGATTGTATGTCAGTTCGCGCACCAGCGGAACGCCTACAGCCATAAGCGTGAAGAGCAACAAGAAGGGCGTTAGATGCCAGGCGGGCGTCGGGCGTTCTCGAATAAGCCAGAGCAGTATACCGATGAGCGCAACGATGATGATCAGTAGCCAACTCACATAGAACCATTGCTGCGGTGAGAGGTTGCCCCATCCAAAAGAAGCCCAATAAGTGATAAAACCATATTTTAGGGCGGGCCAGACGAGTTTTATATCGATGAATGTTTGACCGGTTTGTAGGCCCGAGAGAAGCGCTTTCTGGGTGACCACATCACGGGGAATCCATTTGCCAGTGTAGGCGTGGTTTCGCCAAAGCATTCCGCCCGAAAGGAGCAGCGCCGGAACGATGATGATGATGGCGCTCAGCATAAATTGGCGAAGGGTGTTGGGATCGCGTCGATGTCGCCACGCCCCCCACACAAACGCGACGGGAATCAGTGGCAGGATGGCGATTCCGACATATTTAGTTAGCATTGTCAACCCGGCAGCCAGAGAGGTGGTGGCAACCAATCCTGGCTTGGGACCTTCTTCGATGAGCCTCAGCATGAGATACAAGAGTATGGCTCCCATGGTGATCGCCAGAATGTCGTTGGTGAGAACAGCGCTCAGAAAAACAAATTGCGGTGCAAATGCCTGGATGGCCGTGCCCAATAACGCCACCTCGGGGCGCTCTGGTGTTAAATAGCGTAAAATGTTGTAGGTGACAATGAGCGCCAGTGTGCTGATGAAAATCGAGACCAGGCGTCCCAGGTGCATGGCGAGCATGGTTCCATGCCATGGGAATTTTTCGACCTTTGGCTGATGAATGACCACATTGACGCCCGTTTGTGCATTTTCGCCGTTGAGATATTGGTTGACCTGGGGAGAATATCCGTCCTGAGTGTCGATAAAGAGCATGGGGGCAGCCGCCAAAATGTAATAAAGTGGGGGCTGACTGGCTTCGTCGTCAGGGAATTCGTTGTTGAGTCGTTGGTGTGGTGATGGCAGCGTATGTGTTTCGGCGATGTAAGCTGCGTAGCGGAAATGCGCCCATTCATCGTGAGCTTCCCATGCCGGAATCGTCATGCTATAGAGCAATGCCAAGATCAGGTGCCCCAGCAGGATGACGCCCAATTTCTGGCGCGTACTCAACGACGGGAGTTTTGTTTTGGAAGCGGAGAATGGAGCTGCTTCTGAATGATTCACAGTGGCCATTGGTGGGAAATTGTTGGGATGATTTCTTCGGCATTATAGTGCATGGATGAATCTTTTCCAAGCCTAACGATTTCATGCAGGGCGCTTCAATTGGAGGGGTGACAATGAAAAACCTCCCGATAGCGAGTCTGCCTGGCAAAAAGAAACGAGTGTTAATTTTGAACCACGAGGACTGAGCGTGCGTTTCAATTTCGGGGCAGTTTATCAATGTCGTCGGGTTACAGTTCCGGCTGGAGAGCCAAAATGCGCATATGTGAGTCTATGACTCGCTGGCCTGACAACCCCAGTCGGTCTACATCGAGTGAATGCATCTATTTTGAACCGCCTCCTAGCAACCTGACACAAATTTCATGCCCAGTTGCCCACCGATTGAAATCAGGGCTGAGGGCCTCCGGCCGCCTGTCAGCCGGCGCTGACAGCCCTTCTTTCAAAAATTAGATTGCAAACTCGCGACTGGGAACCGTCCCCGCAGGGGGACGGGCGGCACAGGCAATTTCTCTCCACATCTCCTCCCCCGCCCGTCTCGGAGCGGGGGAGGAGGCAAGGGAGGGGGCTGCGCCCCAAGAACCGAATTCATTCGGCCAATGACGGCGGTCAAAGCTAATTTGTGTCAGGTAACTAGAACCGCCTCCATTGTCAGGGCATGGTTCAATGTTGGGCGCTTTTCTGTTTTGCCGGGCGGATTGCGAATCCGTCCTGGGGAGCTCCGCTCTGGAGCCGGATTCGCAATCCGGCTGGTTTTGCAATGTCTGCCCTATTTGGAAACGCACCTCAGACTGGTGTTGATTTGACAAAGAGAGATGTTGTTATTAAAATAAGAACAAGCGTTCCGCAAATTTATTCTATTAACATCAAGGAGTGAGTGATGCCTGAATTCACCGTTGCTGTCGCCCAAACGTCTCCAGTGTTGGGCGATATTGCCGCCAATCTCACCCGCATGGCTGCGATGACCGAGCAAATATGCCGGGAACAACATCCTGATCTCATCGTTTTTCCTGAACTAGCCACGACGGGCGTGGAGAATGGCTCCATCTTCAACCATATGGCTGAACGGCTTCCTGGCGGTCACCAATTCAACATTTTGGCCCGAAAAGCGGCCGATTATCATGTGCATATTGTTTTTGGCATGCCGACCCGAGAAAAGGTCGAGACCACCATCTACAACGCGGCTGTGGTCATTGGTCCCGACGGCGATTTCATTGGAGAATACCGCAAGGTCCATTTGTTGGGTGAGGAGAAACTTAGTTTTCGTGCAGGCTACCGATTTTCGGTTTTTGATACGATGTTGGGAACGCTGGGCGTGATGATCGGTTCGGATTTGCTCTTTCCTGAAGCGGCGCGTGCGCTGACTCTGTTGGGCGCTGAGATCATCTGCCTGCCCGCAGCTTACGAAAGCGCCTATCGTGGCGAATGGGAAGCCTACACCTCGGCTCGCGCCGCTGAAAATGGTGTGTTTCTTTTGGCTTCTAATCGGGTGGGCGAAGAGCCGAGCCGCATTTTTCTGGGCGAAAGCGCCATCATTGCCCCCACGGGCAGCGTGTTGGCCCGTCTCGATGCCGACGATGATGACCATGCTCCTGACGGATACGCCTTCGCGCGCATCGACACCGAGGCCGTGCGTCACTACCGCGAATCCCGGCAACTGATCATGACCCGCGTTCCTGCAGCATATGGTTCTATTGTGAAAAAATATTGAACATTGCTTTCAATGGTTCGACAAAAGGGAAGAAAGAAGCACCATAGCCTGGGTTTTCGTGCGGGCGTCGTGTCGGATTGTATCGCCTTGGGCGGGGGCGCACATGTTGCGCTTCCTAAAGTCGTGACTCTTGTGTCAGTTTCACGCATGAGTCGAATTTGTGCTAGACTAACGCAGCATGGTCGTTTTTCATGAATACATAATTGGAGTGTTTCTATGTCTAATCAATTTGAATCTATCGAACAGGCGATTGCCGTTCTGGAAGATGTGAATCAGGATGAGTTAGTTCGAAATGACGCCATCAGATTCTTGGAGGAATCGGGTAGTCAGGAAGCTATTGATGCATTAATTCGCGTGCTTTCAGATGATGATTTTGGCGTGAGATGGGCCGCGGCTGACGCCCTGGCCAGACTGGGAGCCAAGGCCGCTCCTGCGGTGTTGCGAGTGCTGATTTCTCCAGATTCCGACGATCGGTTACGCGAGGCGGCCCATCACATCTTCAAGAACAATGGCGATCTCGTCATTCGTTCAGAGGCGCAATCTTTGGTAAAGGCGTTGGAGTCAAAGTCCACAAATATCGATGAAATGACCGAAGCTGCAAAGCTCCTGGCCAAACTCACAACAGGTTGATGCTATGAGAATTCTTGTTACGGGCGGCGCTGGATTTTTGGGATCGCATCTAGTAGATCGCTTCTTATCCGCAGGGCATGAGGTCATTGTCATGGATAACCTCATCACCGGGCGGCTCAGCAATATCGAACATCACTTTGGCAATGAACGTTTTCAGTTCATCAAACATGACGTAACCAACTATATTCATGTGGATGGCCCCCTCGATGCGGTCATGCACCTTGCTTCACCCGCCAGCCCTATTGATTTTGATCGCATTCCCATTCAGATACTCAAAGTCAATTCTTTGGGCACGCATAACGCGTTGGGACTGGCCATGAACAAAGGCGCCAGGTTTTTCCTGGCTTCGACCTCTGAGGTTTATGGTGATCCCTTGGTGCATCCCCAGCCTGAGACCTATTGGGGTAATGTCAACCCCATCGGCATTCGTGGCGTTTATGATGAATCCAAGCGTTTTTCTGAGGCCATCACCATGGCTTACCACCGGGCGCATGGCCTGGAAACGCGCATCGTGCGAATTTTCAACACGTATGGCCCGCGTATGCGGGTGAATGATGGTCGCGTTATCCCCAATTTTATCAGTCAGGCATTGCAAGGCGAGCCGCTTACCATCTATGGCGACGGCAAGCAAACCCGATCGTTTACCTTTGTGGAAGATGAGATCGATGGGTTTTACCGGTTGCTGATGTCAGATGAAGCCTTCCCTGTGAATATCGGCAATACGGTCGAGACCACTATGCTGGAGCTGGCCGAACAGGTGAATGCACTGACGGGGAACCGGGCTGGGGTGACATTTTTGCCCTTGCCCCACAAAGATGATCCCAAAAAACGCAAGCCCGACATCACCCGGGCGCGCACTATTTTGGGGTGGGAACCAAAAACATCTCTGGAGGAGGGGTTGATCCGCACCATCGATTGGTTCCGCCATCATTGATAATCGCTATGCGAGCATTGCCTGCGCCAACGTCTCAACCTGTACACAAACGCCTCGTCCGTGGCCTATACTGGCGTATGTTGGCGTTTGTGTTTCGGTGGGGAAAGGTGCCTTTCTCGAAGGCGTTGGGGCGTCTGGAAGCGCGAGCTCCCTGGCCAGGGCATGACGCCCACTGGCAGAATCTGGAAGACTACGCCCGGTGGTTACCCCAACACGTGCGCTGGAAGCCCGATCGCCTGGGGGGCGTCATCGACGCCTTCCCCACGCGTGAAACCATTGCCGCACAGTTTCAGAAGAAAGGCTATTTCGAGGAAGATTGCGACGGCCTGGCCTACTTCTCGGGGCAAAATCTTATTCAATTCGTCGAGAATCCCAACAAGATCACCCTGGTGACCGTGGTACTGGACCCGTATAGCTTTGAAGAAAAACCATTACTCTATGCCGCCCATGTTCTCGTGGTGTTCGAACATCAGGGCAAGTGGCGCGTCATCTCCAACGATACGCTCTATCCAGACCAATTCGGCGACTTTGCCGAGGCCATCCAATTCAACGCCTATTGTCGCAACCATCCTGTACTGTGGGTCGAAGTGCGAGATAAAGATCTACATCTCTATGCAACTGGTTCTGATTTATTGCAGGTCGAACGCGAGATGGAGGATGTCTGGAAGAAGAAGGAGCAAATGCCCCTGATTGCATGATTGTAGCCGCATGTGTGATGTTTCTGTTTGAAAAGCGACCGCTATCGGAACGGCAATCAGGCCAGGAGCTGAAGCAAAACGCTCAACGTTTCTTTGATGTCATCCGCATCGATGCCATAGTGGGTGACTGCGCGAATGCGGCCGTGGTCCAGCGCCAGTACGCCAACCCCGTGGGATGCCAGCGCCTCTTGTAATGCAGGGGCGGTGTAATGGGGATGGTCCACATTGAAGTAGACAATGTTGGTGTACGTTGGCTCTGGCGTGACTCCGGGCAGCTGGGCCAACCCCTCGGCCAACGTACGGGCATTGGCGTGGTCTTCAGCCAGACGATCCACCATTTCGTTCAGGGCGATAATGCCCGCGGCCGCGATGACTCCCGCCTGCCTCATACCGCCGCCCAGAATCTTACGCATCCGTCGCGCCCGTTTGATGAAGTCGGCGGAGCCTACCACCACCGAGCCCACAGGTGCACTCAAGCCTTTACTCAGGCAGAAGGTGACTGAATCTGCGTGGCGCACCAGCTCCTTCACATCTACATTTTGAGCCACGGCTGCATTGAAGATGCGGGCTCCATCGATGTGCAGTTTGAGTCCGCGGGCATGGGCGAGCTCGGCCACGGCGTCGGTGTATGCTGGCGTGAGATAGACGCCGCCGCGGCGATTGTGAGTGTTTTCCAGGCTGACCAGACGACTGACGCCAAAGTGATCGTTTTCGGGCATGATGGCGGCTTCGATTGCTTCGAGCTGTAATGTGCCGTCGGGCTGATTTTGTACGATGCGGGGGGCTATGCCTCCCAATACTGCAGCACCAACTTGTTCGTAGTTGTAGGTGTGGGAGTCATGGCCCATGATCACCTCATCCCCACGATGGCAATGACTGAGCAAACTGACCAGATTTCCCTGTGTGCCGCTGGTCACCAGCAGACCCGCTTCTTTGCCCAGTCTGGCGGCAGCCAGCGCTTCCAGTTGATTGACGGTGGGGTCTTCGCCGAAAACATCGTCACCCACAACTGCTCTCGCCATAGCCTCACGCATGGCGGGCGTGGGTTGCGTCACCGTATCAGAGCGTAGATCAATGTATCGTTGCATAATCAAGTCGTTCTGAAAAATTGGGGTTTTGAATGCAGGGGACTCAACCATCGGGCGCTGAACAAAAAAATTCTGCGCACAGCTGGCCATTGCGTCTTCACCGGCTGGAGGGGTTGCTCATGAAATCCAGTCGAGCCGGATTGGTGCAAACTCGGCCAACCTTGCGCCGTAGTTTTCTGCCAACGACGCCAACGCGACGCCCAAAACAGGCGGCAGTCCGTCGATATCCATAGAAATGCTTGTGGCGTCGGCCGATTACGAATTCGTCCGAGTGCAGGCAGTTCTGGACCCGAATACGCTCCGGCGGGCGCAAGATCAACCATTCAAAACAGGGGCAGATGTTGGCTCATGTCTTCGGTGTCAGGACGGGCGTCGAGGATGAGACCGCCTTCTTGCAAAATATCATCGGGTAGATCATCGGGGTGTGGCCAGCGCTCCGCGCGAGCTTCATGCAAACGCTGTGCCAACAACAGCGCCTCGCCCGAAGTCAGTCCATAGCGATTTTCTGGATGCAGCAAGGTCTCGATGAGTTCGATGGCGATGAGGCGCGTCAACGCAAGGGGAGTGTCGAAGAATCTCCAGTTTTTTAGCGGTATTTCCAAGATGGCGCGTGTGATGAAGAGGAATGCACTGGGTGTGATGAGATTACGCCGACGGAAGGGGACAATAGTTCGCTGCAGCTGCACCGCTAGATCCCATTCCGTTCCCGCTGGTGCGGTAATGTCTTTTCCGATCAAAAAGTAAAAGCGATCGACATTGCTGATCAACTCGAACAAATCATCATAAGAGGCTCCAGCCGGCGGACAACGACGAATTTCCGCACCGATCTGTACAGGAAGCTGCGCCATCACAAGACCGATGAGGCTCCGGTAGGACTCGAGATCGGCGGTGGCGGCCACGTAGATGCGAAGTTTTTCAGCCATCTTCAAGGAGTTTGACCGTTTGCGTGATGCGGTGTTCGTTATAACCGAGTTGACGTAGCGGTATGATGTAGTCGGTCGTTAGCTCAGGATAGATCGTGCGCAGCAGCGTTGCCGGGCCTTGGGGAAGGATCTGATACTCGCCCAGTTCCGCGGGCAATACCAGGGCCTGGCCTAGCTGTAGCGCTTCGCCAGCCACGATTGCGGCGCCATCCACCACCGTCCATGTTTCAAAACTGGTTGGGCGAGTCGTCATTTGCACGGCAGTGTCATACTGATGGCGCTCTAATGCAAAGTAAGGACAAGCAACGAGTAAATCTCGGCCTGGTCCCAGGGGGAGAGGGGGGATTTTTCCCAGGGGCATGGGATCGTAACGGATTACATCCAACGCTTTTTGCAGATGCAAAGGTCGCAATTTGCCATCGGACCCGCGGCGATGATAGTCGTATACGCGATAGGTTAGATCTGACTTTTGCTGTATCTCGAAAAGAAGGATGCCTTCATTGATGGCGTGCAGCGTTCCTGCGGGAACAAAAATGACATCGCCCGCTTGCACGGGCAGATAATACAGTAGAGCTTCCAACCATCCCTCAGCCACGGCCTGGGCGAATTCTTCACGATTGCTAGGACGGTTGAGTCCGTAAATTAGATTTGCTCCTGGCTCCGCATGCAAAATATACCAGGCTTCAGTTTTGCCATGAAAACCGGTGTGGGCCTCGACGGTGTGTGCGTAGGCGTCATCAGGATGCACCTGAATGCTGAGCTTGGCGTTGGCGTCGATAAATTTGGTCAACTGGGGAAAGTCGCGACCATATAGGGGAATGCTCTGAGTTCCAATCAGACGTTCACCCAGGGCCTCCGCAATTTCGGCCAAAGTTTTGTCCGCCAATTCGCTGTTGAGAACGCGATTTTGAGCGTAAACCAGCCAGATTTCGGCCAGATCGTGAGGCAGTGGCTCGGGCCAACCAAGCCACTGGGCAAGGCGTTGACCACCCCACAGACGGTGGTCGAGTTTGGGTTCGAGGCGCAGGGGTTGCATGGTGGTTATGGGGAGAATTATTTTTCGTTGGGGTTATCACGGTGCGTCTGGAATTTTCCATGAACGACGCCAACGTTAGTTCCGAAGTGGTCGTATAGTGGACGGACGCCCGGGATCAACCTAACCCGGACACGTCAAAACCAAGAAAACATCTCACGCAAAGATGCCAAGCCGCAAAGAAAAAAGAAACAAAACCTGGTGTGCGACTTTCTTTGTTCAAAAAAGTGGGCGTTGATGTTTGGATATGCCTTCTCAAACGTGCGTTGTGAGCAGGCGTGAGATTGTTTTTCAGCTCTGTGGGCTAAAATTTCACTGGCAGGGCGCTAATATCCTTTCGATCTCGGCCAGCACATCCTGATCTAGCGTAACGCCACTGGCCCGAACATTCTCTGCCACCTGTTCGGGGCGACTAGCGCCAGTAATTACACTGCTAATCTCTGGCCGACGCAAAATCCAGGCCAGCGCCAGTTGCGCCATGGTCAGGCCCAAATCGCCAGCAATGACGTTGAGTTGCTTCACGCGTTCGATATTTTCCTGGGTCAGATCTTTTTTCATCCATTCAGAGTAGGTGGCTCGAGCGCCAGCCGGGATGCCATTCAGATATTTGGTGGTTAGCACTCCCTGGGCCAGAGGGCTCCACACCACCAGGCCTAATCCTTTATCAACGCAGGTGGGTAGAATCGACTCCTCGATGTGCCGGTCTAGCATGTTATAGCGGGGCTGTTCCACAAATGGCTGATAACCCAACCATCGCTCCGCGATCGCGACAGCGTCTTCGATTTGATCCTTCTCCCATACACTGGTGCCCCAATAAAGGACTTTGCCCTGTTGCACCAGATCACTCATCGCCCGGACAACCTCCTCCAACGGCGTATACTCATCGTACCTGTGGCAGAAGTAGAGGTCGAGATAATCGGTGCCCAGACGTTCAAGGCTGCCTTCCACCGATTCCATGATATGCTTTCGGCTCAGCCCGCGATCGTTGATGTTATCACTCATGGGCCAATACACTTTGCTGGAGATGACGAAATCGCTGCGTTTTTTGCCTTTGAGCCATTGTCCAAACACCCGTTCCGCACGACCTCGTGCATAGGCGTCAGCCAGATCAATGAAGTTGACGCCATGTTCCGCGGCGATATCCAAACAGGAGAAGGTGGCGTCATCCTCGATGTTTCCGCCGAAGGTCAACCAGCCGCCAAGGGATACCTCGCTGAGTTTCAGGCCTGTTCGGCCCATATTTCGATATTCCATCTGTTTTCTCCTATGCGAATTGCAATCAGCTGCTGACGAATTCGGTTCAATCACCGATTCGCACAGCTAGGCGATCCAGCAACAACACGGCCAGAAAACCCACTGCGGCCAGGGCGATGGCGATGAGAATTTCGGTATTGAACCCGCCGTTGGTCTGCAATGGCGGCAGGACATTATGCACCACGGTGGGGATCTTATCGCCGTGACGATCGGTGATGTATTCGATCACCTTCTTCCAGGGCCATAACTTGCGCAGGCTGCCCAGCATAAAGCCTGTAAGAATGGCAACCGTGAGATCGTGATGCTTGCGAAAGAGCCATCCCAGCACTTGGGCAAAGGTGATAAGCCCCACTGCAGCGCCGGCGCCCAAAACAACCAGGCTGACCACATCCCGATTGTTGACGGCGCTGAGTGCGAACTGATATTTGCCCAATAGCACCAGGATGAACGCACCGGAAATCCCGGGCAAGATCATGGCTGTGCTGGCTAACGCGCCACTCAGAAAGATGTAAAGCGTGGTATCGGGGGTTTGTGCGGGTACAGCGCCCACCAGTAGATAGGCGCCAACCGCGGCCAAGGCCAACGCCACCCCCAGGATAACGCTCCATTGCTTGACCCGGCGGGCCACAGTGATCACCGACGCCAGCACCAGCCCAAAGAAAAAGCTCCAAATATAAACCGGCTTGTTTAGCAGCATCCATTCTAGCCCTTTTGCCAAAGAAAGAAAGGCCAGAATAATACCTCCGCCCACGGCCATCAGGAAGGGAAGATTGATGGCCCACAGCGCTCCGCGTATACGCAGATGTAGCAACGCATCCCAAAAATCTTTGCGAGCCACGGCTCGAATGCTGAAAACAAGCTCCTCATAAATGCCCAAGATGAAAGCCATCGTTCCACCCGAAACCCCAGGCACCACATCGGCCGATCCCATGGCATATCCCCGGGCCAATAGCCCGAGATATTCTCTAGGCGTCCGGGATTGTTGCTTGCTGAAAGGAGCGCGATCAGAATGTTTTGAGTCGATAGAATCCATGAATTGTGCAATGCCCTTTTGATAAAATGAGGACGAAGACAGACGCTTCGCCCGCAAAAAGATTACCACAACTGGCTTATTGGCGGCAATTATTGATATCGTATCAAAGCGTTTCGGAATTTGATCGGCTCACCCTCCCCACCAAATTTTCGGATGATCTATCTCAATTGTCTCCAAAATCGATCCCAAAACCATCTGTCCTGTGCGGCCCAAATCATAAACCAATGAAAAAGACCCGGATAACAGCTCCGGGTCTAACAACATTTTAGCGATGAGGTTGGATGCTGCGTCGTTTGATCATGACCGCAAGCCCCAAAATAATCATCAGCCCCAGCAACGACCCAATGATCGCACCTGGCAAAATTGCGTCAGCTCTGGAAGCCGCGGTGTTTCGCAGCAAAATCGCGTTCGGGCCTGTATTGGTGACCAGCGTTCCACACTCATAATTATCGGTGGTGTTGTCTGCAGGAATCTGGCATAAAATTTCATCAGGGTCCCCAAGCGGGCCAGCGCTGGGATCGATATGCAACGTGCCCGCATCATGAACGCCCGATGGCCATAATTGAGCCTGAAAACAGCCATTGGCATCTAAATTCGTCGTGTAGTTGATGTAATTTCCTGACCCCGCAGGATACTCTACTGTGATGGTGCCGCCGTATGTCCATGGTTGTCCTGTTTTTCCATCGACTACACATCCAGTGGCCGAAGAATAGGCCATACTGGATTGGGTAAAGACGCCCAAAACCAGGAATAACACCGCTAACAAAATCAGCGTCTTTTTCATGTGGCTACTCCTTGTGAAATACTTGGGAATACTCTCCAGATATTGAATGCGATTTGATAATGTGATTATGAAATATACAATAATCAGTGTCAGATATTGGGTTGTCTCGGCGCCCAAACAAATGTTAGCCCGAGTGATACATCAGGTCACGTTCGATAGGAAAAGAATCAACGATGATGAGCCTGTCGTAAAAGACAGTATAGCAGAATCGATCAGGCTTGTCAACAGACTTTGTCGCGGGGTTCGTTTCAAAATGGGGCAGGCATTGTCAAACCCGGCGGATTGCGAATCCGGCTCCGAAGCGGGGCTCCCCAGGGCGGATTCGTAATCCGCCCGGCCCAAAAATAAAAGCGCCCCAAACTGAAACGCATCCTGTCGCGGGGTTCGTTTCAAAATGGGGGCGCTTCAGGCCGGCGGCCAGGGGACGGCTAAAGCGTACAGGTCGCCGGAGGGCATATCTGAACACCTTACAACTCCTCTCCCGCCCATCTCGGAGCGGGGGAGGAGACAAAGGGGGGGACGCCTGAAGAGGCCATACTCACTTGGCCAGCCCGCTGGTTCCTCACACTGTTTTACCTACGCGTATGGCTGCAAGATCG
>Ga0256914_1000527_pt1 | contig 37656 bp, 25 predicted proteins | sample HulkmetaG_FD_191571 | JGI IMG/M metagenome (GOLD analysis project Ga0256914, IMG submission 191571) | Hydrothermal chimney microbial communities from Main Endeavour vent field at the Juan de Fuca Ridge, Pacific Ocean - Hulk | ecosystem: Environmental > Aquatic > Marine > Hydrothermal vents ... | reverse complement strand
GTTTGATCGAACTGGAAGGTTTCTCGCCGGAAGAGGTAGCCATGATTCAGGATCGCTCTGTGGAAGAAGTCAAAAAAGAGGTGGAAATGGCACGGGCCTTTGTCAGCGAAAAGCTGGCCGATTTGGGCTTTGAATGGTTGGAACAATAAAAAACAAACAGCGGCGGCCGCAGGCCGCCGTTTTTTTTAACGCTGTCGTAACTCCCCAAAAAAGCGAAGGCATAAAGCCGCGCAGGGAAAAACATTATTCGATGTCCCGCCGCCCCTGGGGCCAAAATTTTTGCATTCCATGAAATTTTATACGATATCTCGCATTTTGTTGAGAACAATCACTTAAACCGAACATAACCTTTTTTAAATTTGCATCTGAAAAAAAATAGCGGGAATATTACCTCATTTCAAATTTACAAAAGGCGCATGTTTTGCGCATACAAAAAAGATTGTGCAAAAAATTTTAAACCGTAAAAATTTTGCACGCTTATCCATTTTTTTTAAATTAGTGCAATGAAAGTAGTGTATTTAATTCCGATTTTAATCGTATTGGCCGGATGTGTTTCCGACGCGCCGCATGATAACCCTCTGGATGCCCGGAACGGAAGCGCCGATCTTAGCCTGAACGGTCAGGTGCTTACCTACTATCCGCCTTACCGGCCGGTAGCCGAGGCAGAGGTAATTTTATTGCCGGAAAATCGCCTTGCGTTTTGTGATGAGCAGGGTAACTTTGCCTTTAAAAACCTCTCTCCGGGCAGTTTGCAGCTCGTTGCCCGTGCCCAGGGTTTCGCCCCGGACACGCTTTCCCTGCAACTTACCGACTCACAAACCAAGAACATTCATCTGGATGGTTTGCCCGAACTTCGGTCTGTGAGCATTCGCAGCCACCATTTAGCCCGGTGGTTTCCGGTGGAAGATGCCTATTATCTGGAAATTCAGGTAAAGGCCACCGATCCCGACGGAATTGGTGACGTGCAAACCGTGTATTATTCCATCGCAGATTTGAATTTTGCCGACACGTTAATTGCCCGGGCCCAGCCCGGCTGGTTTGAAAAGATGATCGCACAAAAAGATTTGCCTGTGACCAATCTTTCACAAATTATCGGCAAAACGTTCGACTTTACCGTAACCGACCAACCCGGCCATCACATAAATTCCGGGGGATATTTTCTGCCGCGCATCATAGAACAAACGCCTCAGTTAACTTCGCCCGTCGGGCTGGAAAACGTAAGCAGCGATACCATCCGCTTCGAATGGCAAAAAGTGTATTTGAATTACGATTTTTCGTTTAAGATCGAACTGTTTCAGATTAATCTGGGAGTTTTTACCTTAATTACAACCATCGAAGACATTCCGTCCACGGAGAGCAGTTACACATTCACCGCGGGTTTACCGGCCGGGCAGTATTTTTGGCGGGTGTACATTGTGGACGAATTCGGAGACACCAGCGGTTCCAAAGAAGCGGCCTTTCAGGTGCCGTAGTCAACTTAAATTAAAATCACCCAAGAGGTTCAAAAATGGCTGTTAAACATCCGTACCAAACATTGTTGCGAATTAGCGAAGAGATTAACGCCATCCACGATATAAATGAATTGTTAAATCGCATCATGGATGCGGCCATGGAAGCATTGTCCGCAGAGCGGGGATTTATTCTTCTGAAAACCGATGAGGCCGATAACGAATTTACCGTGGTAACCGCTCGCAATATTTCCAAAGAGAATATCGATTACCTGCGCGGTTATTCTTCCAGCGTGGTGAATCGTGTGCTAAAAACAGGCCAGGCCCTGCTTAGTATGGATGCGCAAACCGACGAACGCTTCGCCGGTGCAGAATCTATTGTCATGCAACAGATCAAATCGGTTATTTGCACGCCGCTCATTCACGAGGGAAAAATAATGGCGGCCATTTACATGGATAGCCGCGCAGCCGTGCAGCAATTTGACGAAGAAAGTCTTGATTTCTTAAAGGCTTTTGCCGTGCAGGCGACCATCGCTTTGCAAAACGCCCGCCTGTTCGAGCAACTGCAATCGGAAAATATTAAGCTCAAACGGCAAATTTCCATTACCAGCGCCTTTCCGGAAATTATCGGTAAAAGCGAGCCCATGCTGCGCATTTTAGAGCTCATTCGCGATGTAGCCGACACATCGGCCTCGGTTTTAATCGAAGGGGAAAGCGGGACAGGCAAAGAGCTGGTGGCGCGCGCATTGCATGTGCACTCGTCCAGAAAAGACAAGGCCTTTATCCCCATTTTCTGCGGAAGTTTGGGCGAAAATTTACTGGAAAGCGAACTGTTCGGGCACAAAAAAGGTGCCTTTACCGGCGCCACAGAAAACAAACGCGGTTTGTTCGAAGAAGCGGACGGCGGCACCCTTTTCCTTGACGAAATCGCCGATATTAGCCCCACCATTCAAACGAAATTGTTGCGCGTATTGCAAGAAGGCGAATTCAAACGCGTGGGAGAGAATCAAATCCGTACGGCCGACGTGCGCATTTTAGCCGCCACAAATAAAGACCTGTGGGAAGAAGTGCAAAAAGGCAACTTCCGCGAAGACCTGTACTACCGTTTAAATGTCATCAACATTAAAATGCCGCCTTTGCGTGAGCGACGCAGCGACATTCCGTTGCTGGCCGAACATTTCCTGCGCAAATATGCGCAAAAGAATCGAAAAAAAATTAAAGGCTTCACACGCGAGGCTTTCCGTCTTTTGCAGGAATACGACTGGCCGGGCAATGTGCGGGAATTGGAAAACGCCGTGGAACGCGCCGTCATTCTGTGCCGTTCTCAGGAAATTGATGCCGACCTTTTCCAATTCCGGCGCACGGAAAACAAAATTCCCATTGGCAAAACCTTAAAAGAAATTACGCATTATGCTGTAATGGAAACCATGAAAATGACCGGCGGAAACCGTACCCGAACGGCCGAAATTTTGGGCGTTTCGCGGCGTTGGTTGCACTATCATTTAAAGGAGTGGGGCGTAAACGATGAAGCTTGAAGGCTACGAAATCGTCCGGGAAATTAGTCGCGGCCCCATTACCACCGTTTACCTGGCCATCCAAAAAACGTTGGATCGGCCGGTGTTTTTAAAAGTGCTTAATGTGCACGTTAAAGACCAGCCCGACCTTATCGAACGCTTCCGGCGCGAGGCCAAAATTTGCGCCCGCCTAAAACATGCGAACATTGTACAGATTTTTGACTTTGGCGATACGGACGGTTCGTTTTTTATTTCCATGGAATATCTCGAGGGAAAGTCGCTGGTGGAAATCGTGCGGGAATACCATCCGTTACCGCCGGAGATCATCTTTTTTATCACGCGTGAAATTGCCCGCGGGCTGGCTTATGCCCACCAATTCGGCGTTATTCATCGGGACATCAAGCCGGCCAACATCATGGTCGAAACCGACGGTTCGGTAAAAATTACGGATTTCGGATTAGCCACCCGTGCCGATTTGCCCACGGTAACCGCGCAATTTTCCGCGGTTGGCACACCGGCCTACATGTCCCCGGAACAGGCGTTGGGCGAAGAACTGACAGTAAAGACCGATCTGTTTAGTTTGGGGGCTACTATTTACGAGCTGTGCACCGGACATTCTCCTTTTGACGGACAGAATGTGGCGGAATCGATCGGCAAGGTGCTCAACCACACTCCGTCTCCTTTACACAAGGTAAGAAAAGATATTCCCGAATGGTTCTCCGATTTGGTTCGGCAACTTTTGGCTAAAGAACCGGAGCAACGTCTGGAATCGGCCCGGATTGTTGCCGAACACCCGGTTTTGAAAGAATCGGCCGCCTCGCAGGAAGCATTTGCCAAATTTCTGAAAAATCCGCAGGAATATCGCGCTTCGACTATCCCCGCAACCGATGCGGTAAATAGCGCCCGTCCCCGACGGTGGCACAAGGCGATGTTCCCCGCCATTGCGGCCTTGTTTTTGGCTTTGCTTTTCGGCATGTACCTGTGGCACACTCCCAAAACCGACAAAACACTCGTTCCGGGTAGCAGGGATTCTCTCGTTTCCGATACCATTCCCGTAGCGGAACAAGCAACGCCACCGGATACTCAAAAGGTCAATACACATCTACCTCCGCAGGGGAAAAACTCGCATTCCGTCCGTACCCCATTTCCAAAAGTCAAAAAACAAAAAAGCCCGGAAAAGCAATCCGGCCATTTATTTGTTGTGTGTACTCCCTGGGCTAAAGTTTACGTGGATGGTACTTACCGGGAGACAACCCCGCTAACCGCTCCTTTATCCCTTACTCCCGGAGAACACCGTCTGGAATTACGTAATCCGAATTTCTCGCCGGTTCGGCGCACCGTACACATTCGTCCGGGCCACATTGACACTTTACGTTTAAAATTAATCCCGATGGGAACAGGATTACTAAAAGTTCAGGTGGTACCCTGGGGTAAAGTTTTTCTAGACGGCAAGGCGCTGGGCGAAACGCCCCTGGAGGTTTCTGTCCCGGCCGGAGAGCATATTCTTACGGTACGAAATCCGCAAAGAAAAGCGTACACCGAGACGATTTACGTGGAGGCAGGAAGAACCGTTGAACGCCGTATATCGTTACAAAAATAGCGGCATCATTTTTGCAGGTTATTTAGGTGCATGAAAAGAGACATGGTTAGGAGAATAGAAATGTCAACCATAAAAAAGCTGAAAATCACCCTTTCTCTTTTATTGATCCTGGCTACAGGATCAATGGCCGGAGTATGGGTTTCGGCTCCGCCTTTGAGCATTCCCCGGGCCGGAGCGGCCAGTGTGGTTTGGCAGAACAAAATTTATGTATTCGGTGGTAAGTCCTTAAATAACCGAATCTTAAAAACGGTTGAAGTTTACGATCCCGCAAGCGGGCAATGGGATACCACCTCGGTAGCCCCAATGGAAACGGGGATGTACAACCTTGCAGCCATCATATTCCAAAATAAGATTTACATCATCGGCGGACGTGACGACGACGATGTTTCAAACGATGTTTATGTGTACGACCCTGTGCAAAATAGTTGGGACGAAGTGCAAGAATTGCGCAAAGAACGCGAAGGCCATTCCGCTGCAATTGTAAACGGACACATTTACGTATTCGGGGGTCAGGACGAAGATCACTATATTGTCGATAAAGTCGAATGGTACGATAAGACAAAAAACAAATGGATGGAAGATATGAACGCCATGGTTCAGCCACGTGTTGCGGCCATGGCTCTTAGTATAAATGACATGTTGTACATGTTCGGTGGCTATTACTTTGGATTAACCAACACTTTCATGAAAGCAAAGCACAAAAATAAAGGTCTGGAATGGAGTTCCGGCCCAAGTTTGCCCGAACCCCGGGCGTATGGGGTGGCCATTCAAAAGCAAGACAGCATCTTTTTGGTGGGCGGAGAAATTTCCTCTGGTATTACCGCATCGGTAGAAGTTTACGATCTTACCACCAGCACCTATTTTCCGGCCCCCCGCTTGCAGGTAGCCCGCAGTGGCTTAACCGGAGTTTGCCTGAACGATACACTGTACGCCATTGGTGGTTACGATGAAAATAATGAACCGTTGAACACCGTGGAAATGTACGTTCCAAATTATACGGCCATCGATCCCGTAAAAAAGCATTTACCACAGTCCCGGATTTTGGTAAACGGATACCCTAACCCGTTTAACGGACAAATTGCCCTGGAGATTTCTATTCCCCGGGTTGATTTTTATGAGATCACACTTTATAATGCCTTAGGTATGAAAATTAGAACCATTTATAACGGAATCCTAAACAATGGCTTACATCGCTTTTACTGGCAGGGAAAAAACGAGAGCGGGAATGACATTTCTTCCGGAATTTATATTTTACGCGTTCAGGCAACCGACGGCACAACCGCCGCGACATACAAAGTTATTTATGCCAAATAATTCCTGGTTTGTTTTTCTTTTTGTATTTTTCGTCCCCCTTTTTCTTAATGCACAATCGCCCCACAACCGGGCGTTAGAAGTACAGAAATTGTACGAATCTTTGCAATTTGAAAAAGCCATTGAGTTGAGCCGTCAACTTCTGCGAACTCCGAGAAAATTTACAAAAGACGATCTGCTTTTAATTCACCAATTTACCGCTTACGCATTTTTTAATTTAGGAAAACCCGACTCGGCCCGTAAACATTTTGTAACCATTCTGGATATGGACCCCAATTACCAGCTTGACCCGGTTACCACATCACCCAAAATCATTCGCTATTTTAACGACCTGAAAACGGCGCTCAAAAGCCGCGCCGTCGAAACGACCATTGCCTATACCCGATATATTTTCATTAAAGATCCACGTCCCGGCGCGGCCTGGCGTTCGGCAATACTCCCCGGCTGGGGGCAGTGGTACAAGGGGCAAAGGGAAAAAGCATTGTGGATAGGTACGGCTTTTGGAGTTAGCACCGCCTTCACCCTTGTTGCCGCGTTGCTGGAAAAACATTACCACCAAAAATATCTGGACAGCAACCAGCCCTCAACAATTTCAGACCGTTACAACACGTACAACTTTTGGTACAAAACCCGCAAAGTATCACTTGCTTTGGTGGGCACCGTATGGCTGGCCTCTTTTGCCGATGCTTTATGGGCGCCCTATGCTCCGCCGGCAACAGCTCCATCTTCCCCCCGGCCCCGCATCGGCATTAAATGGCAAGAAAACACTCCGGTTTTTGTTCTTAACCTGCCTTTTTGAACCGTTCCTATATCGGCGGTTTGTCCTCATGTGAGCAACAGCTCTCGAAAGGCGAAAACGGAACGCTTGGCATTCAGCAAACAACCTACTGCCCTATTGCACAGTATTTACCGACATAATAGCGATATTATTAACTTACGAAAGCCAAAATATGGGGGGGGGAAAGGATAACAAAATCAAGACATTGTGAATATAAATAAGGCTAAAGATAAAGAGAGAAAAATAAGTGCTTGTTCTCCGAGAGTAGAAATTCTTACCCGGGCCTACATTTTCGGTTGTTCCTGTACCGAATGAAGCACTCCTTCCCTTAACAATTTTTGGAAAGTAATAAACAAATAGGGATTCCAGCGGCCTTCCTCGGTTTGCCGCTCCAATATTTGCATGGCCATTTCTACCGAAAGTGCTTTTCGATACGGGCGATCCATTGTCAGAGCATCAAAACTATCGGCCAACCCTACAATTTGGGCTTCGATGGGAATGGCATCTCCCGAAAGTCCATAAGGATAACCGCTCCCGTCAAAACGCTCGTGATGATGGCGCACCGCGGGGATGGCAACCCACAAATCCGGAAAGTGGCGTAATAGTTCGGCACCAATTTCCGGGTGTTGTTTGATTACGCGGTATTCGGAAAAATTCAAAGCGTCTTTCTTGAACAAAATGGAAGCGGGAATACCGATCTTTCCCACATCATGAAACAGCCCGCCTTTTATTAAACGTTTAAGCATGGTATTAGAAAAGCCCAAATGCCTTCCCAGGAGGGCAGCATAATTGGTTACACGTTCAGAATGACATAAGCGTCCATCGTTTCCCCGATAAGCGGCATTGCATCCATCTACAAGTCGAATCGCTTTTAAGAGCATTTGTTCGGTAACATAATGTGCACTACGAAATGTTACGAGTTCTTGCAATGTCTTTTCCCACTCTTCAGGCCAGCATGGGGAACTTTGTTCTTTGTTGGTTTCATAATCCCTTAACATGGTTCTCTTCCTTATATAATAAAACCCCCTCAATAAACCTTTTATATTTTTAAAGAAAGCCCCGTCCACAGGGACAAGACGGGGCTTCGTGGGCTTGTTGGGTGGGTTATTTGAGGAGGATCATTTGCTTAATTTGTGCCCGGCCGTTTACCTCCAGACGGTACAGATACATTCCAGAAGCGACCTGCTGCGCGGCGTCGTTCTGACCGTTCCATTGAAACTTGTACGTACCGGCATCCAGAACGCCGTTGTACAGCGTACGTACTTTTTGTCCCAACACGTTGTACACTTCCAGACGTACGTTGGCAAAACGGCTCTGATTAATGACAAACTCGATCGTGGTTGTTGGGTTGAAAGGATTCGGGTAATTTTGTTTTAAGGTAAACGATTCAACCACTGCCGGACGTGTGCCCGTTTCCACCGCAGTAACTCCGGTAGGCGTGGTAGATTGAATTTGCACAGCTTCCAGGCTACCATCATCGGTCGGCAGCGCCCAGACCGTAACATCTTCGCCCAGAGCAAGGTCGTCCACACTTATTTCATTGTAAGTGCTATCGAGCACTACTGTATTTGGTGTAATTTGATACTCGGTACCGGCAATGTAAATACTGGTTTCGGACTTGCCACTTAAGGCACTATTCAAACTTACCATATTCGGATCCTCTTCTACTTCGATTTTGCCGGCGCAATACGTGCCGTCTTCTAACATGCTACCTTTAACTTCTACTACCTGTCCCACTTGCAGATCTTCCAGGGTGATAAGCTGATCTTGCAAATCGTAAATTTCGGTTTTGTCGCTAACATAGAAGCGCATATCGTTTACGGTAATCGAATCGCTGGTAATCGCCTGAATGGCTCCCGTAATATCAACGGTAGCTTGCGGCTCGTTTTCCAACTTAATGCGTAAGGCCAAATAACTGCCATCTTCCTGTTCCAACGCCTTAATGTGCACCATTTGTCCTTCGCTTAAATCGGCCAGAGTAATGGGTTGGAAATCGGCATCGAGTATGACGGTGGCACTATCCACGTTAAAAACCATTCCCTGAACGGTTACGGATTGTTCGCCAATCGCTTCGATTGCGCCTTCCACCTTTAAATAGGCTGTCCACAGGTCTTTAACTTTGATGCGATATGCCAAAACCGTTCCGTCTTCCTGGACAAAGCCTTTGACCTTAACGATTTGCCCTTTTTGCAAATCACTTAGAGTAATGGGTTGGAAGTTAGCATCCAAAATCACTGTGTTGGTATCGGCAACGATCGTGTAGCCCTGCACCATGATGAAATCGGTACCTAAAGAATCGATGGCGCCGATTATTTCGATTTTCTGAAAAACATATTGGGCGTTTTTAACCTCAATCTCCAGAGCAATCAAATCACCGTTTTCCGTTATCTGGGCTTTTACCTCGGCACGCATACCAGGTTGCAGATCGGTAATCGCTGCTTCATCGTTGTCATTCACTTCGATTTTTGTATAATCGGTTACTTGAATTTTATGGTTGGCCATCACAATGTAATCGCTTTCGACGGAATCGATTTTTCCCCAGAATTCCACTTCTTTCATTTCAAAGCTTCCTTCTACTTCGATCTTGAGTGCCATAAACTTGAAGTTAAATTGCAGCTTTGCTTTAACTTCCACAAACATACCTTCGTGCAAATCATTTAATGTCAGATGCTCATGATGACGTCCCTCGATCTCCGTCTGTTGATTTATCATGAACATTTGGCCGTTCACTTCAATGCTCGAATCGGTCACGGCCGTGATGCGCCCTTTAGCTTTCATTTCACGATCTTCGAAGTCGTCTTCATTTTTGACCTCGATTTTCAGCGCCAACCAATTGCCATTATTCTGAATTTTCGCCTTGATTTCGACGAAATCACCCTGCCGAATATCTTCGAAACGGGCGGAATCATCATCTTTTTTAATTTTAGTGTGCCTGTTTACGTAAAACACATGATTGTTGACCACCAAGCTGTCCTTGCCTTTGGCCTGCACATAGCCCTGCATTTCCATTTCCATGTTTTGCACAGAGTCGCAAGAATCGGTCATGTAGGTAAAATGTTTCTCGAATTCCACCTCATGACCGTCTCCGTCTTCCAGTTTGGCTTCCCATTTCCATTGACCGCCCACTGGCAGATTCGCAAGCTCGAAACGGGCCGTAAACGTACTGTCAAAATGATTTTCAAATTGTCCTTCAAAACTGTATTCAGAATCCAAAGAATCTTCCTTGGAAATTTTCCACTCAGCTTTTGTCATATTTTGTACATTAAGGACATTGGTGTGTACATACATGTACATCGTAGCATTTTCGGGAAAGAAGCTTTGGGAGCTGTCGGCTCCTTCCTCCGAAGAGATAATGCATTGATTGTGATACTGCCCTTGTGCCTTAACCGGGTTGGTAAATCCTAATAGCAGTAATGCAGCCACACCTGCAGCAAATAAACGGTGAATAATTCGTGTCATGATTGACCTCCTTTGTTGGTTTAGTTGTTTTTCAGTTGCTACTACTGCAACTGGTATGCCACTTTTATCAACCCATTGAAAATAAACAAATTAGGCTTATGCCTGATCTTTATCTTTTTTTAACAAGCATTCTTTAGCGCATATTTTGCACAATAAGTTTTACAAATGTGCACACCTTTCCAAATAGACGTACAAACAATGAACAATGCGCGATTAAATTTGAAAAACATCGAAAAAGATGCTATGTTTGAAGGTTTAAATGACAACGGGAAAGGAAACTATGGCGGAAAAAATCAAATTGCTCTTTCGGATCGGTTACGTGTACCACAAAGCGGCTTTTGATCCGGTTATTGAATATTTAATGAATGATCCCAAATACGATTTGTGGTTTTCGTTAGATGCGGAAAAGAAACGCCATTTCTTTTTTATTGATTTGCCCTATCATCACAAAATTGTGGAAGAATGGACCCAACTGGGCTACCGATTCACAAATGAAAAGAAAGGTTTTGACATCGTCATTACCGGCGATACCCTGCGCGATGCCCCGGAATACGGCAAAACGTTGTTGTGTTTTTTGAACCACGGAACGGGCATCAAAAACATTTTATACCGCAATCTGGCCAAATTTCCCACACATCGCTACCAAATTTTTGTGGAAGGTCAACATCGCGTCAAATCTCTATTGAGCTCTCCTTCGCTGGGCAAAAATGAGGTGCATCTGGTCGGTTTGCCCAAATTGGATTTTTACTTTCAGGGTCGTTTTAACGATCGGGAGGCCATCTTGCGTCGCTGGGGGCTCGATCCCCAAAAGAAAACCGTGCTCTACGCACCCACGTACAAGCCCACATCGCTCTATGATGTGAAAGACGATATTTTTGAACAAACCAAGGATTACAATCTCATTGTAAAATTGCATCCTTACAGTTGGATGGGCAAATACGCACCGCATCGCCAGCACCGCATTTACGAACGGCGTGTAAAAAAATACTCGCATGCGGTTTTACTGCCTTTCGAAGAATACAATATTGTACCCTATTACGCCGTGGCCGATACCATTATCAGCGAGGCATCCAGCACTGTATTCGATTTTTTGGCTTTGAATAAGTTCGGCATTGTGTACGACTTACCTTGCGACAATCTGAAACATTCCGACGGTCAGCCTTTGCTGGAGATCGACAATCGGGAATTTTTGAAAGGGGCATTTGTGCACATCCAATCCGGCAAGCAAATTGGCAAGGCGGTGGAACGGGCACTCAATCCCACGGAGGAGATGAAAGAAAAGGCAGCTGTTTATCGTGATGAATTGTTTTACAAATTGGACGGAAAGGCCAGCGAACGCTTCGTAAAAAAGATGGAAGAGCTGTATTACGAAGGCGGGCACGAAAACGTCCCGGAATGAAAATTTACAAGATGCATTAGCAACACGAAACGGCATGAATCGGACTATCACTATCATTTAAGCAAAAAGGAATCTGCATGAAAGCGGTTATTGTGGCTGCAGGAAGAGGCAGCCGTTTAATGAATAATAAACCAAAAACGTTACTTCCACTGGGAGAGAGCACCATACTTGAACACATTCTGCGTAATTTAAGTGTTTCCGGGGTGCAAGAATTTGTCATCGTGGTGGGCTACCAATTTGAGATGATCGAAGAATATCTGGAACAGCACAACGGTTTTGGGATGAACATTCAAACGGTTTTTAATCCCGAATGGCAGCGGGGAAACGGGCTTTCGGTTTACGCGGCCCGGGAGGCCGTGGGCTACAACCCTTTTATTTTGTCCATGTCCGATCACATTGTTTCGCCAAACGCCTTAAAACGTGTGGTACATTCCCCGAAAACGAGTAATTTGCTTCTGGTAGATCCCAATGTGGAACGCATTTTTGACATTGACGATGCGACCAAGGTACATTTACAGGATGAAAAGATTGTCCACATTGGGAAAGAACTGCGTGAATACAACGGAATCGATTGCGGGATTTTTCGGTTAAAGCCCGATTTTTTCAGCGGGATGGAAGCACAGTTGGCCCGGGGCGAAGAATCCATTAGCGCGGCTGTGCGCGAACTGATTCGCATGAATGATATGGAAGCGGTTCTGATGGACGATTCGCACTGGTGGATTGACATCGACACACCCGAAGCGTACCGTTTTGCTCAGGAAAACCTGAATCGATTGGAATCGTAACAATCGTAAAACATTTTGGTTAATGAAAACAATTGTTCTATTTTTGTGTGGCCTGCTTGTTTTTCTCTTAAAAATTTAAAAAATTGGGATTAAGTTTTTCGGTCAAATTACGGAGAAAAGGTGACGAACGAATTATTAGCGCATAAAAAGCAAAACGACGGGCCGCTTTCCACCGTTGAGGTGGTATTCAATTTACCGATTGAGCGCACATTTACCTACTACGTTCCGGAGTACTTTCCCAAAATAAAAGAGGGCAGCCGCGTACTGGTCCCATTTGGTAAGCAAACCATTACAGGAATTGTGGTGGCCTATTCTCCCCAGCCTGCCAACGATTCGTTCGAACTAAAACCGATTATCGACATTATTGATGATACACCGCTTATTTCGGAAAAAATGCTGGAACTTACACGGTGGATCGCCGATTATTACATGTGTTCCTGGGGACAGGCGCTGTTTCTGGCTTTGCCGCGGGGAACCGATCAGGCTATCAAAGAGAAAGTGTATTTAACGTCCGATAATAATTTTGAGGATTTGACGGAACGCCAACGGGAGCTTTATTTTATCATTGGTGAGGCTCCGGGCAACACGAAAGCTTATTACCGCAAAAAATTCGGTTATGGTTCGTTTTACAGTGTACTAAGTGCTCTGAAAAAAAAGGGACTTGTGCGCATCGAGCGCGAATATCTGGAGCCCCGGGCGAAAGAACTCCATCGCCTATTTGTCCACATCCCGAAAAATTATGAAACGCTTAAAGAACAATTTCCGGATTTTCTAAAATACGTGACCCGACGTCCCGAAATTGATGCGTATTTAAAAAGCCATGCCGGGCAGGATATCTTACAATCGGAATTTTTAAAAGAGACCCGCATGGCTCGCCCCACCCTGGCTAAAATGGCCGGCTATGGATTGTGTAGCATCGTGGAAAAACGCCTGGAACGGAAGATCGAGTTTGGAGAGAGTGCGGAGCGTCCTATTGTGCGTTTAACCCCGGATCAGGAAAGGGCAATTGCGGAGATTACTCCGTTTGTGGAGGAGGAAAGGTTTCAACCTTTTTTACTCCACGGGGTAACCGGGAGCGGGAAAACGCAGGTGTACATCGAAATTTTGAAGAAAGTGCTGGCGAAAGGTAAAACCGCAATCATTCTGATTCCTGAAATCGCTCTGACGCCGCAAACCGTACGCAGATTCCAAAAGGTTGTGGGAGAGGAAATTGCTGTTTTTCATAGCAAGATGTCGCTGGGGGAACGTCTTGATTATTGGGAAGCGTGTTTTGAAGGACGCATTAAATGCGTCGTGGGGCCGCGTTCGGCCCTGTTAGCGCCGTTAAGAAATATCGGCCTGATTGTCGTGGATGAAGAACATGAATACACGTACAAGCAAACGGACATGGACCCGCGCTATAACGCACGGGATGTGGCTATTTATTGGGCCAAAATGAACAATGCCGTGGTTATTCTGGGAACGGCTACGCCCAGCATGGAGAGTTATTTTAATGCACGCCAGGGGAAATATCACCTTATCGAGATGATGAATCGGGTAGAAAATATTAAGATGCCTGCTGTAGAAATTGTGGACATGCGGCGTTCTCAAAAATTCGGAACGGGCGAATTACGCTTGTTCTCCAAAACTTTGATCGAGAAGATCGAACATCGTCTGGACAAGGGGGAACAGGTTATTTTGTTGCAAAACCGCCGGGGCTTTTCTTCGTTCATGCAATGTCAGGAATGCGGTTTTATCCCTGTTTGCCCGAATTGCGATATTAGTCTAACTTACCATTCCTATGGTCATAAGCTTAAATGCCACTTGTGTGGCTTTACGCAGGAGGCTTTTGATGATTGCCCGCAATGCGGTGCCAAGGGGATGATGTATAAGGGAACGGGAACACAACGAATTGAGGAGGCGCTGCAGAAGGCCCTGCCCACAGCACGCATTCTACGCATGGATCGTGATACCACCAAGCACAAAATGGCACACGAGCGCATTCTACAAAGCTTTGGACAGGGACAGGCGGATATTTTGCTGGGCACCCAGATGATTGCAAAGGGGTTGGATTTTGCCAATGTCACTCTGGTGGGGGTTATTTCGGCCGATGTGGGTTTGTCCATCCCGGATTTTCGTTCTCCGGAGCGTATTTTTCAACTGCTCACTCAGGTGGCAGGACGGGCAGGTCGCAGGGAAAAGCAAGGGGAAGTAGTGGTACAAACTTATTCTCCCACACATTATGCTATTCGCTTTGCACAAATGCATGATTTTACCGGATTTTATTTTGAAGAAATCAAACATCGCAAAAATTACCATTATCCGCCTTTTGTACGCATCATTCAGATTCTGGTGCAAGACACGGATTTTTACACAACATTAAATCGAACACGGAAAATTGCCGGTATTTTACGGATGACCGCCTCGCGATTCAGTCAGGTACTGGGTCCCGCTCCGGCAATAATACAACGCATGAATAATTTGCACCGCTGGGTCGTTACGTTAAAGCTTAATCCGCGTACAGATCCAACCGGCCGACGGACAAAGGAAGTTTTGCGTCAACGGTTAAAACCGTTTCTGGAGCATCACAAAAAGGCGGGACAGGTGATCATTGATGTGGATCCGTTGGCTTTGAACTGAGGAAGAGGGGGTGGAGCGGGCAGACCGTTTAAACGGTCTGCCCGCATACCCACACCACAACTCAAAAAACACAACAAAAAAATTTAATTCTCTGCGAAACAGGAAGAGGAAACCGTTTAAACGGTTCCTCCCCCCTCCCACTATTTCCTAAGCTTCTCAATACTTTGCATCAAATGCTTAAACTGGCGCTCATCCAGGGCCTGTGGTCCATCGCTCAATGCCGTGGACGGATTAAAATGTACCTCTACCATCAAGCCATCCGCTCCGGCCGCCACCGCCGCCAAAGCGAGCGGTTCAATCCAGCGATCCACCCCACTGGCATGGCTCGGATCCACAATCACCGGCAAGTGCGTTTGCTCCTTAAGCACCGGAATGGCACTGATATCCAGCGTGTTACGGGTCGCCGTCTCAAACGTGCGGATGCCCCGTTCACACAAAATCACATTCGGATTCCCCTGCGCAAGAATGTATTCCGCCGACAGCAAAAATTCCTTAATCGTTGCCATCATGCCACGTTTTAGCAAAATGGGCTTATTAGTTTTGCCCACCTCACGCAATAACACAAAATTCTGCATATTGCGCGCGCCAATTTGCAGCACATCCACATATTCCGCCATCAGCTCTACCAATTCCACCGAAAGCACTTCGCTCACCGTCGGCATGTTAAACATTTCGCCGGCCTCTTTGAGCAATTTTAGCCCTTCTTCTCCCAACCCTTGAAAACTATAGGGACTGGTGCGCGGTTTAAAGGCACCACCGCGCAACAAATGGGCCCCGCCTTCCTTAACAATCTTTGCCGTTTCAATCATCTGGTGCCGTCCTTCCACACTGCAAGGCCCGGCAATCATCACAAAATGTCCTTCACCGATTTTGTGTTCTCCCACTTCCACAATCGTCGGTTCCGATTTGTAAGCCTTACTGTACAGGGGCCCGGAAACCTTCTTCGCTTTTCGTTTTTTGGGTTGTGTGGGAATAAATTCCTCCGCCTCAAATTTTGGATACGAACCAAAAACGTGCAAAAAACCCGTCAACTTTTTGATTTCTTCCAGAGCATTCGCCACATTCTCATCATCTACGTGCCCGTCAATATCCACAAAAAAGTGGTACTTCCAAGGTTCTGTTTTGTGGGGACGCGAAGAAAGTTGCGTCATGTTCACCTTAAATTTCTCGAATACCCCAAGGCATTGATACAACATGCCCGGTTGATCCAGCGTGTCAAAAACCATCGTTGTCTTGCAAGGCATAAAAGCCGTGCGATCCAAACGAAAAGGTTCGGCGCTTAACAAAACAAACCGCGTTTGATTATGCGGATAATCCTCAATATTATTCTGGAATACCTTCAAACCGTAAATTTGCGCCGATTCCGCACTGGCAATTGCCGCCACATCCGTTAGTTTCTCGTTGGCAATCATTTTCACACTACCGGCCGTATCATACGTAGGCAATACATCGGCATGCGTAAATTTGCGTAAAAACACTTCACACTGCGAAATCGCCGCCGGATGGGAATAAATCTTACGAATGTTTTTCATCTCCGCATCGGGATGGGCAATTAATGCATGATGAATGGGGATGACTACTTCCTTAATAATCGTCAATTTATTTTCCAGTAACAAATCGTAGGTATGAATAATATTCCCCACAATAGAATTTTCAATGGGCAAAAGCCCGAAGTCAATCCTATTTTTCTTTAACGCATCCACCACCTCGTAGGAAGTCCGAAAGGGCATTTTATTTACCTCTTGACCCTCATACAGCGTATCAATTGCTTTTTCGCTGTAAGCGCCCTTCTCTCCCTGATACCCGACCATTAAACTACTATTCGTTGCCAACGCCTTCTCCTCATTGTTTAACGCCAATAATAATCATTAAAAAATTTGAATAAATATTATCGGGAAAGATAATAAAATTCCCCGTAATTGCCAATGGAAAGCCACAAAAAAGCAGTATTTTTTTGCAAAAAATTTAGGCAGCCAAAAGTGTCAAAAGGAAGGAAAGAAAAAACGGGAATGCGTCGGAAGAAGGTTTTAACCCTTCTTCCCCTTTCACATTTCCCCTTTAAAATTATGCCACCTCAGAAACCTCTTTCGGTTCCCGACGGTAAGCTTCCATCATCTCGTCAATCGCTTCCTGCATATCAGGCTCAAGTTCCAGATCGTCCAGCCAAATGGCATTTTCATCGTATTTCGCGTAAAACGGAATGTTGATCAAATCCGGATCACGCGACTGGATAAACTTCAAAATAAATTTTTTGGCATCTCCGCTTCCTTTGATGCCCGAGATGAGAATTTTTCCGGGCCAGGCCGACATAGAAGGGCCGCGCACCGTTTTGGCCAAACCGGAAACCTTGGCATAGGCTTCGGTAAAAATATCATAAGCCCGGGCCAGTGGCACCGAAAAATAATGTTGAGCACCGGTATCTCGTTCCACAAACATGTAATAGGGGATCATGCCCATTTGGACCTGTTCTACCCACATGCGCTGCCACACTTCACTGGAATCGTTAATTCCCCGAATGAGAGGAGCCTGTGTGCGAATCGTCACCCCTGCCTTACGTAAATTTAACGAAGCTTCACGCACCTTATCTGTTCCCAGCTCTTTCCAATGACTAAAATGTGCCATAATCGAAACGTTTTTGCCTTTTTCGACCATACGCTCAAAATAGGCCAATAATTCTTTCCCCTCTTCCCCCAAAAAACGTTGCGGAAAATAAGAAAGCGATTTCGTCCCGATGCGGATGCTGCGCACATGGCTTAACTCGGGTTGTAACAACACATCCAGATAGGCAAACAACTTTTCATTGTTCATCCACATGGGGTCGCCACCGGTAAACAAAACATCGGTTACTTCTTTGTGTTGGCTCAAATAATCGAACAGATCGCGCTGTTCTTTGGTTTTGAACTTATGCTCGCCCAAATTGACAAATTGCGCCCAACGAAAACAATAGGTGCAATAGGCATGACAGGTTTGCCCCTGAGCCGGAAAGACCAATACCGTTTCCCGATATTTATGTTGCAAACCGCCCAAAAGCCGTTCCCCGATGCGCGGGATATTGTCGATTTGACCCGCCGGATGCGGATTCAATTCGTGCTGAATGCGTTTCACCGCCTCTTTTTCGGCTTCAAAACCATGCGCACTTTTCAACAGCTCCCAATGCTTTTCCAGCAACATCTCTCGTTGCGGAAAGGTCAAACGATAAATCGGGTCATCCTGACGGTTTTCCCAGTCGATCAATTCATCCAGCACATACGAACTTACTTTAAACGGGAAAACCTTGGTCAGAATTTTTAGCTCCTCAATCTCTCGAGCAGAAAGACGATTTGCGTAATCGCTTTGTAGAAACCTTGAGAATGAATAGAACATTCAACGCCTCCTTTCGGGTTTGGAAAACGGGCATGAATTGCCCTTGGTTTTACGAAATGCTTATTGTGTTTCCCTCAGGAAACATTTGATTTTGGAGGAAATCCCAAGGATTGAATAAGAATCAACCCCGGAAATGTCACTTAAAATATATGAAATTTTATTTGATAATTCAAATTTCTAAGCTAATTTTTTATTTTGTAATAAAATTTTTGAAAATGACATTTTTTTCGATCTTTTTGTCCACATTTTTTTAAATAAATAAAATATTTGATAATTTAAGGCAAATATTTTTTTATTTTTAAAAATATTTGCCATTTTTGTTTTTCAAATAACTAAATTTAAAATCTATTCTTTCATTTCCTGTGTTTACCCGGCAAGCCCCAAAACATCCAATTAAAAAGGGTTCCGGGAAAAAACTCGCCTCATTTTCCGGAACTTTTTAGTTATCGAAAACATTTTAGAAATGGTCAAAATTATATTGCATTTCCGTTAAAATGTGTTATAATATATTTGTCGCTTAATTTTTAAATGCGAACAAAAAGGGAGGAATTACCATGCTCTCAATTGAAAAAATTCGCGAACTATTGGGAAACGAAGCCGACGATTTGTTAACCCATGAATGTAAAACAATCCCAAAAGAACAATTGCATTTACCCGGTCCGGATTTTGTGGACCGCGTTCTGGTACCCAGCGACCGCAACAGCAATGTATTGCGCAACATGGAATGGCTCTTTAACACGGGACGCCTCGCCGGAACAGGTTATCTCTCGATTTTGCCTGTTGATCAGGGCGTAGAACATTCGGCCGGCGCCTCTTTTGCTCCCAATCCCGAATATTTTGATCCGGAAAACATCGTCAAATTGGCCATCGAAGGCGGATGTAACGGAGTGGCCTCCACCCTGGGGGTTTTGGGAGCTGTTTCCCGCAAATACGCGCACAAAATTCCTTTTATCGTAAAAATCAATCACAACGAACTGCTCACCTACCCCAACAAATACGACCAAATTTTGTTTGCCAATGTAGAGCAAGCCTGGAACATGGGGGCGGCCGCCGTTGGTGCCACCATTTACTTTGGCTCTAAAGAATCCAACCGCCAAATTCAGGAAATTACCGAGGCGTTTAAATACGCCCACGAACTGGGTATGGTTACCGTGCTGTGGGCTTATTTGCGCAATAGCGCATTCAAAAAAGACGGTAAAGATTACCATCTGGCGGCGGACACCACCGGACAAGCCAACTATTTGGCCGTAACTATCGAGGCCGACATCGTTAAGCAGAAACAACCGGAACTGAACGGCGGCTTTACGGCCTTGCAATTTGGCAAGACCCATCCCGATATGTACAACAAACTGACCACCGAGCATCCCATCGATCTCACACGATATCAGGTGGTGAATTGTTACATGGGACGCAGCGGCCTGATCAACTCCGGCGGAGCTTCAACCGGTGCGGGCGATCTGGCACAGGCTGTGCGTACGGCCGTCATTAATAAACGTGCCGGCGGCATGGGGCTGATTAGCGGACGAAAGGCCTTTCAGCGGCCGATGAAGGAGGGCATCGAATTGCTGAATGCCATTCAAGATGTATTCCTGAATAAAGACATAACCGTCGCATAAATGAAAAAAGCCCCGAAATTTCGGGGCTTTTTTATTGGAGATTTGACAACTCCGTCTTATTCTTTAACGACCCAAACTTTAACGGTTGCCGTTACTTCGGGATGCAATTTAATGGGTACCGAGTAAATTCCCAAAGATTTGATGGGTTCGTCCAATTGAATTTTACGACGATCCACTTCAAAACCCTGGTTGGCCAATGCTTCGGCGATATTCTGCGAAGTAACCGAACCAAAAAGTTTGTCTTCTTCTCCCACCTGAACAGGAATCGTGCAGGAAACATTTTCCAATTTCTTGGCCAATTCTTCGGCAGCACGTTTTTCTTTTTCCTGTTTCCAGCTGCGTAATTTAATTTCGTTTTCCAGCCGTTTTTTATTTTCTTTGGTCGCAATGTAAGCAATACCCTTGGGGATCAGGTAGTTACGGGCATAGCCGTCTTTAACCTTTACAATATCCCCGGTTTTGCCTAATTGTTCATAATCTTGACGTAATATAATTTCCATGCTTATCCACCTTCTTTAATAGTTTACCTGGTAAAATCCGCAACAAATGGAATCAATGCCAGGTGCCGGGCCCGTTTGATGGCCGTAGCCAACTGGCGCTGGTGCTTAGCACACGTCCCGGACGTGTGGCGGGGAATGATTTTCCCTTGCTCTGTCAAATACTTCATCAATTTTTTTTCATCTTTAAAATCGATGTAAACAACGCCTTCCTGACAAAAGCTGCACACGCGTTTTCTTCTGAATCTTAACATATTTTCATCCCCTTAGTTTTTTTCTTCTTCTTTGGTTTCCGTGGCCGGTGCTTCCTCGGCTGAAGCCTGCGTTTCCGTACTTTCTTCCTGCGGTTGTTCCTTTACTTCCGCTTCCGGAGCTTTCTTTTCTTCTTTTTCCGGGGCCGGCGCAGGTGCTTTTTCCTGCGGAACAGAACTGGTTACTTTTTCATCCGCGGCTTCTTGCATGGCCATAGCTTTTAACTTCCGTTTGTCGTAACGATACGTCAGATAGCGCAATACTTTATCGTTAAAATTGTATTCGCTTTCCAACAGTTTGGGGATGTTACCAGGTCCCTCAAATTCGATGGAACCATAGAATCCGTATTGTTTTTTCTGGATTTCGTAAGCAAGACGACGCTTGCCCCACTTATCCACCTTGCGCACCTTACCACCGTTGGACGTGATGATGTTGCTAAACTGCTCGATTGCAGCATCAATTTCCTTCGGCGGCATCAGGCTGTCGAGGATAAAGATTGTTTCGTAAATCGCCATAAATACCTCCTTTGGTCTTTACGATTCCCCGCGCTTTTTTGCCGGGGAATAGGATTAATTAATTGTATGGTTAAAAAATTGCTTTTTCTCGATTACAGCAACGGCGCGATAACCAACGCCACCACCGACATCAACTTGATCAAAATATTCAAAGACGGTCCGGCCGTGTCTTTAAAAGGATCGCCGACCGTATCGCCAACCACTGCGGCTTTATGGGCTTCGGAGCCTTTGCCTCCCAAATTGCCACTTTCAATGTATTTTTTCGCATTGTCCCAGGCACCACCGGCATTAGCCATAAAAATAGCCATCACAACACCACTGGCCGTTACCCCGGCCAGAAGGCCGCCCAACATTTCTGCACCGCCTAAAAATCCGAACAAAACCGGCGTTAAAATAGCCAAGGTACCGGGCACAATCATCCGTTTAATTGCAGCAGCGGTCGAAATATCCACACACTTGCGGTAATCGGCTTCGGCCTTTCCTTCCATCAATCCCGGAATTTCCTTGAATTGACGACGTACTTCGGAAATCATATCAAAGGCCGCATCGCCCACGGCGCGCAAGGCAAACGATGAAAACAAGAAAGGCATCATAGCGCCAAAAAACAAACCGGCCATCACATGGGGATTGGAAACATCGATATTGGTAATCCCGGCCGTAGTCATAAATGCGCTGAACAACGCCAGGGCGGTCAGAGCCGCACTGCCAATGGCAAACCCTTTACCTATGGCTGCGGTTGTGTTACCCACCGCATCCAGTTTGTCCGTACGCTGACGAACCTCCGGGCCTAACTCGGCCATTTCGGCAATACCGCCGGCATTATCGGCAATGGGGCCATAGGCATCCACAGCTAACTGAATTCCGATAGTAGAAAGCATTCCCAGGGCAGCGATGGCAATGCCGTACAAGCCGGCCTGCCAGTATGCCACCATAATGGCAATGGCCAGAACGGTCACGGGCAAAGCCGTACTCATCATTCCCGTAGCCAGACCGGTAATGATATTGGTTGCCGGACCTGTTTCCGAGGCATGCGCAATGGCCTGCGCCGGCTTTTTGGAATCGGAAGTGTAATATTCCGTAAGCATTCCGATTAAAATACCGCCGATCAGACCGGCGATTAAAGCAAAATACAAATGCCAGGCATGTTCGGGCAAAAAGGCATTAATTACAAAATAAGAAAGAATAGCCATAAAAATTCCCGCGCCAAAGGTGCCCATATTCAAAGCCGCTTGCGGGTTACCTCCTTCTTTGGTACGCACGAAAAAAGTTCCCACGATGGAAACCAGAATACCAAACCCGGCCAAAACCATCGGCATTAAAACATGATTTAAGGACATGGTAGCACCAATAACCATAGAACCGACAATCGCACCCACATACGATTCGAACAAATCGGCCCCCATTCCGGCCACGTCACCTACATTATCGCCCACATTATCGGCGATAACTGCGGGATTACGCGGATCATCTTCGGGGATGCCGGCTTCTACCTTACCCACCAAATCGGCGCCCACATCGGCTGCCTTGGTGTAAATACCGCCACCCACACGAGCAAACAAAGCAATGGAGCTGGCTCCCAGCGAAAACCCACTGATCACCGGAGCAATAATATTCTGCAAGGTGGGCATATCGCTTCCGTACAATTTGGAGTAGAAGGCAAACAACAGGCTAAGACCCAGCAAGCCCAAACCAGCCACACTCATACCCATCACTGAACCGCCGGAAAAAGCTACCATCAACGCTTTGCTCAGGCTGGAGCGAGCCGCACTGGCCGTACGAACGTTGGCAGCGGTTGCCACACGCATTCCGAAATACCCGGCCAGGGCAGAACATGTAGCACCCACCACAAAAGAAAGCGCTACCAGCTCGGTATTCTTTTGTAAATTGCCCACATAAAGCAAAGCGGCAACAAGAATAACAAAATAAATAAGCACACGGTATTCGCGTCCCAAAAAGGCCATCGCCCCTTCGCGAATGTAACCGGCAATCTTTTGCATTTTTTCAGTGCCCGCATCTTTTTTATTGATGCTGGCTGCACGGAACCAAGCAAACAGCAGTGCTAAAGTTGCACTTGCAATGGCAAAAATAAGATTTTCTGTCATTTGGGGCCTCTCTATTTTTCTTCTGTTTCTAAGAACTGCCGATTGAATTGGGACATCGCCTGCTCAATCCCCTCACGGACCCAGACCGTAATCCCCTGATACGCGATGGGTAACAATTTTTTAAGCCCATCTATTTCCTGTTCGCTGAATTCGGACAGGACAAAATCTACCGCATCTTCAAAATGATCGCCAATGCCTATCCGAAGCCGGGCAAACGCTTCGCTTCCCACAGTGGCAATAATCGATTTTAAACCGTTATGCCCGCCAGCACTCCCTTTTTTCCGGAAACGCAGCGTGCCAAAAGGCAATTGGAAATCATCCACGACAACCAGAATGTCTTGCAAAGAAACCGGGAAATGTTCCAGCACCTGCTGCACCGCAATTCCACTGAGATTCATGTAGGTTGTCGGCTTTACACAAAGAACATCTGCATTTTCTATTTGGCATTGCATAAAATAATAATCCCCTTTACCTGCTTGAAAGGGGACTTTATGAATCGATTGGATATAATCCAATAAAATAAAACCAATATTGTGGCGAGTGTTAAGGTAGCGCCTGCCAGGATTTCCCAATCCGAATACAACGTGCACTTCCTGCTGTGTTCCTTATGCCTCTTCGTCTTCCTCTTTCTCTTTGCCCTTGGCAATCACTTCCGGTTCGGCTTCTTCTTCGCCTTCTTCCTCCGCAGCCACTTCTTCTACACCGTGCGGAGCAGCAACACGGCACACCACATCCTCAGGATCACCCAAAATTTTGTACTTGTCGCTTTCCAGATCCTTCAAGCGCAAAGCTTCACCAATTTTAAGATCGTCCACATTCACCTCAATCACATCCGGGATGTTTTTCGGCAAGACCAAAATATCAACCGTGTGCTTAATTTCATCGAAGATACCACCTTCTTTTACACCGGCCGGTTTTCCGACAAATTCGATGGGAACTTCCATTTCCACTTCCTGATTGGCCTTAATGCCCATAAAATCCACATGCAAAATTTTACCGGTTACCGGATGGTACTGTACTTCACGTACAATGCATCTGTATGATTTGCCATCGATGTTCAAATTGACAACCGAATAGTGGTCCCGTAAACCCATGGTCAAATCATGAGCATCCAAAGCGATGGGGATGGGTTGTTTCAGTTCGCCATAGAGAATACCCGGGACTTTGCCTTCACGCCGCAATCTTCCCGCAATCGACTTTCCTACTTCTGTCCGTGCCTCGGCGACCAATTTTAATTCGCTCATGTAATCATTCTCCTTATTGTCCTAAAAAAATCCGAGAAAGCTAAACTTACCTTTATAAAAAAAAGCAAGCCGTAGCTTGCGAATAAATAGCTGGGGTGGGAGGATTCGAACCCCCGAATGGCGGGACCAAAACCCGCTGCCTTACCGCTTGGCTACACCCCAACAAAAATCACAGATGACAAATTTAATATTATCAAAGCGAAGTGTCAAGTTTTGTTGCACCTATTTTCTCTTTTTTGCTTACTTTTTTTCTTTTTCCCTATCCGCCTTGCCCACTACGACAAACTTTGGATACTTTACATCCCGTTCAAAAACGACTGGTCAGACCAAAATGAATTTTACCCTGGTTAAAGCCTTCTCCCCGTGCCAGACCGTAATCCACCCCCATCACACCCAGTGGCGTGGGAAAACGCAAGCCCAGCCCCATTCCCTGCAAAAATTGGCTATGAGGGGCAAGAATTGCATTCCGGTAAAACCCTAAATCGGTAAACACAAACACGCGCGAATCCGGGCCAGTCACAAAGCGATATTCCAGGTTCATCCAGCTCACCAGATAGCCGCTAAACTGTCGTTCGCGATAGCCCCGAACCGATTGACTTCCTCCGAACCAAAAATAATCGCTTAGTTGAAGCGCCTCGCCTTTGATGCGCTGAATATTCCACTTAACGGCCAGAATTTGGCGCTTGAAAATTTTTTGGTAGCCTTCGAATTGCATGCTAAAAAGATTAATCGTGCTGTTTCGGGAAAGATTTTGCCCGTTCGGCACATCCCCCGAATTTTGTTTCAATCCCAGCCGATACCCGGCTTTGTAAAAAATCCCTTTTTGGGGATTCAAAATAAAATCGCGCGTATCGTATTGCAGCCCGCTTTCAATGCCGTATGTTCTGCTTCTCACCATGCCCAATGTTGCCCGGGCAATCGAATCGGGTAATACCGTGTGACGGGTAAAATGCAAAAACAGTGAGAAGCGGTCATTAAAGTTTAATGTACTGCTTAATTTAAAATCCCAGGCAATGAACAGCGTGTCTTTTACCTGCCGGGCGAAGGACAGCCCGACATTGATTGGCTGCCCCCAAATCCATGGTTCCAGATATTGAAACAGAAAGTTCTCGGAAAGGCGATCGGCCTTTTCCCAGAACACTTTCAGCCTTCTTCCCGTGCCAAACAGATTACGGAAGGAAAAATTAAGTAAGCCCGTAAAATATCCCTGTTGACTCTTCACGCGGCCGGTGCCCTGAGCGGGGACATAGCCAACCAGTCCGTCAAAAGTCGTGGCATTCCCTTCCTGAACCCGCACAACTACAAGCACGCTGTCCTTTGAAAGCCGAATGAGTTGGGGTGGTGAAACCGATTGAAAAATTTCCAGCTTTTCCAGACGCGTTTGAATTTTTTCTTCCCACGATCGGCGATAACGCATGCCCGGTTTGAAATAGAGAGCCCGTAAAACGACGGCAGGGCGAGTGTAGTGATTACCTTCTACCACCACACCCTTCACGAAAACGCGCGCCCCCTCTTTAATGTACAGGCCCAGGTCCACAGCCGATTCTTTTACCGTAAGAAGCCGGGGCTGTACATCAACTTTGGCAAACGGGAATCCCTGCTCCGCCGCATATTTTAAAATATTCTGACCATCTTCCCGAATGCGTTGCTGATCGAAAAATTCTCCGGGCCGACTGCGGACAATGCGCCGATATTGGGCGGGAGAAAGAGAATCACTGATAATTTTCAAATTACGGATACGAAATCTGGGACCGGCATGCACGTAAAAGACCAGAAGCAAACCGTTTTTTTCGTCGGGGAGATGTTCCTGCTTTAAAGAATCAATGGTTGCATTGAGAAAACCCTTCTGGCTTAAAAAGCGTAAAAGGCGGGTTTGGCTTTCTTTGATTTGCCATTCCGTTGCCGGTTGGCCTTCTTTGAGTGTGAGTATTTTTTTTAGCTCTTTGGCAGCAAAAGGGAGATCTCCCTTAAAAACGATTTTTGTTACGGGTGCAAGCTTCTGCGGAGCGGCCATCGTAAACGAAGCCCAGAAAATGACAAAAGCCATATTCCAAAGCACTGCAAAAAATGCTCTTTTCTTTCGCAAACGCATGCCTGCCAACCTTTATCACTTTTTCACAGCCATTCCAATATATTGGGAGATGGCATTAATTCCAATGCAAAAAACGGCAAACGAGAGATTCGTCCCGCCTGCCGTACTTAGCCCAAAAGCTTGCCCGCAAAAGGCAATAGGACAATGTGTGGATTACTTGGATGCGCGCAACTTTTTACGCTGGTTCATCAAGTCTACCAGTCGTTGAACGGAGGCCTCATTGTAGCGCACCTGATCTTTGTATTTTTTGCGTAAATAGGCCATAAAATCTTTGCGGAATTGATTTCTCTTTTCCACAAGAATGCGATTGCGGACATAGGGTTTAACCCGCTCAAACGAATCGTTTTTCCACAAATTGCGGTGTTTTTCAAAATACTCTCTTATTTCATCATCCGATATCTTGACATTATCGTCAATAAGACGTTGCTCTCCGATCTTCTCCAATTCGTGGTGATAATAATAATCGACGAATTTTTGATAAATCGGATCATCCGTCAGCCCGCGTTCGACCCCATCCCAATACATTAATTCTCGGGAGATCAATTTTCGCGCCATGATGCGAATATCCTGCGGATATTCCAGACGGTACCGTCCGTAGCGGTCAAAATCATTGTAAGCGTCCGCAAAATCTTCTACCGTCCATTTCCCTTTATCGTAAATCAGGAAATCGGCGTGCAGTACCTGATCGGGGATGCGTTCTTTTTCCAGCATTCCGGAAAGTCCCTGACGCTTAAAGCCCCGTAAAATAGCCGGGAAATACTTCTCATTGATTTTATAATGGTATTTTGTAAACAAAGAATCGATGTATCGTTGGATGAATGCGTTCCGGCCCCGCGTTTTGGCGATTTCCACCAATTTTAATTTTTCTTGAATTTGGGAGCCCACATTTATTTTTTCCCGTGCAATAAGTTTAATGATATGATAGCCGAACTCAGTTTTTACCGGTTCCGAAAGAGGCTGCTCTTTGGTGAGGGCAAAAGCGGCCTGTTCGAATTCCGGGGCAGCCATTCCCGCAGTAATGTAACTGGGAATTACCCCTCCATTTAGCGCGCTGCGCAAATCGTTGGAGTATTTTTTAGCCAATGTGCCAAAATCCGCTCCGTTTTTGAGAGCCCGATAGATGGAATCAGCTAAGAATTTGGGAGTCACCAGAATTTGTTTTAAAGTCAATTGGTAGGGCAAATGCTGGTACAAAACTTCAATTTCTTTATTGTCCACCTTAAAATCTTTTGGTAAAATAGCTTTGTACAAGGGACCGTTGGCCTTGGTCATTTGTTCGATTTTGTGTTTTTTCATGGCCTTCAAAAACTCCGGTTCCCGGTCCAGCCCCTGTGCTTTTGCTTCGGCCAGCAAAAAAATCTCTCCCAGATAATAACGATCGATGTATTTTTTAAGAAGCTCGGGCGTAATCACCTTATTTTTCTGGAATTCTTTACTAAATTCGAACGAAGCGGCCACACGTTTTTCCGGCACGCCAAACTCGCCCACCGTTACGGTCATCACCTCGCTAAACTCTTTCTTCTTTTCCTGTTTTTTACAGGAAAAAATTCCTGCGGCAAGTACAAGTAAAAGTAAAAGAACGGTCAAACGCCTGTACATAATGCGCTCCTATATTTCATTAATTTTTTTGGCTTGTATTTTTGCCCATTGTGCTTTTTACGTTTGCAATGCACTTGGGGATCCGTAATATACCCTTAATTTTGATTGAGGTAAAGCAAAATCTTTTTAGCGGAGCGCTTGTCGAAGGTCGATAGTAGAATCAAAAACGAAAAAGGCTTGTAACCACTTTACAAGCCTTCAACAGTGCCGAGGGCGGGACTTGAACCCGCACGATCCAAAAGGATCAAGGGATTTTAAGTCCCTTGTGTCTGCCAGTTCCACCACCTCGGCACAAAAAAATTCAAGATTTTTTGAGGCGACGGCCGGATTCGAACCGGCGAATCGAGGTTTTGCAGACCTCTCCCTTAGCCACTTGGGTACGTCGCCATTCACCTTGAGTGAGTCAGATATTACTCAAACCAAACCTTAAAAAAGAACATCTTGAGGCGACGGCCGGATTCGTCCCGCCAGAGCGGGATTGCAGACCTCTCCCTTGGCCACCCTGCCCCTTTTGGGGTTGGGTACGTCGCCATTCACCTTGAGTGAGTCAGATATTACTCAAACTAAATCTTAAAAAAGAACATCTTGAGGCGACGGCGGGTTCGTCCCGCCAAAGCGGGATTGCAGACCTCTCCCTTAGCCACCCTGCCCCTTTTGGGGTTAGGTACGTCGCCATTCACCTTGAGCCTGATATTACTCAGGCCAAAACCTTAAAAAAGAACATCTTGAGGCGACGGCCGGATTCGTCCCGCCAAGGCGGGATTGCAGACCTCTCCCTTAGCCACCCTGCCCCTTTTGGGGTTGGGTACGTCGCCATTCACCTTGAGCCTGATATTACTCAGGCCAAAACCTTAAAAAAGAACATCTTGAGGCGACGGCCGGGTTCGTCCCGCCAAGGCGGGATTGCAGACCTCTCCCTTAGCCACCCTGCCCCTTTCGGGGTTGGGTACGTCGCCATTCACCTTGAGCCTGATATTACTCAGGCCAAAACCTTAAAAAAGAACATCCTGAGGCGACGGCCGGATTCGTCCCGCCAAGGCGGGATTGCAGACCTCTCCCTTGGCCACCCTGCCCCTTTCGGGGTTGGGTACGTCGCCATTCACATAAAAAAAGAGCGAGAGACGGGACTCGAACCCGCGACCCCAACCTTGGCAAGGTTGTGCTCTACCAACTGAGCTACTCTCGCTTAAAATAATGAATTATTTGACACTTCAAACCATGATTTATTTTCAAAAACCCAACCTTCGCTTCGACAGGTCGGGAAGCACTGACTGAGCCATGCTCAGTCATTTTTTGAAAGACACAATTTTACAAAATGTTTTGATTGCTGTCAAATTTTTTTAGCGGTAATGATCTTTGATCTTGCGTTTGATTTCCCGGTAGGAACGATTCACATCCCGCGTTTTCTTCTTGGCCGAAAAAAGCAAGTAAACAAAGACAATCGCTAAAATCAACAGAAACAAACTTTGCATAATTTTAGTGGAGACGCCGGGACTCGAACCCGGGTCCGGACATGGACCAGTATGAACTTCTACAACCATAGCCGGTTGGTTCATCTCGCTTGCTGGCTGGTCAACCGGCACACCTGCCAGCAAGCCAGTCCGGTGTGTTAGGTAGCAACAACCTCCGGACGTCAGTCGTTGCTACCATCCACCCTAAATCGACGCTATCTTCACCCCCGGTGGATTAGAGGCGAAGTAGCGAGCTGCCGTTTATATTAAGCAGCTAATGCGTAACTATTGTTGGCATTTATTTTTTTCCTGACCAGTTTTACCCCAAACGGGGTCCCTTGCGGGACGGGATGGTCAGAAGCCCGGGTTGCAGTTCATACCCTTCTCATGCCCGTCGAATCCAAAATCGTCCCCATTCCTGATTTTGTTAGATTTCTAAGAATAGAGAAGGTGACAGTTTTTTGAAGGCCGGGGGAAAGCCTTTTTGCATCTCAAAGTTTTGCCACCCTCTCTATTCCGGTTGCAAAATATAACACACCCAAAGGGCATTAGCAACTGTTTCTTTGTCTTAATGGCTAACGCTTCTTCACCTTTTTTGTTCCCCCGCATTCTCCCGACTGTTAGATTCGGCCGCCCTAATTCGGTTCACCACTTCTCTGGTTTCTTTTCTGAGAAACTTTTACGCCAGCAGTTCCGGCAACTGCGCAATCGATTCCAATATAATTTGAGGTTGAATGGCCGCACGCTGCAAATCAATGGCCCGGTACTTTCCTGTTTTAACCAGACAGGTTTTTAGTCCCATTCGTGCCGCACCCGCAATATCCGATTCCACATCATCGCCAATCATAAGCACTTCGGCAGCGGGCAACTTTAAGGAAGCCAGCGCCAAATCAAAAAACTTCGCCGATGGTTTGCCGATTAAAATTGCCCGCACATTGGCAGCATATTCCAGCATGGCCACAAATGCTCCCGCATCCATTTTATATCCTTCATCGCTCAGCCAGAATCGGTTTTTCTGCAAAGCCACCAATTGCGCGCCCTGCATCAAACAATTAAACGCATCATTCAAAAGCGCAATACTCACATCATTTCCAAGGTCGCCAACCACCACAAAACGGGCGTTCTCTTTTGCCCGGGGAATTTCTGTGTATTCACGCTTTGCTTCCTCCGTTAAAAGCAGAAACGAGGTATTTTCTTCGTGCTGTCGCAAAAAATCGGCACCTGCCGATGCCGCAGAAAAGATATCACGCGGATGCGCCGAAATACCCATTGCGTTCAACTTTGCGGCCAGCATTTCCCGATTTTTCATCGTCGTATTGGTAATAAACCGAAAAGGAATGTTCCGCTCCCGCATAAACCGGATGGCATCAACTGCCCCGGGAATGGGTTGACTATCGTTGTAGATCACCCCATCCAGATCGATGAGTAACCCTTTTATTTTCATTGAAAATCTCCGAGAAGTAAAGCGCGGTACAGCTTTTCGTATTCTTTAATTTGTTTTTGCCAGGAAAAGTCTTTTTGCATGCCGTTGAGCATTATTTTTTTCCAGGCCTTTTTGTTCGGATATGTAGTTAGCGCATACTCTAACGCCCATTCCAGTCCTTTGGGATGGTAATGCTCAAACACAAATCCGTCGCCAGTTTGCGTTTTCCAGTCGTACAATTGCACGGTATCGGCAAGTCCTCCTGTTTTGCGTACTACGGGAACCGTTCCGTACTTTAGGCTGTAAATTTGATTCAATCCGCAGGGTTCGTAACGCGAAGGCATCAAAAACAAATCGGAACCAGCCTCGATCCAGTGCGACAGAGGATAATCGTAACCGTGCACAAAGCTAACCTTGTGCGGAAATTTGCGTTCCAGATCGAAAAAGAAATTTTCGTATTGCGGCTCTCCACTGCCCAGAACGACCAAACGGGTTTCATAACGCAGCAAAATATCTTCCAGAGCACCCATCATTAAATCGATCCCTTTCTGCTCTACCAGGCGCGAAATAATTCCCATGACCGGCACATCGGTTTCGAATGGCAAACCAAGGCGATGCAGAAGTGCTTCTTTGTTCTTACGTTTTCGGTAAAGCGACTTTTCGGAATAGTGATAGGGAATAAAGGGATCGGTCTTCGGGCTCCACTCTTCATAATCCACCCCATTCAAAATGCCCACAAAATCGCCGCTGCGCATGCGCAAAATTCCATCCAGTCCCTCGCCGAATTCCGGCGTTTGTACTTCCCGGGCATAGGTAGGACTAACGGTTGTGATGCGGTGGGCGTGCAGCAATCCGTTTTTCAAGAAATTAATCCGCCCATGAAAAAGATCGTAGGCATCGAACAAACGATAGTGGTGATTTAATGCCAAATCGTTAATGACGTCTGCAGGAAAAATTCCCTGATAGCCGATATTGTGAATGGTGAGTACCGTTTTTGTGTCGTGGAATAAGGCATCCCAGGCGTAAAGCGATTTCAAATAGAGCGGAAGCAATGCGGTATGCCAATCATTCGCATGGGCAATGTCTGGTGCCCAACCCATGCGCTGGCACAACTCCAGCGCCGCACGGGTAAGAACAGCAAACCGGACCGGCTCGTCTTGATCCGTGGTGTACACTTTTCCCCGGTTAAACAAATCGTCATTCTGCAAAAAATAAACGTCGGTTTCGCTTCCGGGCAATTTCCCGGTCCAAAAGTGGCAAACATACGTTCTGTGCCCCATAGCAACGGAAATGTTCCGGGCAAAATCAACGGGCGTGAGTGCGTATTTTTCGCGGTCAATGGAATCGTACAAGGGCATGACCGGACGGATGTCATGACCAGCCATTTTGAGATATTTGCCGAGTGCGGCGGCCACATCGCCCAGGCCGCCCATTTTGGCAAAAGGAGCCATCTCGGCAGAGACGAACAGGATTTTCAAGCACTTTCCTTTCTAAAACCGGGACTTTTGCATTAATGGTCGAATGAAGATATTAATTCTTTAAAAGGAAGGCAAATAGAGAAACAAAAAAAGGCCGTCCCGGAGGAACGGCCTTTGAACAATCGAACGATCGATTTTATTCGGAAGCTTTTTCTTCGTCTTTCTTTTCTTCTTTCGGTTCCGCTTTTTCTTCGGTTTCGGCTTTAGCTTCCTCGGCGGGTGCTTCCGCCGCTTCTTCTTTTGCTTCAGCCTTTTCCGTTTCTTCCGCTTTCGCTTCTTCTTTCGGTTCTTCCTTTACTTCGGCTTCCGATTTTGTTTCTTTCGCTTCGGGCTGCTTTTCTTCGGCTTTGGCCTCTTTAGGCTCTTCCTTTTTCTCTTCTTTGGCCGCTTTTGCTTCTTCTTTCTTTACCTTGCCCAAAGGACGATGTTTGATCATGTCTTCGATGGTATTCTTGGCGATACCCTGTTTTTCAAGGTACTCTTCGTAATCTTTACGTTCCTTATCGCGGAAGTAATTATTTACCGAAAGCACGATCTTCTTATTTTCCTTGTCGAATTCCAGCACCTTGGCATGAACTTCCGCACCGATTTCGTAAATCTCAGACGGCTTTTTACCTTTAGGCGTGGGAATGTGCTGGTTAGGAATAAAAGCATCTACTCCGTGGGGCAAGGTGACGATAACGCCTTTGTCCACAAAGCGGGCAATTTTACCCGTAGTCTCCGCACCTACCTTGTACACTTCTTCGAAAGTATCCCAGGGATTGGGCTCGATCTGTTTGTGTCCCAGAGCAATGCGGCGTTCTTCGCGATTAATTCCCAAAACCATCACTTCAATTTCATCGTTTTTCTTGACGATTTCACTGGGATGCTGAATTTTTCGCGTCCAGGAAAGATCGGAAATGTGCACCAAACCGTCAATGCCTTCTTCCAATTCGACGAATACACCAAACTGGGTAATGTTGCGCACAATTCCCTTGTGAATGGAACCAACGGGGTAACGTTCTTCGATGTTTTCCCACGGATCCGGTTCCAATTGTTTAAGGCCAAGAGAAATCTTCTTTTGTTCCGGTTCCACATTCAGCACCATCGCTTCCACTTCCTGACCTACCGTAAGAATTTGGCTGGGATGCTTAATGTGCTGCGACCACGACATCTCGGAAATGTGGATCAAGCCTTCGATGCCTTTTTCCAGCTCTACAAATGCGCCGTAATCGGTAATGCTCACTACGCGGCCTTTGACCACACTGTTGACCGGGTATTTTTCTTCCACATTATCCCAGGGATGCGGCTGCAATTGCTTGAGACCCAGGGAAATACGGTCTTTGTTCTCGTTGAAATCCAATACCATCACTTCCAGTTCCTGATCCAATTTGACCAATTCGGAAGGATGGTTGACCCGTCCCCAGCTCAAATCGGTAATGTGCAACAAGCCGTCCACACCACCCAGGTCGATAAACACACCAAAATCGGTGATGTTTTTGACGATACCTTTGCGCACCTGACCTTTTTCCAGAGTTTCCAGAATTTCCTTGCGTTTGCCTTCCAATTCTTTCTCGATGAGTGCCCGGGAAGAAACAACAATGTTTTTGCGTGCCCGATTTACTTTTACAATTTTGAAATTCATCTGTTTCCCGATAAGGGCATCAAAATCGCGAATGGGTTTCACATCAATCTGAGAGCCGGGCAAGAAGGCATCCACTCCCAAAATATTAACCACCATTCCGCCCTTAATACGGCGCGTAATGGTTCCGGGAATAACCTCGTCGTTTTCGTATTTTTCGATGACGCGTTCCCAGTTTTTAATAAAGTCGGCACGACGACGCGAAAGTACGACCTGACCTTCACCGTTGTCCAATTCATCCACGTACACTTCTACTTCGTCGCCGGGTTTCAGATCTTCGATGTTATCAAATTCTTCTTTGGGCACAATACCTTCGGATTTGAAACCGATATCAACGATGACATCCGAATCGGTAATACTCAAAATGCGGCCCGTAACAACTTCGCCTTCTTTTAACTCTTCCAGAGTCTGATCATAAAGATTTTTCAGGGTCTCCATTTCCTGAGGCGAATATTCCGTTTCTTCTTCCAAATCTTCTAACTTAACAACTTCTTCTTTGAACTCTTCTTCCTGAACCTGCGGTTCCGGGGTTGGTTGTTCATTGGTTGTAGTTGCCATCTCTTCTTTGGGTTGTTCCTGAGATGGGTTTGGGGTTCCTGTTTCTTTTTTTTCTTCAGTCATAAAAAATTATACCTCCGTTAAACTTTAGTTTTGACCTTTCGGCCGTTAATGGTTAATAATAAAGCCACCAAATTTAATAAGGCCTGTTTGTAAATACAAATTTTTGTGGGAAACGCAAGAAACGGGCGGAAGGATTTATTTCTGTGATCCGAAGGCTGCACTATGTTGCTTTTCTTCGCGAACAAAGATCACTCATCGGCTTGTTATTAATTGTTCTCTATGGCATTCTGAATAATGTTTAGCAACTTTTTGGTTTCGATCGGCTTTTCCAGAAAATCATGGGCGCCGTATTCAATAGCCTCCCGGGCAAGAGCCAGCGCACTTTCGCCCGAAACCATAATAACCGGTAGCCGCGGATAATTCTCGGTAATTTTCTTAACCAAATCCAATCCGTTCACACCCGGCATGGCCATATCAAGCAAAACGCAATCGAATTCTTGCTCTGCCAGCAGGTCCATCGTTTGCAAAGGATTTGGCAACGCTTCCACTTCGAACTTATTGTACTCCAGTGTCTTTTTTAAAGCCATTAAAAAGGCACTATCATTATCGATCACTAAAATTCGGGGTGTCATACCGTCCCTCGCTTTACAGGTAAAACAATACGAAATACCGCACCGAAGTGTTTTTTCGAAATCACTTCCACTTCGCCGCCGTGATCGTTAATAATTTTTCTGGCAATGGCCAGCCCCATTCCGGTACCATCTTTTTTACTGGTAAAAAATGGCTCGAAAATGCGGTCACGTATTTCGGGAGGAATGCCGGGGCCATTGTCGGCTATTTCGATTTCCAACTCATCGCGTAACTGCCTGGTTAAGTTTTGTGTTAGAACCGATGAAATAAGAATTTTTCCCTTGCCGTTCATGGCATCAATACTGTTTTCGACAAAAATCTGAAAGGCCATTTCCAGTTGCTTTGCATCGGCCAAAAGTGTGTAATCTCCCCTTTCCAGATTCACTTCGACCTGTAACCCGTTATTAAAATAGGCTTCGAAGTGTTTGATTGTATTTCCGATGATTTCATTGAGATGCACCTTTTGTCGGTTAGGCTCTTCAAGATTTGTAAATTTAAGAAAATGCCGGGTCATTTCCTGAATGCGCTTGATTTCTGCAAGTGTCATCTGAAAATCGTCTCTGGTAATCTCCAGCACATCCGGGGCGGTGTCTTCTATTTTTTGCTGAATTCTCTCTACATTGAGCATCACCGAGCCTAACGGAGTTTTGATATCATGGGCCATTTTACGGACGGTACGGCTCCATGCCCGGTGGCGTTCGGTCAGAACGGGCGTGGTAAAATCTCTAATTTCCAACAGGTAAGCATAAATGTAGTTAAATTTTGTTTTAAAAGGGAGCACGTGAATTTCACCTTTTATACTCAGGCTTCCTTTGTTAACCACCAAATCCTTTTTCTGCGGCTGACCGGTTTGCATGCACTTATTAAAGCAGGCCAGAATATCCGGATATTCTTTGAAGGCCACATGCACAGGCATGTTCTTTTTTAAAGACTCGCGCATGTTCAAAAGTGTTTGAGTCCGGACATTAAAATAGAGAAGATGACCGTTAGGCTTAATAAGCACCACCGCATTGGAGGTTTTCCGAATGGAAAACTCGAAATAGCTGACAAAGGTTAAAATCCGCATCAAAAGAACATTGCCCAATTGCAGCAATCCGATTAAAAGAATAAACAATCCGATAAAAATCCCCGGGATCCAACCATAAAAGGGATTTTTCATTATTTTAAATCGATAAAAGAACTTTGTACTATTAATGCCAATTTCCGGTAAAGCATTCTCGCCGCATTGCCGAATGGAAAAGGCGCCCCGGGTATCGATTTCGCCCAGCAAACGTAAATCCCGATCGTATACCTGCATTCCGTTTTCATTCGTAGTGATAAGATCGGGATTGCCGTCCCGATCCACATCGTAAACGCTTTGAATCTTTAATCCTTTATATCCTCTCTTTACCTTTTTAACCACTTGAAGATTGGTATTAAATTTTAATAACGCTCCCCGCTCCAAACCAAGGTAAATGTGTTCCTTTGTTCCCTGAGATAACAACGCCAGAGTATATCCAACTAAATTGGGATCATTGAAATAAATTTTTCTTGCAAAGTGGCCCTTGGCATCCACCAAAAGGAAACCAAATGGTTTTGTAATGTAATTGGGGGCAGCCCGATAGTGCGAAATAAGCACATAGCGTCGCCCGTTTATTTCAATGGGTTCCATATCCAGGCAGGAAGGATACGCCCCAAAAGACAAAGCTGGGACGATTAAATTGAGATTTTGGTCGAGAATAAATACCCAGTTTTTCCAATCGGTGTAAGGCGCATTACGGTTTCCGTTTCCGTTTGCTTTTCCGAGTAAGATGATTTCGTCTGCCCCGTCTCCGTTTAAATCATAAATTAAAAATTTTTCTTTACTGGCATTATTTTCGAACTTGCCTACAATTTTTTCCCGGGCAATGTCAAAAATATAAAGTCCCCGGGGATGCATGGACAGGCCGGCATGGACAGTAAAAATAAGCTCCGGAGAAAAATCTTTGTGCAAATCGTATACCTGAGCACTGGCAATTTTGAAATGAGGATGCGGATAAGGAATGCGCATTAAAAACCGGCGTAAAAAGAGAGGCTTTTTTTGTCCGATATCGTAACCGTACAAAAACAGAGAGTCTTTCCAGACGGTAAAAACGAAACAGTCTTCGATTCCATCTCCGGTGTAATCACCAAAAAAAATTTGTTTCGGATTTGTTTTTTCTGCCAAATTAAATTGATCGATAATGGCATCTTGAAAAGTCATAAATGTGATGTAATATATTCCCCGGTTGAGATCGTTATGAACCCTGTATTGTTCGGAAAACCCATCCGAATTAAAGTC
>Ga0256914_1000526_pt1 | contig 37762 bp, 40 predicted proteins | sample HulkmetaG_FD_191571 | JGI IMG/M metagenome (GOLD analysis project Ga0256914, IMG submission 191571) | Hydrothermal chimney microbial communities from Main Endeavour vent field at the Juan de Fuca Ridge, Pacific Ocean - Hulk | ecosystem: Environmental > Aquatic > Marine > Hydrothermal vents ... | reverse complement strand
GCATAGATATCACCGTTGGTGTTATTGTACTTAACCTTTAAACGTCTTTTCCCTTGGGGGTTCTATTTCCACTGGAGAGCGGCCTTCCAAATGGGTCGATCAATCCGGCTCTTATGAGGCTGGAACTTATCTTCGGCCCTATTTTGCTCTTGACTATACCTATAGTGACTATCTCAAGGGGCTTCAGACCTCTCTCCTCACGGGCTTTGTTGACTATAAGTGCCCCTTTGTATGTTTCTTCGCTAACTATAATGGCTTCGAGACTCTTCATTTTATCGGCAAAGCCTATAGCGGTGCTGATTTTGATGATACGATAGTTAGAATATCCATTAACCTCAAAGAACTTAATTAAGTCTTTAAACCTGAGCTCGTAGGGTAATATTTTTTCAGCGTAGAGCTTCTCGCGTATCATCTCATCTGAGGTTAGTCCGATATACACATATCTGCCGACTTCAAAGGCTTTCCTTAGTAAAGCTTTGTGACCGAGGTGAAGCCTGTCGAAGGTTCCACCGACGACAACTTTTCTGTATTTTTTCTTCATGGCTGGAACTTGAGTGGAAGAACCAATAAGCTTTTTTATCGCTGATGAAAGATTCCCGTGGAGGTGGTGATGTGGATTACTTTTTCTACCCCTCAAGTGCCGCTGTATTTGGCTCCTTCAAGAGGGGTGCGATAGCCTACGAAATCCTCAGAAACATCGTGGAGGGTGGCTTTGGAGGGAAAATAATCCCGGTGAATCCAAAAGGTGGAGCCGTTGATGTGGCTGGGAAGACTTTTCAAATCAGGGAAAAGCTTGATGAGCATGTTGATACGGCTATAATCGCCGTTCCAGCAAAGCTTGTTCCGGGGCTCATTGATGAGATTGGACCGTTAATCAAAGGTGCAATCGTCATAAGTGCCGGCTTCTCAGAGGTTGGGAATTCTGAGCTGGAGCGTGAGCTGGTCGAGAGGGCGAGAAGGCACGGCGTTAGGGTTATCGGCCCGAACTGTGCTGGTATCTTCGGCGTCCACGGGAGGTTCTTTGGCTCCTTCGAGGTTCGTGTTAAATCGGGTGGTTTAGCTTTGATCAGTCAGAGCGGTGCATTTGGAGGAGCAGCTTTGGCAATGGGCAACGATGAGGGGATTGGATTCTCTGCCTTCGTTTCCTATGGGAATGCCTCTGATCTGAACGAGAGCGATTTTCTTGAGTACTTTGCCGATGATGAGAACACGAAGGCTATTGCGCTTTACATCGAGGGGGTTAAAGACGGCAGACGCTTCCTCAAAGCCCTGAGATATGCAAGTGCCAGAAAGCCTGTCATAGTCCTCAAGGCCGGGAAGAGTGCAAGCGGGGCAAGGGCAGCGGCTTCCCACACAGGCTCACTGGCAGGTTCCTATGAGATCTACAGCGCTGCGTTCAGACAGGCTGGAGCTATAGAGGTTGAGGAAATGGAGGAGCTTTTTGACGCCGCCAAGGTCTTTGAGATGTATCCCAAGGCAGGAAAAAGGGTTGCTGTGATAACCAACTCAGGTGGGCCCGGTGTTTTAGCAACCGACAAGCTTGAAAAGCTGGGTCTTGAGATAGCAAAACTGAGCGACAAAACAATTGAAGAGCTTAAAGCCTTCCTGCCGCACCAATGTTCCCTGAAAAATCCGGTTGATCTTATAGCCGACGCCGACTACGAGCGCTATAAGCGCACCATTGAGATTGTATGCAGTGATGAGAATGTTGACTCGCTCCTTGTAATCTGTGTGCCGCCCATATTTCTGCCCAGTGAATGGATAGCTAAAGCCATAATCGAGGCTGAATGCGATAAGCCCATCATTGTCAACTTCATGGCAGGGGAGCTTGTTAGGAGGGGTGTCAGGCTCCTCGAAGAAAAGGGAATAAAAAACTTCACAACCCCAGAAAAGGCGGCAAAAGCCCTAAAATGGCTGAGCCTGATGTAGTTTAATGAATTTTCATAAATTTTTTAACGTCTCTCTCAGAGTGGTCTTTGGTGATGATAATGTATCATCTTCTCTATCCTCTGAGAACATACCTGATCGTTTCAGGTCATGGAAAGGAAACAAACATTATGGCAGCTGATTGGGTGACTGTGCTTTCCCACAAGCCCACAATGTTGGGGGTTGCGGTCTCTCCAAAAAGATACACCCACAGACTTATAAGTAGATACAGGGAGTTCGTTATAAGTGTTCCAAGTATTGAAATGCTCTCTGATGTGTGGATTGCTGGAACAGAAAGCTCACCAGCCAAGCTTGGAAAAATGGGTATAACTCTTGTTCCTTCAACAAAAATCAAAACTCCCAGCATAAAAGAAGCTCTTGCGAACCTTGAGTGCATGGTTGTGGATGTAAGGGATTATGGAGACCATACATGGTTTGTCGGCGAGCTCGTTGGGGCAACTTACAAGGAAGAAGCATTTCCCGGAGGGATTCCAAGCGTTAAAAATGTGAATTTTCTGGCTCATTCTGCATGGACAGAGTTTGTAACATTTGATAAGAAGGTTCATAGGTCGGAATGAATAGATTTTTAAACTTTCTTTCAACCTTTTTTCTATGATTGTTTTGGGTATGGAGGGTACTGCCCATACTCTGGGCATTGGTATCGTAACTGAAAATAAGGTACTTGCCAATGTATTCCACACTCTCACAACCGAAAAGGGAGGGATACATCCCAAGGAAGCAGCAGAGCACCATGCAAAGCTTCTGAAAACACTTCTTAAAAAGGCCCTTGATGAAGCAGGGGTGGGCATAAAAGATGTCGATGTCATAGCCTTCTCTCAGGGCCCCGGTCTCGGCCCATGTTTGAGGGTTGTGGCGACTGCCGCGAGAGCCTTGGCAATAAAATATGAAAAACCCGTAATAGGCGTTAACCACTGCATAGCTCATGTCGAAATAACCAAGATGTTTGGCATTAAAGACCCTGTTGGTTTATACGTTAGTGGGGGGAACACGCAGGTCCTCGCCCTTGAAGGCGGAAGATACCGGGTTTTCGGCGAAACGCTGGACATAGGTATTGGAAACGCCATAGATACCTTTGCGAGAGAGATTGGTATAGGATTTCCCGGTGGGCCTAGGATAGAAAAGCTTGCCCTTGCAGGAAAACACTACATAGAGCTCCCCTATGCTGTGAAGGGTATGGATTTGAGTTTCTCAGGACTTTTAACAGAGGCTGTTCGAAAGTATAAATCCGGAAAATATTGGATTGAGGATTTAGCTTATTCATTTCAGGAAACGGCATTTGCTGCCCTCGTTGAGGTTACCGAAAGAGCGGTTGCACACACAGGGAAGGATGAGGTTGTTCTCGTTGGTGGAGTTGCCGCAAACAACCGCCTCAGGGAGATGCTAAGGATTATGACGGAAGATAGAGGTATAAGGTTTTTTGTCCCCCCTTATGACCTCTGCCGTGACAACGGAGCAATGATAGCTTACACAGGATTAAGGATGTACCGCGGTGGTGTGCGATTTTCCCTTGAGGATACTGCTGTAAAGCAGAAGTTCAGAACAGATGAGGTTGAGGTAACATGGAATTAACAGTGCCCCTCTGGATGTTCATCACTGACGTACTTCTTTTGTTTTGCATAGGATACGCAACAGTTTATTCCTTCAGGAGAATTCCAAGATATGGAGGTTCTTTACATCGACTCATCCTTTATTTAACAGTCTCTCTTTTCATAGCTACTCTCGGAAAAGGTATGGAAATAATCGGGGATCTTTCGCAATATTATAAAATGGAGTTACAGGATGTAATACCCATTGTGTATTTTATCTCCATAATTGGAGCGGTGTATGCTGTTGTAAATTACATAACAAAGATTGAAGAGAAAATTTTTCCCGGGGCTTATATAAGATACGGGAAACTTAAGGTGGAGCCCGGTTCATATCTTTTTCTATTCGAAGAGGAGGATGAATTGATAACACTCTTACAGGATACGGAGGCATCAATATTGGCAGTAACGAGGAATCCAAAAGGATATTCCAAATTTGGAGCTCGAATAAATAAGGTTTGGGTGAGCATGGCGGTTGAAACTGCTGTGCCTCCAACAAAGCTCCATGTGATACAGGATATGGTGATAAAGTTTCTGAGAAATGTTGGCAGGGGTATAGTCCTTATAGACTGTGTGGAGTACTTAATACTATACAACGATTTTGAGACGGTCTTCAAGTTCTTAACTTCTCTAAAAGACTACGTCATGCTCATGAATTCAACACTGGTTGTAGCGGTTAAAAAGGGCGTTTTATCCGAGCGTGAACTAAAGATTTTGGAAAGAGAATTCAGGAGAGTCGAGAAGTTAATAAATAGAGAATAACCACCGGGAGGATCCAATCTCGGGTTTTTGTAATTGTGATCTTGAATTTTGCATGTGGTATTTATAACTTTGTTATAAAATTTCACAAAAAAGTTATAAACAGTACCGGAAAGCTTTAGTTGGGTGAAAGCATGGAGGCAGGTTATGATATAAAACCTGTTCCAAGATCAAAAAGGTCATACACATTTTTAACACTCTCTGCGATCTGGTTCGGTGCAGGAATAAGCATTGCTGAGTTCTGGGCTGGAGCTCTACTCACCCCGGCTCTTTCACTCTGGGTGGCTCTCGGAATCATACTCCTTGGACATCTAATTGGAAACACCATCATGGGACTCATAGCGGTTGAAGGTGAGGAAACAGGCCTCCCGACAATGGTTCTCTCAAGAGCCGCTCTCGGCATAAAAGGCTCTATTCTGCCTTCTGCCCTCAATTATCTCCAGCTCATCGGCTGGACTGCCATAATGCTGATAGTTGGAGCAAATGCTATGAATGCTGTTTTTGGTAGGGGATATACACTGTGGGTGATTTTCCTCGGAGTCCTTGTTACAACATGGACATATATCGGCCCAAAGAACTGGGAGAAGATTGAAAAAGCCGCCGCAGCTCTTCTCCTGCTTCTGGCCCTCTGGCTCACGTACACGACACTGGAGCACTTCCCCCTCACGAGTCTGATGTCGAAGCAGGGAACAGGAGGAATGAGCATGATGCTGGCACTTGATCTGGTTATAGCCATGCCCCTATCATGGGCTCCACTCATAGCAGACTATTCAAGATTTGTCCGGGAGAAGGGCTCAGCGTTTTGGGGAACATATATTGGCTATTTTGTCTCCTCGTCTCTCTTCTACTTCGTAGGAGCACTGACCAACATGGCGGTCGGCGAAAGCGATCCGATTAAAATAATAGCGGCATACGGGCTTGGAATACCGGCGATGCTTGTGATAGTATTCTCAACGGTAACAACAACATTTCTGGATGTGTATTCAGCCGCAATAACGTATAAGAACATTTCACCAGAAGCTGATGCCAGAAAGCAGGTACTTCTTATCGGAATGCTTGGAACCGCTCTTGCCCTTGTATTCCCGGTTGACCGATATGAAGGCTTCCTCCTGCTAATAGGTGGAGCTTTTGTCTCACTGGCTGCAATAATGCTTACGGACTACTTCATCGTAAAGAAGGGTTATGATCCCAAGGAGTTGCTCGATGAAAGGGGCAGATTCGCTGGCTATAGTATCAAAGCTTTAATTGTATGGCTGGTGGGCTTCCTGTTTTACATGCTTCTGGCAGTTGAAGGCCTGTTTGGAATCCATATCCCGTTTTTAAGTACTCTCGGAGCTAAACTCGGCTCCAGTATTCCCACATTTGTTTTCGTGAGCATTCTCTATTATCTGCTGGAGGGGATATGATGGAGGTTATAGCTAAAGCTCTGAAGAGACTGAGAGAAAAAAGGCCGCTTGTGCACAACATAACAAACTTTGTCGTCATGAATACAACTGCCAACGCCCTTCTCGCAATTGGAGCATCTCCCGTAATGGCCCATGCGGAGGAGGAACTTGAGGAGATGATACAGATAGCGGATGCTGTTGTTATAAACATAGGGACCCTCGACAGGTTCTGGATATCATCAATGGAAAAGGCTGTGGAGATAGCTGGAAAACTGAAGAAGCCCATTGTTCTTGATCCGGTTGGTGCGGGGGCTACGCTCTTAAGGACAAAAACTGCACTGAAGCTTCTTGAAAGTGGAAATGTTTCAATTCTAAGGGGGAACTTTGGTGAAATAGCTGCTCTGCTCGGAGAGCATGGAAAAACGAGAGGGGTTGACTCAAGGACATATGACCGGAATGTTGCAAAGATACTCGCCTTTAAGGCGGCAGAGGAATTTGGACTCGTAACTGCCGTTACAGGCGAAATCGACTATGTGAGTGATGGGAAAAGAATCTATGCCGTTGAGAATGGCACTCATATTCTCAGCAGGGTTACTGGAACGGGCTGCATGGTAACGGCAATAACCGGGGCATTTGCTGCCGTTGAAAAGCCACTAAACGCAGCCATATCATCACTCGTTGTTTTCGGAATAGCAGCTGAGAAAGCGAATGTGGAGACAGAATATCCGGGAAGCTTTCACGTTAAGCTTTACGACTGGCTCTACAGGGTTGATGAGGAGCTTGTTAAAAAAATGGCGAGGGTGAGAGGAGTTGAACCTTAGAAAAAAGCTCAAGTTATACATCATAACTGATAGGAAGCTGAGAAATGAAGTGGAAACTGTTAAGGCTGCCCTTGAGGGCGGGGCGACAGCTATACAGCTCAGACTGAAAAATACACCGACAGGGGAGATGGTTGAGATTGGAAGCCAATTACGAAAGCTCACCGATGAATATGATGCTCTCTTCTTTGTCGATGATAGGCTTGATGTAGCTTTAGCAGTTGATGCAGATGGAGTGCAGCTCGGTCCAGATGATATGCCGATCCCAAAGGCGAGGGAAGTTGCACCCAGTTTGATCATAGGTGCATCGGTATATAGTCTTGAGGAAGCTCTGAAAGCAGAGAGAGAAGGGGCTCACTATCTTGGAGCGGGGGCTGTTTTTCCAACCTCCACAAAGAAGGATGTCAGAATTCTCGGTCTTGATGGCCTCAGGGAGGTCACGGAATCTGTGAATATACCTGTGGTGGCCATAGGGGGCATAAACCATGAAAATGTTGCAGATGTTCTCAGAACAGGTGTTGATGGCATAGCCCTTATATCTGCTGTGGTTGGGGCAGAAGATGTGAGGGAAGCCGCCGAAAAGATGAGAAAGATAATTGATGAGTTTTTTGGGAGATAAGCTGGGTATGTCAGATATAGAGGAAATAATCGATGGACTCGGGGTGATTGGATTGAGAAAATATGTTAGAACCGCCTTGACAATAGCGGGTAGCGACAGTGGGGGAGGAGCAGGAATTGAAGCTGATTTAAAGACGTTCTCAGCCTTTGGTGTCCATGGGCTTGTGGCAGTGACGAGCGTTACGGCTCAGAACACAAAGGAGGTAACCGCAATTCATGATATTCCACCGGAAGTTGTCAGGAGGCAGATTGAAGCCGTTGCTGATGATATCGGGGTTGATGCGGCTAAAACAGGGATGCTGAGCAATAAGGGGATAATAAAAGCGGTTTCAAAAACCGTAAAAAGATATGGTTTCCCTCTGGTCGTCGACCCCGTGATGATAGCCAAAAGCGGAGCTCCCCTTTTGAGGGAAGATGCCGTTGATGCGCTGATTGAGCATATACTTCCTCTTTCAAAGCTCGTAACTCCAAACAGATACGAGGCGGAAAAACTCAGTGGCATAAAGATAGAAAACCTTGAGGATGCCAGAAAGGCTGCGAAGGCGATAGCTGAAGGGTTTGGAGCTGAAGCAGTGATTGTAAAGGGAGGTCATCTGGGGCTGAGTGAAGCTGTGGATGTTTTGTATCACGACGGAAGATTCAGGGAATATCGGGCTCCTTTCATTGAAGGGTGCACCCACGGGACGGGCTGTTCTTTTTCTGCCGCTATAACGGCCAATCTCGCAAGGGGGGAGCCCCTTGAGGAAGCCCTTAGAACTGCGAAGAAGTTTATAACGATTGGCATAGAGTATGGGGCAAGAATAGGTCGGGGGCACTGCCCGGTCAACCAGAATGCGTGGATTGAGATTCCTGCCGAGAGATGGAGAGTTTACAGCAGACTCAAGACAATTTCCGGAAAGTTTAAAACTCTAACTCCAAAAATCGCCGAGTATCTCCCGGAATCAGGAGTGAATTTTGTATATGCTCTACCTGCTCTTTACGCAAGGAGTAAAAATGATATTGCCGTATGGATCAGTGATGGAAACGTCGAGTTTGGGGCATCTGATGGGAGCATACTCGAAATCATGAGGTATTATCCAGAATTGAGAAGTGCATTGGTCCTGAAGTACGATAGGGGAGTGATAAGAAGAGCTCACGACCGGGGTTTCATCGTTCTGGAGCACAATAGGGGGGAGAAAACGCCTGATTTAATATGCCGGGACAATTTGCTCTTCGTTATGGGCAAAACACCCGAAGAAGTTCTTGAAAAGATGGAGGAATTGCTTCTTAAAACTTCTTTTTAATTTTCATTGGATATTTTGGATATAAACTGTTTGAAAAGCGCACAAATCTGGTTTTTCTTGGTGACTTTCTTACGGAAATCTCAGTGTCGGGTGATATGTAGGTATAGAACTGACCATCTATAGCGAGGATAGCTTCACGGTGAACAGTTAATATCCTTATATCAATCTTGGATTTTGCCGGTACTATCATTGGCCTTGAGCTGAGGGCTATCGGTGCAAGAGGAGTTATAACCATGACATCTAATCTTGGATCAACAAATGGACCTCCAGCGGACATGGAGTATCCTGTTGAGCCTGTGGGTGTTGAGACTATAAGGCCATCACTCCGGAGTTCATCGGCTAAACCGTTATCCACGTAATATTTGAGGTGGATTATTTTACCCGGAATTCCAGTGAGAATTGCTACTTCATTGAGTGCATCGGGTATGGAAATTTCTCTGTTTAGGTATGTCCTAAGTTTCATACGCTCATCGATATAGTAATCCCCTTCAATGAGCTTATTGAGGGCAAAAAATGTTTCATTTGGTTCGACCTCTGTTAAAAATCCCAACGTCCCCATGTTTATCCCGAGGATGGGAATATCTCTCTTTGTTCTGTGCTCCACTCTTAGGATAGTACCATCGCCTCCGATGGCAATTATAAAATCCACATCCATCTCTTCGAGGGGAATGACATCCTTCTCGTTGAATTCAGGGAGATGTCTTTGAGCTTCTCTATCTACAAAAACCTCATAACCACTAACCTTGAGGAAATCATATACCCTGTACGCTAATTTCAAAGCTGCTTCTTTATCTCTTCGTGCAACGATTCCAAATCTCATCATGATAGCTTTGCGGACAGATGTTAAATATTTTTCTGGACATTCTCAGCCCTCTTCTGTGAGTTTAACACCCAAATGTGCAGCTACAAGAGCTCCTGTGAGTGTTGGAATCCAGAATGAGAGCATTCTATCGACCATGGTGGCTGTTACCGCGAGGGTCTTATCTATGGCAAGGCTCAGATAGAGTGCCGAGAAAATAGCTTCGGTGATTCCTATACCCCCCGGGATTATGCTTATCAAACCTACAGCCATTCCGGCCATCTGAACCATCAGAACCTTGTGAAGCTGGAGAGGATAGTTTAAACTCAGGAAAACGAGATACGTTCTAAGAAGCGCTGATACCCATATCATAAAAGATATTGTGGTGCTACCGAAGAGGGCAAGCTTGTTTTTTGACAGCATAACGAAGGTTCTTTTGAAATCTATTACATGAGACTTGATTATCTCCTCCGCTTGCTCTTCCATACCCTCGAACTTCTTCGGGAATATTCTTCTTACGAGCCGAAATATCCTCATGAGAAGGCCCATTGCAAGCTTTTCATTCAGTGAGAAGAGAATGCTTAGTAAAATGACGGAGATAACTATAATGACAGATACGAGGAGAACTATGAGCACGAGATGGGTTCCGAGGTCGAGGGCATACCAGAAGGCGATTATGGTGAAGACAACTATTGGGATGGCATCAAGCATTCTGTCCGTAGCAATTGTGGCAAAAATTTTGCCGTAGCTACTGTCTGAACGCTTTTTTATTAGATACATTCTTACGGGTTCTCCTCCGCCTCTCGCTCCCGGAGTCACATTGTTCACGAATATCCCGATCAGAGTGGCTTCAAAAACTTTTTTGAGGGGGACGTGAATGTTGCTCTGTTTCAACAGAATTTGCCACCTGAGAGACCATAGGATCGTTTCAAGAGCTGAGAAAAAACAGGCTAAGGCTAAATACCTTAACTTTGTTTGACTCAGCAACTTTACCATTTCTCCAACGCCACTCCATGCTATGAGCAATACAACGAGGAGAAGGCCTGCTGCAATTGTTAGGCTCTTTTTTCCCTTTCCCTTCATTACAATCCCATCCGGCGGAGGTTCGAAGAAATTTTTGTTCGGAATATTTTAAGTCTTTCTGGATTTTACTTATTTCGATTTCATCCCAATTCCAAAATGTGTTGTTAAAATGCCCCCGACAACAGTTGGCCCCCAGTAGGATATTAATCTCTCCAGCAGGGTAGCTGTAATGGCAATGCTCTTATCAATGCCCAGTGCGAGGTAGAGACCTGAATTTATGGTTTCAGTTATGCCTGCACCACCGGGAATTATGCTAACAAGTCCTATGACTATAGTTGCCATCTGGACCACCATCACCTTTGCAATGTCTATCCTGTAGTTAATGCTCAGAAATACGAGATAGGAACGGAGTATTACAAGCGTCCAGAAAATGTAGGATAAAATCAATGCAATTGTAAAATCCTTTTTTTGTTTTAGAATTATTTTCACTGTTATTTGGAACTGTGGAATACCCTTATCAACCAAATTTTGAATTTTCTCTTCCCATTTTTTCATTCTTCGGGGAGATATTCTAAGTGCGAATTTAAGGGCTTTGTTGATGATGCTTTCCATTCTTTGTCTGTTCAGCATTATGAGTAGTCCTGCTATGAGAAGCAGAAACAGCAATAATGTTAAAATTAGGAGAATCCACGTCATCTTTTTGGCTCCAATTGAATATGCATACCAGCTTGAAAGAATCAGCATCGTGAAGACAGGGATAAGATCAAGCAGCCTGTCAGCCATTATGGTTGCGAATATTGGTCCATAGTCACCTTCGGAACGCTTTGCGATAAAATACATTCTTACAGGCTCCCCACCACCCCGTGCCCCGGGAGTAACGTTGTTAACAAACATTCCAATAAGTATCCCCCTCAGAACATCTCTAAAATTTGCATTTACACCAATACCTTTGAGAAAAACATCCCATCTCAAGGCCCACAGAATGATGGTTACTACAAAAGTTATGATTGCAGATATAAACAGGCGGAGATTTGCCCTTTTTAGAATTTCTATGGTTTCATTTACTCCCGCTATCCAGATAAGGGCTAAAATTAACAGTATGGCTAAACCAGCCGCCCCGACTTTCTTTACTTTTCCCATACTCACACCTTCCTCAGCTTTGCTATAAAAAAACCCTGTGTGAGATGCCTGTTTGGATAGAACCTCTGAACTTTCCCCATGTCTATTCCATGAGAGCCTATGAAGAGTTTCTGCTCTTCCAGTTTTAAACCTTTATCGAGCATGTATTTCACATTGGCCTCATTCTCCTCGTAGCTGAGCGTGCATGTGGAGTAGACTAAAACACCTCCCTTCCGGAGTGACTTTATTGCTGCATTTATGAAGTGCTTTTGGTAGCGGGCTGTCGAAAATATGTCCTTCGGTGTTCTCATTTCCCAGAGTTTGGGTCTTATGCCCAAAGCGGTGCAGGGAGCGTCGAGCAGTATCCTGTCAGCCTCTATGCCAAGCTCCGGGAGTTTTCTTGAGTCCATATGAATGAGCTTGACGTTTTTAACTCCGAGTCTTTTGAGTTCCTTTTCCATCTTTTTCAGCCTGTTGCGAGACTTGTCGATGGCCATAATTTCCCCCCTATTTTGCATGAGCTGAGCAATATGGCTGGTCTTTCCTCCCGGAGCGGCTGTCATGTCTATTATCAGTTCCTCTTCACTCGGCTCAAGAACCCTTGCTGTTACCATCGAAGGTAAGCTCTGGGCATAGAAAAGACCCTCCTTAAAGCTCTCCAGTTCGCTGAGACTTGGAAGTTTAAATTTTGGCAGGGTAACCTCAACGGCCAAACCTCTGTTTGAGATTATCATCTCTTTGCCACTCATTTTGGCTATTCCTATTCCGACGAGTAGCCCTCTCGGATCTCTGATTTCAACCTTGTCACCGGGTTTGATTCTTTTGTCTGCATGAAGAACACCAGGTGCGTAGAGCATGGCTCCCTGATAGACGCTCTCGCTCGCAAACTTATTAGCCCTGACCACAGGTAGAGCGGGATCAAAGTCATCAGGAAAGTTTGGCCCCTTCCTCTCGAAGTATATTCCTTCCTTCAGGTGTGGGCTTCTCTTAGGTTTAAGACCCTCCCTTCTGAGAATCTGTATGAGCTTTGAGCGGCTCGTTTTAAGCGTGTTCACACGGATGTAATACTTCTCGACCGGCGTTCTAAGTGAAGACATTATTTCCTCGGCCTCGCTCCCAAAAAGCCCTCTATAGTATTCCCTGAGCTCCTCGGGAAATGCTTCAAGATACATATTAATCCTCCAGAATCCTGTGCTTTTCTCCGATTTCAATGAACCTGAAGAGGGCATCTTTCAGTTCTTCCGGCGTTTTTGTCTCCACCTCAAACTGAACTATCTCCTCCGAACTGGAGTTTATATTCTCAAGAATTCCCTCGACTTCCCCTCTGGTATTGGGGTTGTAAAAATCCTTGAGGAAATCAGCGGTTCCATAGATAAAAGCCTCCTTAAAGCTTTCTATGAATTCTCTGATAAATTCTGGAGTTAATTTCTCTCTGGGCACAGCGAATACAAAGTAGAAGCCCTGAAGTGTAGCCCCAATTTCTCCGTGCGGTTTCACTTCAAATACGGGATATGGATACTTCATTAATCTCCATTCCCCATCAAGGTATATGTAGCCGTTAAATGCTTCCTCGACAGGTTCCACATCGAACCCTCTCTCCCTTAGCATCTCCCCAAGTTCATCATTGAGCTTAAATACGCTTTCCCACAGGTAGTTAAGAAATTCATGCATCTCCCTGATGTTCATTTGGCTCACCAGAAATGGAAAAACAAAAGAGGTATAAAAAGTTTCATCTGAGGGAGGCTAATATGTTATTTATTTCTCCCATAATATTGGTTTCAATCTTCTTTTCGACGGCCGTCAGCTTATGGGTATACTTAAACTCACCAACAGTAATGTCGAGGTATATCTCTGCTTTAACTGTACTGACCTCTCCCTGTTTTATATGCTTAACCCACACTTTTGGCAGTGAATTTAAATTAATTTCCGTTCTGAGCTTTGCGGTTGCGTATCCTTTAGCCGGGACAATTACAGTTTCAGCTATTTTTCCCTCGCCAACTTGGATATCATTCATATATAGCTTGAAGGATATTCCTGTAACTGGGATCGGAACGGAATTTGGATTATACAGCTTCAGGTATGTGTATATTACAGCTTTATCTCCTTCTACCCCACCCCAAACATTTCTGCTTCCAATAATAGCTGGTGTCAAAAATGGACCAATCTCTTCACTTTTTGCTGTTAAGTTAATATATTCTAAGGGATTAACGTTTATTGGTTCTTCCGTGGAGTATTTAATAGGTATTATCCCCAGAGCTTGACCAGAAAAATCGATTTCAACATTTCCCCTATTTCCATTGTTTAGATATGCTACAAGTGCTTGAATCATTTTTTTGTTATCTATAGCGATGGCCATTTTGAGAAACTTATCAGTGGCATGATACTCGAAACGCTCCACTTTTATAAAGGGTATGTTTTCGAGTTTTATATTCAGGCTCTTGACATTAAATGGCACTAAAAGAGGTTTTCCCAAGTTCAGTGTAATCCAGACTTCTGTGGTATTTTCATCTACATATCCCCACTCAGCCTGTCCCTGAGGGTGTATTGTCATAACTGCATATCCTACGTATCCTATGTAAAGGAGGAGAATGACTACAATTGGGATTATTACATGTTTTATCAGACCCATTTTTATCCACCCCATTATTTTTATATCTCAGTTAAAGTGTTTAAAACTTTCGAAAAATAAAAGAAGGGATTAACTGCGTCTCTTGTATGTGTATAGAGTAACAATAACAACTGCCATTCCAACGAGAACTCCCAATAACTTTAGATTGTTTTTAGTTTTGGTGTTTTCCTTCACCGGAATATCAATGGTTCGTTCAAAAACATAGACGTTGTCATCCCCCTGTGTTTTGTCACCTACGGCACGTATGCGTATCAGGACTCTGTAGTTTTTGGGTATTGCATTGCTATCAATACTCATTTCTATAACTCCCTGACCTTCTTTCCCGGGTTCTAAGGTTCCAACATAATCTGTTCTTTTAGTCAATGTAAAGGGCTGGCTGGCTTTGATAACACCTTCCACAACCACACTCTCTGCTTTTTCTCCCCCAGTATTCTTCAGAGTTAGGTATACTTTTACATCCTTACCCTGAAGGGGCTGTGGGGAGAAACTGACGGATGTTATCTGTATGTTTGGTTTAGATGAGATTATTATTGGAATGTTTAATTTCAAATGCATTTCATTTCCGACCTCATCAGTGTACGTTACCTCCACAGGCAGTTCATGTACCCCGCTTGTGACATTTTCTGCAATATCTATTCTAAAACTGGCTTTTGCGGAGTCCCCCTTTCCTAAACTTCCAAGATTGATAATTTGTTCGCTGGTTGCACTTAATTTAAAGGGACCCTGGGGGACTGGTTTTAGTAACACTGTTCTGGCGGTTCCAGTTCCGATATTCTCCACTTCTAAATCTACCTCCACATTGCTGGTTCCGGGAAGGACTCTCGTGGGGGATGTAGAGATTTTTGAAATGATAAGCTTCTCTTTTCCTGTTATATCTATTCCAACAAGCCTTTCATCTTTTATTTCTTGATCATTTGGTGCGGTTAAATAATCAATTTCGATTCTTAATGGATATATGCCGGTTCCAAGCTTGTCATTTGCTTTGATTTGGAATTCCACTGTAGCATTTTCTCCGGGTTTCAGTTCGCTTAAATATTTCACATTGTCTTCACCCAGAGGTAAAAATGCATCTATATTCTGTCTGGCCAACTCCCGCATTATTTGATTAAGAGCACTCTGTAGATTTTGAGCGAGTTGTTCGCTACCTTGAATGGGAAGCTGGGAAAGTGAGGATAAATCTACTTTTTTAATTTCTCCTTGAACCGAAACTTTGTAGGATAATATCTTTAAACTGAGGGATTTTACAGGTTCCCCACCTACATTCTGGATTATGAATTTTGCCGTGAAACTATCTCCAGGACTTATTTTTTTAGGTGTAATCTCAACTTTTTTAATTTCAATGAATCCTTCCCTCTTTTCTACCACATTAATGGAGAAGACAAACGTTTGCTCCCTTTCATCCTTTGAATTTCCACTGTAATACCTTACCACTACTTTTACAGGATAGCTTCCAGTTTTTGCGTCTTCACTCACATGCATTTTAAAGGTAACCTTCTTGTTTTCATTTGGATTTACAACAGGAAGATATACCTCACTGGAGCCGCTTTCCACCAGTATTGGTGACTGGATGGCCTTGACGGTGTTCTTTATTTCCTGAGTATTGCTCGGTATTTCCAGCTGAGGTTGAATCTGAATCAGAACATTTTTTGCTTCCTCTTCTCCCAAATTTTTCAGTGTTAGTTGCACATTAAAGTTATCTCCCGGATGGGTTATTGAGGGTTTATTGAGGTTCTCTATAACGAATGTTGCCTCATTTTCTCTGGCAACGGTTATCCCTACATAATTGAAGCTTTGGATCATCTTTATATGGGCATCCATACCAACTTGGGCGAAATACACTACACTGACATATAGGGGGTATATTCCCGGTTTCGCATTTTCATTTATTTTAATATTGAATTTTAAAGTTGTTTCTTCCTTTCCTTCCAAATATTCCACATACTGAACTGCACTTCCTTCAGGATACCATACACCCTGAGACAGACCACTCTGGCTCAGAATCTGTGATAATGCTGTCCCAATGGAACTACTCTGATTAATCCCTACCGGTGCCGGGGATATAAAAACACTTATATAACGAGCTTTCAATGCCCCCTGATTTTTTAAATGCACTTTTATGGTAACTGTTTCACCAGGATTGGCACTTTGGGGGGCAGTGACAGATGTTGTAATCAATGCTGGGGCAGTTGAAACTCTCCATGAAACTGGACCACTTATGCTGATTTTGGCACCGTTAGGATAAACCTGAAGTACAGTCAGTTCAACAACCTGATCATCTACTTTCACTGTTATTGTTTCATTTTCTTTTACGGGAGTGAGGTTGGGATAGGTTATTGGCATCAGCACATCTTGTTTGGTCAAACCAAGCTCGGGATGTTCCTCAATTGTTTTTATAACGGCATCCCCCAACTCTTGAGGGGGAGCATTCTGAAGCCACTGATAAAAAGCTGCTTGAGTTGATGATACACAATTCAGGAATTCAATTGTATTGTTTTCGTATTGTGTGCACTTGGTAATGTTATACCCCATGGTATCTGCTAAGGCCATAAGGAACAGAGGATCTGATAAAAGTTCTTTCATTTTATCTGGGTTGGGAACGTATATTGTCTTGTATTCTGCGTTAAGAACCTTCCCGTCTTTGACAATGGCTATAAACGCGTAGTATTCATCATGCAAGTAGTCTTTTTGAGTATCCACCAATGAAATAACAAGAGGCCCTACGAGGAGTGCATCCCCACGATCTATATACCCCTCAAATAGTAAAACGCTGTCAGAGGCATATGCATAGCTCAATATGCTGAAAAGCAGCATCAATCCGATGAAAATTCCAAATATTTTTTTCATTTTCTACCACCTCCAATTTCCTTTTTATAGAATAATTGTAATAGTGAGGGAGTGACGAGATATGCCGCTGTCATAGAGGCGAATATTCCAAATGCCAGAGCTTTGCCAAAATTGTGAATTGGGGTAAGGTCACCGAATAAAAGTGCCAAAAATCCTCCAGCGGTTGTAAGAGCACCCACTAAGATTCCCGGGCCAACGTTTTCAACAGCGGTTACTATTGGATGTGGATTTGCATTTTCCAGTTCTTCTTTGAATCTGTGGGTTAGATGCATGCCGTAATCAACTCCAAGACCAACTATCATTGATATAACACCGGCCAATGTCTGATCAAAGGGTATTTTCGCTAAGCCCATGAATCCAATAGTCCACAGCGCTCCCAGAAACATCGGCAATATCATTGCCATGGAAGTTTTTGGGTCTCTAAAGAGGAGGAGGACAATGATAATGACAAAAAGTGTCCCGTAGGTGGATATTCTTGGTATATCCCTATTTGTAAGTTCATTAAGGACATAATTGATATAGCTCTCTCCCGTTATCCTAACACTAACTCCGGGAGGAAAATCAGCATTGGCACTTTCCTCCTTAAAATAACGCATTATCCTGTTAAAATCACTTTGGGTCGTCCCCATGAAGTTTCCTTTAAACTTCAGAAGTGTCATTGAATAGTCATCGGTTATTAAATTGGAATCTTCTAAAGCCTCAGCAATTTTTTCTTTGTCTTCAGGTATATATCCGTATTTTTTAATAACAACATCGGCAATACTCTGACTCTCAAAGGCATTGTTATAATATGAATCTGCAAGAATAGACTCCTCAAAACGGTATATATCCCTCACGATATCAGGATCTCTCACATCGTTAGCTTGAACTATCACGTCAACTTCATCCATACCTCCGAATTCGTTGATAACATCATTTATAGCTTGAATTTCGGGAATCCCTTGAGGTAACATTTTATCCATTCTGACTTCTGTGGTTATCTGAGTTGCCCCATACGTAAATACCAGGGTTAGAATAGCAACGATTATCAGATATCGTTTTGGGTGATTCTTTATGGATTTACCCAATAAACTGAAGCATTTAGCTAGGATTCCAGAATATGCTCTAATTTCGGGTATTTCATGATGTCCTTTCAGTAACTTTGTGAGATCTTCTTCGATCATTATGATGGCTGGAGTTACAACGACAGCATTGAGTGCCGCCAGAGTTAGCCCGACGATTAAAACAAATCCCAATCTCTGGAGTGCTGGCAATATGGAAAAACTTAAAGCTGCAAATCCTGCTATTGTTGTGAGCGCAGCTCCAAGTAGAGCTTTTCCTGTCTCGGCAATGGCTTCTTCTGCCGATTCTTCAATGCTTCTTCCTTTTTTCCGCTCTTCATAATATCTGTTTGTAAGGTGCACTCCATAGTCTATTCCCATTCCAACTATCATGGCACCTACTGTTGTCGTTGCTATCCCGAGGGGAATATTTGCAAGCCCCATGAATCCTAATGTCATTGCAACTCCAAAGGTTAGTGGTGTTAAAGGTATGAGGGCTTTTATTGGAGAACGATAGAAATATATAAGAAGAAGAATCACCATGATAAACGCTATTCCCATTGTTTTGTTTAAATCACTCTGCAAAAGTGCCATAATCTTGTACGTTATTCCAATTGAACCTGTCTGAGTAACCTCAACATTTCTTGGAAAGTTTGTTTCTTTAATATCCCTTTCAATATCCTCATAAACTCTGGCAAGAACCGTGGGATTTTTATCCCTGCTTATTGTCACAGCAATGATTGTCATTGTATAATCCGAACTTATCAGCTGGTTTCTAACGTCTTCAGGCAATGCATTTAGAACAAATTTAACTTCTCTTTCATTCTTAGGCAGTCTACCGAGGGTCTTAATGAATATATCAGCTATACTCATGGTCTCACTTACGTAAGGATGTTCTTTGAGTCTCTGTTCAAGGTCATATATTGACTTGATGACTCTTGGATCTCTGATATCATAAACCCCTCCTTCCTCAATATTCGATATCTTCACAACTATGATGACGTTGTCTCCTCCTTGAAACTCATTTTGGAGGATTTCATAATCTTTAATTGATTGTAAGTCTTGGGGGAGTTCCTTATAGAGATCACTTTCGAATTGAAGGTTTTGTATGCCATATATTGAGACCACTAAAAGGAAGACCGTCATCAATCCGAATGCAATCCTGTATTTAACGATAATCCTTGCGATGCTTCTGAGTATATCCATTTTCCTCACCCAACTTTCGGAAATTTCCGAAAGTTTTTTATATATAAAACTTTAAAAAACTTTTGGCTATAACTTATTAAAGGTCAGTTATGTGTAAGAGGGGAGAGGTGTGTAAGATGGGAGTTGAAGATGCCAAACGAATTATGATGGAACATTTTGCGAATACCGCTCGTAAATTTGGACTGAATGAACTTTATGGATACATATACGGAGTGCTTTTTTTCGAAGATGAACCGTTAAGTTTGGGAGAAATAGCAGGGCGAACCGGATATTCACATTCCCATGTGAGCACAGCTTTGAAACTTCTTGAAAGCATTGGTCTGGTAAAGAGGGTGAAAAAGCCGGGTGACAAAAAGGCATATTTCACTGCCATAAAGAATATCCGGGAGTGGCGTAAAGAAGCATATTATAAAAAGATCGCGGAGGATGTTAAGCAAACCCGGGAGAGCCTTTTGAAAGCTCTTAGAGCTGTTGAAGGAGATAAAAGCGAAGAGGCTGAGAAGATAAGGGAGAGGATAGAGTTTGCTCTTAAGCGGAATGCAATAACTGAAAGGATAGTTAATATATTTCTAAAGCATGTAGAAGAGGAAGAGATTTTGGAGATCTTGTTGGGATGCATTGAAGAGAAAATCAAAAGCCGAGCAAATATTTAAAAGCTGGAGAGTATAGAAAGAGCGGTGATCTGATGAAATCACTCCTCTGGGCGTTCTGGTACATCCTCCCGGCTTACTTTGCCAATGCCTCCCCTGTTTTGGTGGGGGGAGGGAAACCAATAGATGGTGGAAAAACGTGGAAAGATGGGAGGAGAATTTTGGGTGATGGGAAAACATGGAGAGGATTTATTGGTGGGGTTGCGATTGGAACTGCTGTTGGAGCAATTCAATACTTTGTAACCCCCCACTTCTACGGTTCTGCCAATACTGCCATTCTCCTCGCCTTCGCACTCTCTTTTGGTGCTCTTTTTGGAGATTTGGTTGGGAGCTTTTTCAAAAGAAGAGCAAATCTTCCAAGGGGACATCCTGCTATTGGTTTAGACCAGCTCGGCTTTCTTATCTCTGCTCTGGCCTTTGCTTATCCAATCAAAACTCTTGACTCTGGCCAGATTATATTCCTTCTTGTGATTTCACCATTTATCCACTGGGGAGCCAATTACTTTGCTTATAAGATGGGATGGAAAAGCGTACCATGGTAACATTATCCCGTAAACTCTTTTAACCTCTCCAATCAAGTTTAATTGGTGGATGCAATGAAAATTAAGGTACGTTATTTTGCCAGATTCAGATCTATAGTGGGGGTTAGTGAGGAAGAACTTGAAGTTCCAGAAGGGATACGGGTTGTGGATTTACTTGAAATACTGAAAGAGAGACATCCCGAACTTAAAAATGAAGTTTTTGCTCAGAATGAGGATGCGGATGTTAATGTTTCAAAAAATGGAAGGTATGTATCTTTTGATGATCACCTTAGTAATGGCGATGTTGTGGCACTATTTCCACCCGTGAGCGGTGGTTAAAATGCTCAGTAATAAAGAAATTGAGCGTTATGACAGACAAATTATGATATTTGGAAAGGAGGGGCAAGAGAAACTGAAGAACTCCAAGGTTGCAGTTGTTGGGGTTGGTGGTCTTGGAAGTCCGGTGGCATATTATCTTGCCGCCGCCGGTGTTAATCTCCTTTTAATAGATGAACAAACCCCGGAGCTAAGCAATCTCAATAGGCAGATACTTCATTGGGAAGATGATTTGGGGCAAAATCCTAAACCCCTTTCAGCCAAGTGGAAACTTGAACATTTTAATTCTGATATAATAATTGAAACATTTGTAGGTCGTCTTACACGGGAAAATATTGATAGAATTCTTGGTGGTGTAGATGTTATTGTTGACTGCCTTGATAACTTTGAGACGCGGTATTTACTTGATGAATATGCTCATAAAAGAGGAATCCCTCTCATCCATGCTGCGGTGGAAGGGCTTTACGGCCAAATAACAACAATAATACCGGGGAAAACCAAGAGTCTAAGGGAGATATTTCCCAATGTCCAGAGGAAAAAAGAGAAATTCCCAATACTCGGAGCTACTGCAGGTGTCCTTGGAGCTCTGCAAGTGGTTGAAGTCATAAAACTGATAACAGGGGTAGGTGAGCCGCTGGCAAATAAGCTCCTTATCGTGGACTTGGCCAGCAATGCATTTGAAGTTATTGAACTCAGGTAGGTGAGATAGATGAAGTGCAGATTACTAAAAGATAATTTCAACATTGTGGAGGCCATTAAATTAGTCTCTTCCCCAAAAGTTGGAGGGATAGTCATTTTTTTAGGGAAAGTTAGGGATGAAAATTATGGAAAGAAAGTAGAAAAGCTGATTTATGAAGCATATGAAGAGATGGCAGTGGCGGAGATGGAGCGCATCAGAGAGGAAGCTATGGAAAAATTTCCTATTGAGGATATCCTTATATGGCACAGATATGGAGAGCTTGAAATTGGGGAGGATACAATACTAATTGTAGCTTCTGGGAAACACCGTAGAGAAGCCTTTGATGCTTGTAGATGGACAATTGATGAGGTTAAGAGAAGAGTTCCAGTTTGGAAGAAAGAAATAACTGATGAGGGAACGTTTTGGATTGAAGGAGAAAAGCATGTGAAGATAAATTAATGTACATTTACGTTCTCTACACTTTTTGCAAACTAAATACAGTGGTAAGCAAAATCCGTATAGAAAAAGTATATATACAAATTTGCCCATTTTTTCTTGGTGAGTTAAATGGAGAGGGTTGTATATGATAATATGACCGAGATAGAAATGGGAAAACATCTTAACATAGCAGCCGTAGGAAAGCCTCCATGGAGTTATATAAAACATTCTGGTAAGCTCGAAAGATTGATAATTCAATTAGGTTCCGGAAAGGGCAAATTTTCCGAGATTGAAGGAATACCAAGATCAATCGGATGCATAGGAAACAACAGATTCATCTTGAGAAGAGAACCTCTAAGTGTGGAGAGAGTGCAGGAACTGATAAGAGAGTTTGGCTCTAAAAGAGGAAAAGAGCTTTATCTCACGAATTATGACAGCGTTGGATATCTGATAAGGATGGCAAATTATGCCGCTTCTATTGGCATTCCGGAGGTTTATGCCGTTGTTAGAATCAATGACATGGATAAAGTTACACCCGTGGAAGATGTTAGGATAATAGCCGAACTTGAATATTCAAAAGCCAATCTCAGAAAGCTTGAGGACTACAGTTGGGCTTATGGAGCGTTGGTAATTAGCACGTATCAGCAGTATATGGAACTTGAAAAAACTGATGTCAACTTCCCGGGTGAGGTCTATGTTGATATACTTTATCCGGGTTCTCTCAGGAAAATAGATTTTAACATTATTGAGCTTAAGCGCACATTAAGTCCAAGTAATTCTAAATATCATGACTGTCTTGCAGGAACATTGGCTATAACAGCTGATGGCTATGCACTTCCGTGCCCATTGCTCAGGAATTTTGTGGTTGCTGATGCCAAAAAATTGAACTTAAAAAACATCCTAAGAAAAAAGAGACTTAAAAACTTCTGGAAGCTAACAAAAGATAAAATCGCAACATGCAGTTCGTGTCCATTTAAGTATATCTGCCATGACTGTAGGGCATTGGAGTATCAAGCCAGTGGTGATCCTCTTGGTATGGAGTTTTGTATAATGGACTAACCGGTTGGTATCAAAAATCTAAAACTCCAAGATTGAACGGTATCCACTTCCGTCTTTCTTTACCATTTTAGAAAATCTGTAGTACTTCCTCTTTTTTTCTAAATCTTCTAAGATATCAAAATACTCAATTCCCACTTTTTCCACATAATTACTAAATTCGAAAAGTTTAGTTCCTAAGTCCTCTTTTGAAGAGAAGAACCATTCTATTATATATCCCTTTGGTTTTAGGCTCCCTATCATGATTTCTCGTTCTCTAAATTTTTCTAACATTTCGTCTCTAATTTCGTTTGCTATCCCAAGAACTCCACGGTCATAAGCGGGAGTATCTATATTAGCCTCAAATCTAACGAGGATTTTTTCTTCTTTAAGACGGTTTATCATGTATCTTATTGTTGGTCTTGTTTTTCCCAAGATCTTTGAAATTTTTTTCATCGGGGTTCTTGCATCCCATTTTAGAATATCCATCAGAACGGCATAATCGTAGCTCAGATTCCAGTTTTTTGCGTCGTCTTCTTTTGACGGGGGATATGAACGCACTAGATAGTATTCGTAATCATCCGAATATTTTGCAAGGAGTTCTCCTATCAGTTTTGTCTGGTCTTTTGGAATATGGAGGATAGCTGAGATACCATTTTTGAAGCCAAACATAGCATTCAGATATACAATGAATGGATTCTGGAACATTTGCCATGCAACTGTTCGGAGATCACTTCGAGGTACTGAAAGAAAAGCAACAAAACTCTTTAAACCTATCCTTGAAATGTTGTATATAGCACTTACCTGGGTGTATTTCTCATAATATTTATCATAAATCCGTTTAAGCCTGTAGTAATCAACCCCTTCCTTTTCAGCTATTTTTCTGAGGCTTTCTCTGGGGTATTTATTTAGCAATTCCACGAGAAATTCAAGCTCTTCCATATTTACATTACCCATTTAACCTCACAGGAAAAGTTATATGGAAGAGGCTATTAAATATTTGCGGTGATGGTCATGAAGATAGAGGTCGTGGAAATAGAGAAACCTGCAGGAGTCGAAGCAATAATTGGGCAGGGAAATTTCTCGATATTCACAGTTGATGATCTTGCAAAGGTTCTCCTTACGACGGTCCCAGGGATAAAATTCGGGATCGCCATGAATGAAGCAAAGCCCCAGCTCACAAGATTTACAGGGAATGACAAGGAACTTGAAGAGTTAGCTGCAAAGAACGCCCTAAAAATAGGAGCGGGGCATGTGTTTGTAATACTCATGAGAAATGCTTTTCCAATAAATGTTCTCAGCACTATAAAATCACATCCAGCTGTTGCAATGATCTATGGGGCCAGTGAAAATCCTCTCCAGCTTATAGTTGCGGAAACAGAACTCGGGAGAGCTGTCCTTGGGATAGTTGATGGCAAAGCTGCAACTAAAATTGAAACGGAAGAACAAAAGAAAGAAAGGAGAGAACTTGTTAAGAAGATTGGATATGCTGTTGATTGAAAAGCTTTTTATTTTCGGTTTCTGTTCTTTTTTGGGTGATTTCATGAAAATGATTTTTGTCACATCAAATAAAGGTAAAGTTGAAGAGGCAAAGAAATATTTTTCCTCCTTGGGTGTCAGGATAATTCAAAAGGAAGTTGAATATCCGGAGATTCAGGCAAATACTCTGGAAGAAGTCGCTGAGTTTGGGATTAATTGGCTTAAGGATAAGATTAGGTGTCCATTCTTCCTTGACGATTCTGGTCTCTTCATAGAAGCCTTGAACGGTTTTCCTGGAGTTTATTCTGCCTATGTTTATAGAACTTTGGGGAATGAGGGAATTTTAAAATTGCTTGAAGGGATAGAAAATAGGAAAGCATATTTTAAAAGTGTCATAGCATACTATGATGGGGAAATACATAAATTTACAGGGAAAACATCTGGCAGAATAATCCACAGAAAACGTGGTAGTGGTGGTTTTGGTTTTGATCCGATTTTCCAGCCAGAAGGCTTCGGTAAAACCTTTGCCGAAATGACAACTGAAGAAAAGAATAGGATATCCCACAGGGGTAAAGCTTTTAAGGCTTTCTCAGAATGGCTAAAAGAAAACCTTATATAGTATTATACTGTCAAAAATTATGAGAGCAGTTGGATAAATGACAATGGGGATGAAAATGGTTACAGCACTGGACACAACTGATTTAAAGTTGTTGAAAGAACTCAGAGAAAATGCCAGAGAGAACATAGCCACACTTAGTAAGAAACTGGGGATACCCAGAACTACTGTTCATTATAGGATAAAAAAACTTGTTGATGAAGGGGTCATAGAAAAATTCACAATAAAACCCAATTATAAAAAGTTAAATCTGGGAACTACTGCATTTATATTGGCCAGATATGACCCGGATTCAGGACTAAGTCAGAAAGAAGTTGCTAAAAGGATTGCCCAGCTTGAGGGAGTCTATGAAGTGCATATAATTGCAGGTGAATGGGATTTGCTGATTAAAGTCAGAGCCCCTGGAGCCGAAGAGATAGGAAAAATTGTTGTCGATAGGTTGAGAGATGTGAAAGGTATTGAGCAAACCGTTACTATGGTATCGTTTGTCACTGTGAAGGAAGAGCTTTAGTTCGGGCAATGATTGGCGTTCTCCTTTCTGATTTTTGTATTTCATCAATGATGAAGCGAGGAATTGGATGAGCCCGAATTCAGGGAGCGTGTAGGAGTATTAGGAACAAATTGTTAAGTGGGGAAAAAACTTTGAGAACTATCATCCCTGCGAGGATTGTTTTTATGTATCTATTATAGTAGGAGTACGGCAAAAGTATCAGTGCTCCAATCATGGTGAAAATCAAGTACCTCCAGAGTGAGAGTTTACCGCCTGAACTGATTAGAGGGTTCCCTTCGATGAGTCCAATGGAGAGACCATAGGAAGTCGTGATAAGATCAAGGGCAGATATCATTAGAAAAACAATTACAACCTTCCAGCCAATTCTCATCATAATCTCCTTGGATTATATATCGAAGAAGTCCCTTAATAACCTTTCTACTATATACGAAATTTATGAGAATGGTGGGGGCACGGGGATTTGAACCCCGGTCCGCGGGTTTCTCCGGGTCAGAGCTCCAAAGGCTCATCCCCAATCAGCAAACCCGCAACTCTTCACACCTCTGGAGCCCGCGATGATGGACCAGGCTACACCATGCCCCCATCCACTTACACCTAATCGAGACTGCATTTATAAGTTTTATGTTGGGCTTTGTTTATATCAATTTTACCTGAGAAGAAACAGTGAGGCCATTGGAACGTTTCTAAGATTTTGAGGATGTTGATTACTCTATTTGAGTGATGCGTTATGTCTAAAAATCTTCTTCAAAAGTTGAGTGTTGCTTAGGTAATATGGATGAAACTAAATAGCCTGCCGGACGGAAGTTTTATTAACTTTGACTTACAAAAATATTACGAGGTGGTTGCTGTGGAGGAGCCGATTAGGATAGGCCATGACAAGTTTTACATAGGCGAGGGAGAAACTGCCAGAAGGGAGCTCCGGGTCGTTAAGGTGAGTGATGACGTCATTCAGGTTCAGGAGGAGGTTCATGGGATAATCGCTCTTGTGGGGGCCAGCAGCAGTGTGAATATAAAGAAAGAGGAACTTAAGAAGCTTATTCAAGTGGCAAAAGAAGAGTTTGGATGGACCGATATCTGCTGATTCCACTTTTCATGGGCATTATGAGTTTTTTCTTTATTCATAACTATATCATCAGGGGTGATATATTTTAGCATGATAAAATTTTATAAATCTAAAATAGTAAAAATGGTGGGGTGATATCAATGGCTGTTGGGGAGAAAATAACAGTTAGCGTAATTAAGGCAGACATAGGTGGCTGGCCCGGACATTCAAGTGTCCACCCTGCTCTTATTGAAAAGGCTAAAGAAGTTCTCAGTAGAGCAAGGGAAGATGGAATTCTTGTAGATTTCTATGTAACTCATTGTGGAGACGACCTCCAGCTTATCATGACGCACAAAAAGGGCGTGGACAGTGAAGAAATCCACGGCCTCGCGTGGGATGCATTTAAAGAGGGGACTGAGGTTGCCAAAGAGCTTGGTCTCTATGGTGCTGGGCAGGATTTACTTAAAGATGCTTTCAGTGGGAACATAAGAGGAATGGGGCCCGGCATAGCTGAGATAGAGATAACACTCAGAAAGAGTGAGCCAATTGTTACTTTCCACATGGATAAGACCGAACCGGGGGCTTTTAACCTTCCGATATTCAGGATGTTTGCAGATCCATTTAACACTGCAGGGCTTATAATAGATCCCAACATGCACATGGGCTTCCGCTTCGAGGTCTGGGACATCAAAGAGCATAAACGTGTTATTTTAAACACACCTGAGGAGCTCTACGATCTGTTGGCACTTATAGGTGCAAAATCGAGGTATGTCATCAAACGTGTATTTCCAAAGGAAGGCCACAAAATAGACAAAAACGAGCCAGTTGCTGTTGTAAGTACGGAGAAACTTTACCAGATTGCCGGAGAGTACGTTGGCAAGGACGACCCTGTGGCAATTGTTAGGGCCCAGAGTGGTCTTCCAGCTCTTGGCGAGGTTCTCGAACCATTTGCATTCCCTGAACTGGTCAGCGGTTGGATGAGGGGTTCTCACAATGGTCCAATAATGCCCGTTCCCCTCAGATACTCAAATCCAACGAGATTCGATGGACCTCCGAGGGTTGTTGCACTCGGCTGGCAGATAAACTCTGAAGGAAAACTTATTGGCCCGGTCGACCTCTTTGATGACCCTGCCTTTGATTGGGCTCGGCAGAAGGCACTCGAAATTACTGACTACATGCGCAGGCATGGACCATTTGAACCCCACAGACTTCCACTTGAAGAAATGGAATACACAACCCTGCCAGGGGTTCTTAAGAAGCTCAGCGACAGATTTGAACCTGTGAAGTGATTCTTTTCTCTTTTATTTAATCGCTTCATAGACTGCTTTTTTTATTCTGGGCACTTTTGCTGGTGCAACGGAGAGTGATGATATACCAAAGCTCACGAGCTTTTTGGTCATGTGCCTCTTTCCTGCAAGTTCTCCACAGATTCCAATGGGCTTTCCTGCCTCCAGCATTTTTTCAGCCACGAGTTTTACAGCAGTAAGCACCGCATCATCTTCATCGTTGTAGTACTCCGAGACATCTGGATTCATTCTGTCGGCAGCGAATATATACTGGGTTAGATCATTTGTACCTATGCTTGCGAAATCTATTTGATCAACAAATTTTTCAATTGAAAAGACTACTGATGGAACCTCAACCATTATACCGAGGGTAAAGTCCCCATAGGACTCAACTGTCTTTGTGATCTTTCCAATGAGTTTCTTAACGTAAGCAACTTCTTTCGGCTTTGATACCATGGGAATGAGTATTCCCAGATTTCCATATTCCGATGCTCGTATTAAAGCCCTCAGCTGGGTTCTCAATATCTCCTCATTTTCCATCAGAGCTCTGATGCCCCGTACTCCAAGGAAAGGATTCTCCTCCTCTGGAAGCCTGAGATAGGAAACAAATTTATCCCCTCCGACATCTAACAGCCGGATGATAACCTTGTCCGGGAAAAACGCTTCAAGTACTTTTTTATATACCAGAAACTGCTCATCTTCTGATGGAGGTTGGGCTCTATTGAGGAAGAGGAATTCTGTTCTAAAAAGTCCGATTCCGTCCGCTCCTTTTTTTCTTGCAACATCTATCTCCTGAAGGAAGCCTATATTTGCCATGACCTTAATATTATCAAATCGCATTGCGGAATATTTTTTCAGGGTCTGTTTCTCTGCTTCATATTCTTTAATAATTGTCATTATTTTCTTGACGTCTCCGGGGTTTATCCTTATCTCCCCATGGACGGCATCAACGAAGACTTTCATATCACAGTATTCATCTAAGGGCGGAACACCATAGATATATGGAATTTCAAGAGCCTGAGTCAAAATGGATGCATGGGCTGTAGGAGAGCCTTTTCTGCTCAAGATGGCCCCTACACCGGCATCGTGAAATGCCACGACATCGGATGGATAGAGCTCATCGATGTAAATAACATCACCTTGGTTAATTTTTGAGTGCACAGCTCCTGAGAGAAGAGCGTTAAACAGATCCTTGATATCGTACTGTCTCTCCTGAATCAGGGGATTGCCGCTCGATAGCAGAAGGGATATTATATAATCTCTAACATCCATAACATCTTTGGCAGATAGTTTTCCTCCCTTATCTTGGGCTTTTTTCTCAAATTCCTCCCATAGGAGAGGATCTTTGAGGATCATTATATGGACCTCACCAATCTCGCCAAGTACATCAGAGCTCCCATATTCTCTCTTTATCCTTACCTCAAGATCCTTTGCACTTTTCTTTAATTCTTCCAGATCAATTAAAGGTTTTTCATCAGAAGAGAAATCAGCCCTCTTAATGCACTTGAGGGCACCGTAAGCATAACCTTCGGATACTATATTTGAGGCATTGACCTGGATTTTAATTTCTGTCTGCACATACAACACCTTCAACTATCTTCAACGCTGATTCAGCATCTTCACCTTCGATTATTATTTCTATTTCCTCTCCGGGATTTATACCGAGGGCCATAACACTCAGAACACTTTTTGCGTTAATCTCTTTGCCTTTGTATTTTATTGTAACAGAGCTTTTTACTCCTGACAGCAGCTTGACGAGTTTCCCTGCTGGTCGTGCATGTAATCCTTCGGGATTTGTGACAGTCACTCTTTTAACGATCCTTCCCACCGGAATCACCTCAGAGTTTGCTAACGAACTTAGTTTCCTCTGCTTTTTTTACAACCTCCTGCAACGGTGAACCTAACGATGCTTCAATGGAGGCTATGACAGCACCCTCGACGAGGGGAGCATCGGCTATGCACACATTGACTGGAGAACTCAGCATATTCAAAGCATTTTTAGCTGCCAGAATTGTACTCCCTATGTCTCCCAATATAACTACACCATCACTGTTGGTTATCAACTCCTGCAACTTATTCAGGACAAGTTCAGCATCAATACCCAGATTGCCTTCTTTTGTTCCCCCCACCGCCTCAATAATGACATCATCCGGGGCCATTTGGAGACACATATTTTTTAATCCCCTGGCAATCTCTGGGCTGTGTGAAAGAATTAAAATCGAGAGCAAGATTACTCCCCCCCAATAGCCTCACACAGACTCTTGAAGAAGTAATATGAGCTGGTTGCTCCGGGATCCTGATGCCCGATGCTCCTCTCGCCAAGATATGATGCCCTACCTTTTCTGGCCTGAAGTGGAATTGTTGCTTTCATACGTTCCTCTGCTAACGCTACAACATCTGCACAGATTTCTGGCAGTGTTCTGCCGTTTTCAATGTTTTCCTTCAGAAAATTGACTACTGGTTCCCATACGTCGACCATAGTCTTATCTCCGACTTCTGCCTTTCCCAGCCCTTTTATTCCGAGTAAAGCCTGTTCCAAGGCTGAAACCAGACCTTTATCGTCAATTTTGTCATTGTTCCTGAAGGCTATGCTCATCCTCATGAATACTGTACCATATAGTGGCCCTGCTGCTCCACCGACACTTGACAGCAGTGCCATTCCTACCGTTCTCATTACCTCGCCCGGAGTTTTGGGATTGATTGAGCTCAGCCTATCCAGAGCGGCTTTGGCTCCCCTGTCCATGTTTATGCCATGATCTCCGTCGCCGATAGCAGCATCCAGCTGTGTTAGGTACTCCTTATTCTCCGCGAGATACTTTGCAAATATATTTACAAACCTTATGAAATACTCTGTATCGTACATCATCTTAACCACCCAAAGAATAAAGAATAAAAAATCAAATACCCCATCTTAAGGCAGGGGTATGCACCGGTGCATCTAACAATTCTTTCAACTCATCGTCAAGTTTTAAGACTGTTACTGAAGCTCCCTGCATTTCAAGGGAGGTTATATAGTCCCCAACTAATGTTTTATATCTCTTGACCCCGATGCCATCCAGAATCTGGCTAACCTTTCTGTTTACAATGTATAACTCCATGAGGGGAGTTCCACCCATTCCATTGACCAAAAGCGCAACTTCGTCTCCCTTCTCCAGTGGCATGTCCTTGAGAATAGCATCCATCATCATTTGCACTATCTCATCTGCTGGCTTCATTTTGAGCCTTTTTCTTCCGGGCTCTCCGTGAATGCCAATTCCAAACTCGAACTCATCCTCTTCGAGTTCGAATGTGGGCTTTCCTGCAGCCGGGACGGTACATGGGGTCAGGGCAATTCCGATAGAACGAACGTTGTCAGCCACTTTCTGGACAACTCTCTTTACCTCTTCCAGCGGCCATCCCTTTTCGGCAGCAGCACCCCCAATCTTCTCTGCGAAGACCGTACCTCCGACGCCTCTTCTTCCTGCGCTGTAGAGGGACTGCTCGACGGCAACATCATCCGCTATGACAACAGATTCAACGTTGTATCCCTCTGCTCTTAGAAGATCTGCAGCCATGTCAAAGTTCATAACGTCTCCTGTATAGTTCTTCACGATAAAGAGTATTCCAGCACCGCTGTCCACGACCTTTCCAGCTTCGTACATCTGGTCTGGCGTGGGGGATGTAAAGACGTTTCCAGGGCAGGCTGCATCAAGCATGCCTTTTCCAACATATCCTCCATGGAGAGGTTCGTGCCCAGATCCACCGCCTGAAATCAAAGCTACTTTTCCCTTAACCGGCGCATCTGTTCTGTAGATAAAGTTTGGTTCAAAATGCACTTTTATAAGGTCGGGGTGTGCTGCTGCCATTCCTTCCAACATTTCTTTAACAACATCTTCGGGTTTGTTAATCAATTTCTTCATGGCTTTCGCCTCCGAGTTATTTATACTCTTATTTTGCATCAAATATTTATAAATATAGTGTTATAATAATTTAATTTGTTATGAAGTTATGTCAGACTATTCTATGTTGTAACGCATATTACGTCAAATGTTATTTATTTCATGATATACGTTAGGATACAAAAAACTTTAAGTATATTAAAATCGATATTAGAACTGGGTTATGTTCTTGGTATTAAGTTAGGGGGCGGGTGCCCTTGCAAAGATATGTATATAAACCAAAAAGTAGGTATAAAACAATCCCTCTTAAGAAAGAAACATATCTACGTCTGAAGCAGGAAAAACTTAAGTTCCAGCAGAATTTTGGACGTGAGCTAAGCTGGGACGAGCTTGTGGAATTGCTTTTGGAGTTCAAAAACATAATAGTAAATGACGAGTGAATCTTTCTCGGTGGACTTTTTAGTTGTTTCTGGACTTGATTTTCATGTTATAACACTTTACTATTATGATATGTCTTTGAAATATTTCGTGTGATTTCTATATTCTAACCTAACATCCTTTTATTGGTTCGATACTCGTATGTAAGCCGCTTTAAAATGTTATAACCCCTTACTTTTACATTTAGTTTTATAAATCAATATTCATAGATTAAAATGTTATAAATAATAATCTTTATAATCTTTAAAGTTACAAAATAATATACAAAGACCTGTGGAGGTGTAATGGTTTATGTCCGAAGAACCAAGCGACAAGGCAATAATTATTGCCGAAATTATTGGAACTGCAATTTTGATTTTAGGTGGTGATGGTGTTGTGGCAAATGTAGCACTGGCGCCACGTTTAGCACCACAGGCATATAACTGGCTTTTAATAGCCTTCGGCTGGGGCTTTGCAGTGGCGATGGCCGTTTACGCTGTTGGTGGGATCTCAGGGGCACATATAAATCCTGCAGTTACAATAGCTCAGGCGGTTAACGGAGATCTACCATGGCGCAAGGTTCCTGCATATCTCGTTGGTCAGTTTATCGGAGCATTCTTAGGTGCCGCAGGTGTTTATGCTGTCTACTATGAAGGTCTAAAAGCAGCTGGAATGCCAAATGTATGGTGTACCGGCCCGGGTTCAATTATTAACAAAGCTGCATGGGGTTACACATTATCCGAGATTTCAGGAAAGTATGTCGGGCATTTTTCAACAGCTAATGCCTTTGTTGCAGAGATAATAGGAACGATGGTATTGCTCCTTGGTGTGTATGCTATTACGGACAGAGAGAATATTGGTCCGGGTTCTAACATGGCTCCATGGCTTATAGGTATGCTTGTTGGCTCAATAGGATTCAGCCTTGGTGGTACCAGTGGGTATGCTATTAACCCGGCAAGAGATCTTTCACCACGTATCTTTGGAACGCTCGTGGGAACCAAAGGCCTATTTACAGGATGGTACTGGATAGGGCCCCCTGTCATAGGTGCCATAATAGGAGGTATTTTGGGAGCGTGGATATATAAGTATCTGGTAAAACCATTTGTACCGAAGAGAGGAGGGGCTTGATATGGGTGATTTAGAAGGAAAATATGTACTCTCGCTTGATGAGGGCACAACCAGTGCCCGGGCTATAGTCTTCGACAGGGAGAGCAATATCAAGGGAGTAGGGCAGTACGAGTTTACTCAGTATTATCCCAAACCGGGATGGGTGGAGCACAACCCCGACGAGATATGGGATGCCCAGATGAGGGCAGTTAAAACCGCTATGGAAAAAGCGGGTGTAAGTCCTAAAGACATAGCTGCCGTTGGTGTTACAAACCAGAGGGAAACCACAATCCTCTGGGATAAGAAAACCGGGAAGCCTGTATACAATGCAATTGTATGGCAGTGTAGAAGAACTGCGGATATTGTCGATGAGCTGAAGAAGGAACACTACGATACGATAAAGGAGAAAACAGGTCTTGTTCCAGATGCATACTTCTCTGGAACCAAAATCAAGTGGATACTCGACAACGTTCCCGGAGTTAGGGAAAAAGCAGAGAAAGGTGAGATTCTCTTTGGAACAATAGATACTTTCCTAATTTGGCGTCTCAGTGGGGGCAAAACACACGTCATTGACTACTCAAACGCCTCAAGGACTATGATATTCAACATCCACAAGTTGGACTGGGATGATGAGCTCCTTGAGATTCTCACCATTCCAAGGGAGATTCTTCCGGAGCCAAAACCCTCCAGCGAGGTTTATGGATATACTGATAAGGATGTCTTCGGAGCTGAGGTTCCGATATCAGGTGATGCGGGCGATCAGCAGGCCGCACTCTTTGGACAGGCATGCTACAAGCCGGGTATGGTAAAGAACACTTATGGAACTGGAAACTTCATGCTGATGAACACGGGTGAAAAACCGTATAAATCAAAAGACCTGCTGACAACAATCGCATGGGGTCTGAACGGAAAAGTTGAATACGCCCTTGAAGGAAGCATCTTCATCACAGGAGCAGCGGTTCAATGGCTCAGAGACTCACTAAAGATAATTGAGGTCTCAGCAGAGGTTGAACCTTTAGCCAGAGATCTTGCGAGCAACGACGGAGTATACTTCGTGCCGGCTTTCGTAGGGCTTGGAGCTCCGTACTGGGATCAGTATGCAAGGGGTCTCGTTATCGGAATTACCAGAGGAACCAGAAGGGCACATTTTGCGAGAGCTGTTCTTGAATCAATTGCCTATTTAACAAGGGATGTTCTCCACGACATGGAGAAAGACAGTGGCATAAAGGTAGCCGAGCTTAGGGTCGATGGTGGTGCTACCAAGAACGACTTCCTTATGCAATTCCAGGCGGATATCCTTGGAACAAAAGTCATCAGGCCAGTTATACAAGAGACAACAGCTCTTGGAGCAGCGTATCTTGCAGGACTTGCTGTTGGATACTGGAAGGATCAGGAAGAGATCGCAAAGATGTGGAAGATTGAGAGAGAGTTTGAACCCAAGATGGATGAAAAGACCAGAGAAAGGCTTTACGGTGGGTGGAAAGAAGCTGTTAAAAGATCTCTTGGCTGGGCTAAGGTTTTGCAGGATCTTGGGTTTGAGATTTAATTTAGTTCTCAACTTTTTTATTTGGTTTTTCTTAACCATCATCTGGGGGAAAAAGCATGAAAGTTGTTATAGTTGGAGCAGGAGTTGTGGGCTCTTCGATAGCCAGGGTTTTAAGTCAGTATGAAGAACTGGAGATACACCTCCTTGAAAAAAATGCAGACGCAGGAATGGGTGTCAGCAAGGCAAATACGGCAATAATTCACCCGGGTCATGAGGATGATCCTGATAAGTATCCACTCAGAGCAAAACTCTGCGTTAGGGGAAACAGAATCTGGTATCAGTGGACTAAAGAACTCGGGATACCTGCCAAATGGCCGGGAGAGCTCATGGTAGCTGTAGAAGAGGAGGACATGAAGGTTGCAGAGCACTACCTTGAGCTTGCTCGGAGAAATGGTGTTCCGGGAGTAAGGTTGGTCGACCACGATGAACTTCTGAAGCTTGAGCCCAATGTTAATCCAAATGCTGCCGGAGCGCTCTGGGCACCTACAGCAGGCTTAATGTCATCTCCAATGGCAGCTCCAGCTCTCGTTGAGAATGCTGTTGAAAACGGCGTCAGATTCCATCCGGAAACGGAAGTTATAGGGATAAAGGTGGAGAAGGGAGAAGTTAAAGGCGTTGAAACGAACAGAGGATTTATTGAGGCGGATATTGTTATAAACGCCGCTGGCCTTTATGCTGATAAAATTTCAAAGATGGCGGGTATAGATTACTTCACAATACATCCCAGAAAAGGTGAGTATTTTGTTTTTGATGATGATGCAGAGCCGAAGGTAACGAGAATAGTCCACCAGACGCCGACTCCCATTACCAAGGGCGTCTATGTCATCACCGAGATGAACGATGGCCTCATGATAGGCCCAACTGCACAAGATCTTCCTGAGGATGCAAAGGAAGATACTTCAACCAGCAAGGAAGGACTTGAATTCGTCTGGGAGTGGGCACAGAAGCTTATAAAGGAACTTCCACCCAGAAATAGGGTTATAAGGACATTTGCTGGCCTGAGGCCGGAACCACCTGATGGAAGATGGATTATTGATGCTTACGATGACCCATGGGGTTTCATAAATGCCGCAGGCATAAGGTCACCGGGGCTAACTTCTGCACCAGCAATAGCTCAGTATATAGCTGAAGAGCTCATTCAAGGAAAACTGGGTATAAAATTAACTAAAAAATCTCACTGGAATCCCTATAGGAAAGCTTTTTGGTTTAAGACACTTCCTCCCCAGAAACAGAACGAGCTGATAAAACAGAACCCGGCTTATGGAAGGGTTGTATGCATGTGCCGTACGATAACAGAGGGAGACATCGTGGATATAATAAATCGCATGAAGAGAATGGGAGTGGAAACTATAACACTTGATGGTGTGAAGATGAGAAGCGGCGTCATGTCGGGAACCTGTCAGGGCTCATACTGCAGAATAAGGATAGCAAACATAATTGCCCGGGAGACAGGAATCCCTCTCTGGAAGGTTACGCTGAAGGGAGAGGGTACGGAATACGGTATCGGTGATGTTAAGATCCTCCTGAGGGAGGTGAAGGAGAATGCAGAATGAATATGATGTCGTCGTCATCGGTGGCGGCCCGGCAGGGCTTGCTGCGGCTATAAAGTCAAAGGAACTTGGTCTTAAAGTTCTCCTCATAGAAAACAGGGAGTTTATTGGAGGGATACCAATACAGTGCGTTCATCCCGGATTCGGACTTCACTACTTCCGGGAAGACCTCACTGGAACCGAGTTCATTTATCGCCTAATTAAAAAGTTTGAGGAGATGAACATTGACCATTACACAAATGCCCATGTTCTTGAGATTCTCCCCTACTCCTACAGACACAGGATTCTGAAGGTCGTGACAGAGAAGGGGATTCTAAATATCAAAGCAAAAGCTGTTATATATGCCACAGGCGCAAGGGAGAGGCATATGTTTGAGATAGGGATAACAGGTCACAGGGTTGCAGGAATATATACTGCTGGAGAGGCCCAGACGATGATGGATATCTATGGAATAATGCCCGGAAAGGAGATAGTCATAGTAGGTTCTGGAGATGTGGGTCTGATAATGGCACGCAGGTTCACTCTGGAAGGCGCCCATGTTAAGGCTGTTATAGAGCTGATGCCCTATCCGGGGGGATTGACCAGAAATGTTGTTCAATGTTTGGAGGACTTCGGAATACCTCTGTACCTGAGCCATGCTGTTACAAGGATAGAAGGGAGAAAGAGAGTTGAAAAGGTTATCATCACAAAGGTTGATGAGAATCTCAAACCTATACCGGGAACGGAAGAGGAGCTCGAATGTGACACAGTTGTTCTGGCAGTGGGTCTCGTGCCGTATCTGAAGGTTATAGAAAAAGCCGGTGTCATTATTGATCCTGCAACGAAGGGGCCGGTTGTAAACAGCTACCTTGAAACTACCGTTCCGGGAATCTTCGTCGCTGGAAATGCACTCGTCATTAATGATCTCGTTGATTATGTCGTCGAACAGGGAGAAGAGGCGGCAGTGGGAGCGTATGAATTTGTCAAAAATGAAGGTCTGCCTGCGATGAAGTGGAAAAAGCTCGTTAAGGGTAGAAACATCAGGCTTGTTGTTCCCCATTACGTCTCAGAGGCGAAGGATGTGATGATATATGCGAGGGTTGCAAAACCTGAAGAGAATGTCAGGCTACGCTTCCCTGAGATCGGAAAGGAGATGAAGTTACCTTTTGTCAAGCCGTCTGAGATGATAAGGATAAAGCTGAGAAAGAAGGATATAGCTAAAGCCGGGGACAAAATTACGATGGAGGTTGTTCCAAATGAGTGAAACCAAGAAGTTTAAGCTAACGTGTATAATATGTCCCCTTGGCTGCACTATAGAAGTGGTCATGGAAGGTGACAAGATAATCAGTGTCACTGGATGCACATGTCCAAGAGGAGAGGAATACGCTGTTCAGGAGGTAACAGAGCCCAAGCGCGTTGTCATGAGTGTTGTAAAGGTGAAAGGGGGAATGTTCCCAACGGTTTCGGTGAAAACCGACAAGCCTGTACCGAAGAAACTCATACCAGAGATAATGAAAAAGCTTGTGGATGTGGAGGTTGAAGCACCCGTGCATGTTGGTCAGGTAATAATAGAAAATATCCTGAACACGGGTGCAAATATAGTCGCAACAAGGCCTGCATGAGGTGGTTTGTATGAAAT
>Ga0256914_1000525_pt1 | contig 37781 bp, 31 predicted proteins | sample HulkmetaG_FD_191571 | JGI IMG/M metagenome (GOLD analysis project Ga0256914, IMG submission 191571) | Hydrothermal chimney microbial communities from Main Endeavour vent field at the Juan de Fuca Ridge, Pacific Ocean - Hulk | ecosystem: Environmental > Aquatic > Marine > Hydrothermal vents ... | reverse complement strand
CAATACCAGACAATTTAAACCTGGATTCATCTTCTTTAAACAATAACACTCAATCAACACTCATTCTTACCTGCTACTTTACATTAAACAACATACCGTTTCGTTCAAACATCTTCATATTAAACAATGGTTCTATACTCCAATACTCTTCAATGACAATACAGGATAGCAATGATAATGTGATTGGAATGTTTACGTATGGAAAATCGAGCACTTTATGGCAAAAAGGAAACACAAACAGAAATACCAACAATTCGAGTGCTACGAATACACAAACTGACTATGTTTGGGAAAGCGAAAAAGTCATAAAGCACAATGTAAAGTTTACATCAATAAATGACCCGTTTGGAAATTTAGGAAGATTCAGCGAGCCCGCAAATAGACTTGATGCAATGGTAAATACTCCGTTTAACAACTTAGCAGGTGCAACAAATTCCTTCGCTGCAAGAAGTTGGGCATTCAAAACCCAAATTGAAAATGCCTATACGAATTTTTACCATACCGCAGGATACGGAAATGTATATACTTACGCATACATCAACGATATTGATAACATTATTGATATGAGGTTCCCTTCTGAGATAAATGAATCAAATTTATATCCAGAGGAAAGTGGTTACTCTTCTGTTCCTATTAATATTAGTTTTACCCTTCTGGGCGTTGGAAGTATTGGATACAGTATTAATGTTCCGTACTCTGGTGTTAGAAAAGTGTGGACACTACAAAACACATTTGGTTCCGCTTACCCTTACAACTATGGAAAGTACTCAGCATTCCCATGCAATACCTTTACCTGGGATAATCCAGATCTTTTCTGGAAAATCTCTACATATGATGCCGAAACGAACAACAATCCTGGAAGTTATTACAGTGGATTTTACTGCAGATACTCTGCTGCCATGTATGCTTCTGGAAGTTATATGTATGTGCTATACGCAAGTGAAGTTAATTATGGAATAAAAGTAGTTTCTACAACTTATAATAGGGTGGATTATTACTACCTGTCGGTGTCCCAGGAGTTCCCATACGTTAATGTATCAGGTAATTAGAAATTCTACATTCACGATGCGAGTATATTTAGATAGATAAAAGGTGTTAATTGAGTAGTATGTATAGAGCATACCACTCCACTTAATATAACAAATTTAAGGAGGCTAAAATGAAGAAACTAAACCTGAAAAGTGTATCTTACGAATCGTTTACAAAGTTTGGGTTTTGGAGCGGAGTTGTGTTAGGAGTAATTGGTGTTATTGTTAAAATTCTATTTCCGCTTTCAAAAATATCAACTGGAATTCCTTTCTTTTCATACGAAGCAGAGAGAAGATTCTTAAGCCTCATCCTTTTCTTTGTTCTTACTGTATTGTCAGTAACGATTGATTTTATTATCATTGCTTTGTTTATAAATGTTGTCCTTAAACTCTCAAAAGGTGTTGATTTTTATTTTGATGAGGAGTAGATACTAAAAGGCTACCTGAATTAGAAACAATATAAATTAGTTAAAACTTCACAAGAAAATAAAGCGCAGCAATTATGGAAAACATAATAACAATCGCAATCAAAGTTTCTTTTCGGGTGTCTACCAACTCATAAGTTTTGGTTATTGTGTATCTCCGCGTCTCCCTGTGGAATAAAAGATAAGCAACAATTCCACTCCATATAGATATCAAAAATGATGCTACTGCACCTTTATCTGGAGTGGTGCCTAACTGCCCAAGAAGAAGGTAAAAGGTAAAAATCCCTGTGTGAAGAATGCGAGATAAAGAAACAGAAGATTGTTTAAAGAAAATTAAAGCAATCCCTATCACCAAAAACAGCAAAGATTGGATTGCTGATAAAACAGCAAGTACAATACGTGCAATGTTTGATTTCAGAATAAGAAACGCAACCAATACAGCATAGACACCTGCTAATATGCATGACGGAATAAAAAACGGCTTGTATTTAAACTTGGCAAAGAAAACAAGAGAATACAGAAAGAAGTAAAGTGTTCCCATTATAATTGCATAAACAGCTATTTTAAACTCTTTTGGCATTCTATCTGATTTTTTGTCAATCATTGTTTTTCACCTCTAATCCAAGTTCTTTTAATTGATCCTCAGAAACCTCCGAAGGTGCATCGGTAAGCGGAGAAATTCCAGAAGTTGTTTTAGGAAAAGCAATTACATCTCTCAAACTATTCGCCCCACTTAAAAGCCAAACAAGTCTATCCATTCCAAATGCAATTCCACCATGCGGCGGAGCACCAAGCCTTAACGCTTTTAACAAAAATCCAAACTTTTTTTCAGCACTCTCTTCTGAAAGACCTATTGCTTTAAAAACTCGTTTCTGCAATTCAGGATTATGAATTCTTATGCTACCCCCACCAAGTTCGTTTCCGTTCAAAACAAGATCATATGCAATCGCCCTTACATTGTCTTTATCAATTTCAAGTTTTTCTATATCTTCTGGATTTGGCATAGTGAATGGATGATGTTCTGCTTCATATCTGTTTTCCTCTTCGTTGTATGAGAAGAAAGGAAAGTCAACAATCCACAAGAATTTCCACATATTTTTCGGTATCAGCCCAAACTTTTCAGCAAGAAAAACTCTCATTCTCCCCACAAGTTCAAAACCTTTTTTAGGATCAACCAGAAATAGCATTGCAAGTGAGTTGTCCTTCGCATTTGACAAAATTGCATCTCTTTCCTTTTCAGAAATAAACTTAGCAAAAGAAGATTTTAACTCATAATTTTTAATTTTTATATCTATAAATCCCTTAAGTCCTATTTCTTTTGCATTTTCCTTAAGGTTTTCAACCTCGCGACGGGAAAGATCTGCACCATCTTCAAGGAACAAAGCAAGAAGTTTATTGCCTTTTTCAATATTATTCCGAATCAAATCTGATGCACTTTCTTTAAACTCATTGGTAAGATCTGTAATTTCCATTTCATACCTCAGGTCGGGCTTATCAGAACCAAACCTCTTCATTGCCTCGGAATATTTCATTCTTTGAAACGGAATTTCAATATCAATGTTCATTACTTCGGAAAAAAGTTTTTTATACATTCTTTCTGTAATATTTAACACATCTTCTTGCTCAACAAAAGACATCTCCATATCTATTTGAGTAAATTCAGGCTGTCTGTCCTGCCGTAAATCCTCGTCTCTGAAACAGCGGGCAATCTGAAAATACTTTTCAAACCCTCCAACCATAAGAATTTGCTTAAACAACTGCGGCGATTGAGGTAGAGCGTAAAACTTTCCTCTGTTTAATCTCGACGGAACAAGAAAATCACGTGCTCCTTCCGGGGTGCTTTTTGTAAGATACGGAGTCTCCACTTCAATAAAACCTTCAGAAATAAGAAATCTCCTGACGCTGTCTGCAATTTTAGCTCTCAATTCAAAGATATGCCTGACCTCTGGTTTTCTCAAATCAAGATACCGGTATTTCAAGCGAACAATTTCGTCAGTTTCTTGATCAGAAAACGGATTAAAAGGAAGATCCTCTGCCATAGAGAAAACTTCAACCTCTGACGCAAGGATTTCGACTTTTCCTGTTTTCAGGTTGAGATTTTCACTAACCCTTTTCTGAACCACTCCACGAACTCCGATAACGGATTCGGTTTTTATGGAACGCGCAAGTTTAAATTTCTCTTCAGAAATTTTATCTGGATCAAACACGATTTGCACAACTCCTGATCTGTCTCTCAAATCAAAGAACAGCAACCCTCCAAGGTTTCGCTTTCTCTGAACCCACCCGTTAACAATAACTTCTTCTCCAAGTTTATTTTCCGTTACTTCACCACAAACAATGTTTCTCTTAAGCATCTTTACCTCCAATAGTAGAGACAAGATTACTCTCACTAACTTCCACCTGTTCTTTCTTTTTCATATCCTTTAACTGAACAACTCCTTTTTCTGCTTCTTCTTCACCGATTATCACAGTATAAGTTGCATTCTTTTTGCTTGCACGTTTCATTTGTTTCCCTATTGCCCCACCTTTAGAATCAATAAGCACAGTTAAACCAGCGTTTCTCAATTTAGAAGCAACGGAAAATGCATTTTTCTCAAGTCCTTCCCTATAAGCAATATAAACAATTTTTTCTTCTTTGCTAACAGTTTTCTCTGCCTTTAATACTTCAACGAGACGTTCCATACCTATTGCAAAACCAAGTCCTGGTGTATGCCTCCCACCGAGTTCTTCAATTAAATAATCATAACGGCCTCCTCCAAGCAGTGCATTTTGAGCGCCAAGATGCTCAGAGACAACTTCAAATACCGTTTTTGTGTAGTAATCAAGCCCCCTAACCAGAGTATTGTCAAGTTCGTATGGAATACCCATCATATCGAGATAACTTTTTACTTTCTCAAAATGTTCTTTACATTCATCGCAAAGATAATCTGTAATTTTTGGTAATGACTTCTTCAATTCTTCCTTTTCCTTCTTACAATCAAGAATTCTCAACGGGTTTGTATAAAACCTTCGCTTACAATCATCACAAAGTTCATCATAATGAGGTTTTAATGCTTCTTGCAACGCCTTTTTGTATTGAGGCCTACAATTTTTACATCCAATACTGTTTAATCTCACTTTCAATTTTTTTAACCCAAGCCTTTCAGCGATAACATAAGCAAGTGAGATAACTTCCGCATCGAGCAGTGGAGATTCATCTCCCAGCACCTCTACTCCAAATTGATAAAACTCTCTGTATCTCCCTTTTTGAGGTTTTTCATATCTAAAACAGGGACCTATATAGAACAATTTTATTGGAGAAGGTAATGTCTCAAAATGATGTTCCACATAGGCACGTGCAACAGATGCCGTCATTTCTGGACGAAGCGTTATACTCCTACCACCTTTATCGGTAAATGTGTACATTTCTTTTTCAACTATATCAGTGCCTTCACCGACAGAGCGGCGGAAGAGGTCTGAATATTCTATTACTGGAGGAATGATTTCTTTAAATCCATATTCATGAACAGTTTTTCTCAAAACTTCTTCTGTTCTTCTAAAAACTTCTACATCTTCACCATATATATCTTTACATCCTTTTATGGTTTTAATCATATCAAAACTCCTTTTCCGTTTTTATAGCAGTATAACCGAATGATGGATTTTTGTAAACAACGGTTCGGAATTGTTATTATCAAGATTTTCATTTATAATGATAAAAATTATACGGGAGGGATTTATGGGAAATTTAAAAGAGAAAATTAAAAAGTTCAGTTTGCCTGTTTCTCCATCAACTCTATTAATTATAGGATACATATTCGCATTTTTTGCAACACTATTCCCGGATAAAAGAAAATGGGGAATTATCTTATTTATTATTACATTTGTAGGACACATTTTTTACCTTATGTCTCCAGAACAAAAGGCAGTACGCCTTATCAGTAAAGCAAAAAAATTGCTTGATAAAGGAAATAGTACAGAAGGAGCAAAACTTTTAATAGAGGCTGCTAAACTTTCTGAAGATAGAGATAATCTTTACAAAATATTCAGTGGAAGGTGCAAAAATATTAAAAGTTATAGAGAGGCAGCACATCTAATGGAAAAATCTTTGAAGGAATTTGACACACCATTTTTCAGGCTGCTTACGGCAAGTATGTTTTATTATTCAGGCAACGTTAAAAAAACAGTGGAAATTCTGGAAAAAGTTCCCTATGAAAAGAGGGATATCAAAATTGTGCGAATGCTTGGCTCTGCCCTATTTGATTTAAAGAGATTTGACGAGTCCATTGAAATACTGAAAGAGTTCGATCCGCCTGTATACGCATTAACTGAAGATGAACTTGCAGTACAATTTGGAATTGGGATAGCATACGCACGAAAAGGAAATATAGAAAAGGCGATAGAGTACCTTGAAAAGGTTGAGCAGAGAAACTCACGTTTTGGTAATGTAAGCAAAATACTGGACAGCCTCTACAAAGAACAGGAAAATAACAGTTAAACGCTTTGATTTTTTTCAAAATTCTTTTGCGCAAAAAAATAATAAAGATAAGCAAAAACTGTGATAACAGCAGCAAAGTGCATTGTAATACGGTAGTTGCCTGTTAGCGAAACAATAATACTTGCTATCAACGGACCAAGAATGTTTCCGAGACTTATAGAAGACTGGACGAGCCCTGAAGCAGTTGCTCTTTCTCTGTTTCTTTCCGTTACCTCTTTCAGAGAACCCGCATAAAGAAAAGACCAGGCAATTCCTGTAAGTATCATACCCGGAATAATCCAAAGATAACTTTTGCAAAGCGAATAGTAGAAAAACGAAAATGCTGAAAGTGCAAGTCCCCAACCTATTGATTTCCTGCCAGAAAGTCTATCTATAACAAAATACATAACAATAAACTGCGTTCCAAAGTTAAATACATTGAGCATTCCCTTCCAATAATTGTTTGCACCAATTTGCCCCAAATATAAAACCCAGTATGCCCATATACCAGTAGCACCCGTATGCCGCAAAAACAACGGAATATAAATATCTTTGTTTCTCTTCACAACTTCCACAGGAAAAATTGAAACCTTTATAGGTTCATATTTCTCCTTTTTTATTCCTATTGCAGCAATCAAAAAGGAGAGTGCATACACAGAACCACTGATGAGAAATAAAGCGGGAATTCCAGACAAAGAAACAACTACTCCAGAAACAAACTGAGAAACAGCCATACCTGCAGCACCAAAAGCGGTGTACTTTCCCATTTTTCCACCACTTTCATAAACATAAGCAGCAAGGGCACCTGGATATATGCCAGCAGAAAATCCGCCGAGCATTCTCAAGTAAAAAAGTTGTGGGTAAGTCTTTGCAAAATAACCCAACGAAAAAGTTAAAGCAGAAAAAGCAAACCCTGCAAGAAGAACTTTTCTTCTACCTATTTTATCTGCTACTCTGCCAGAAATCCAGGAAGACAAAAACAAAGAAAACGAGAAAAAGGTGGCTATTATTCCTATTTGAAATCTGTTAGCATGCAGGTTCTCTGCAAACTGTGGAATAAAAATTTGAACAACGAAGAAAGAAAAACTTGCAAAAAATTGCATCAAAACGCCAAGTTTTGCTTTTCTACTCATTCACCTTTCCTCTCAAAGACAGGTATAGCACAGTAATGCCTGCAATGTAAAAGCAAAACATCAGCAAAAATAGAGGAGTGAAACCAGATCTTTGCATAATGAGACCTGCAATTGGGGCGGCAGTAGCCCAGGATACATTCCAGGCAATCTGCATAAAAGACGACATAGATGCTCTGGACTCATCTGGAACAGATTCCATATAGAGTTGCGTTTCTATTGGAACTGCAGAATTCATAAGTGTTGCCCTGGTGAGATACGACACAATTGCAACCCAAAGTTTGTGTGTAAAAGCAAGAAGGAGAACAAATGGAAGTGATGAAATCTGGATTATCAAAAATCCTTTGAGTTTTCCAAAAAAGTGCCTTGCTATCGGGGAAAGAAGAGTTCCAAACATTATTATTACTGCTCCTGCTGAAAAAATCATTCCAATCTTTCCGGTTGAAAGCATAAATCTTTCCTTAAAATATAGGTTGAAAAACGGTATCACAAGCCCTGCTCCAAAACCAATAAGAAACTGAGAAAGAACAAAAGTTATTACTACTGAAATTTTATCCCTATGCTTAACGAGTGTTCGAAACGGAAGTGATAGCGACTTAGAGAGTGGAATTGTAGAATGAGGAGTATCGTTCCCTTCTATCATTAAAATTGGTATTGTTCCAGAAACGACAAGTACAAATACAACAAAAAGAGAATGCTGCATTCCCAATGAACCACCACCTAAAATCTCTGGTAAGAAACCACCAACAAGGCTTCCAACAAACTCTCCTAAAAACATTGTTGCCATGGAAAGACTAAAAGCATGTGTTCTCTCTTCACCTCCTGTGTTTTCCATCACAAAAGGTTGTTCACTCACAGCAAACAGTGAGCCTGCAATTCCAAGCCCAAAACTTGAAATTGCAATTATTTCTGCGGTTTTTGAAATTGCAAGTACAAGAAAAAAGAAGGAGTTTAAAACTATACTTAAAAGCAATGCTTTTTTTCTACCTATCCTATCTGAAATAATACCGGAGAAGTACGCAAAAATCGCCATACCAAGTGACATTGCTCCATTTATTTTTCCAATGAGTGCCCCACTTAACCCTATTGACTTTAAATAGATGTTAAAAATAACAAAAAATGCACCCAATCCTATAGATGTAAAAATATTGCTCAAAAGAAAAAGTTTAATGTTTTTATTTATTCTTTTAAAACCATCAATATAATTCATTTTCGCAGAGAAAAAACCCCTATCGACATAAGAGTAACAAGCAAACCTGCTATAAACACACCTATCGATACAGATAAAAAGGCTTTTTTCTTATTCATTCCAAAAAGTTCTGCAATGAAAGCACCAGTATAAGCACCAGTTCCTGGTAGAGGAACGGCAACAAACAGTGCAAGTGCCCAAAATCCATACTTTTCAACAGCCCTTTCGGAGCGCTTTCTTAACTTTTGCAAATACAAATCCACTATTTTTATTTTATCCGCAATAAAAAGGGCAATATCCCAAAGCAAAAAAACAAGAGGTACTATCAAGATATTAAAAAACGTGAGGATCAAAAAAGAGGTAAGAGGACTATTTTTATAGTAAAGTATGCTGATAGGAATGGCGCCTCTTAATTCAACACCAGGAACAAAAGTTAAAACAAGCAGGTGCAATAATCCTTTCACTGTTTTCTCCTTTCCATACTGCGCGTTGCAACAAGATTAGCGCCTGTACCAGCAATATTCTTTTTAACAATATCATACATCTTTACGGGCGCATTTACTTCTATTTTTGAAACCTCCTTCATAATATCAAAAATTTTATTTCTGGGAATAGGTCTGTCAGTTCGTACTGGAAGCACTGCGTATTCTCCATTTTTAATTCTTACAGTGGTAGTAAGCACTCTCAATGGATTTTTCAACTCCTGCAAAACAAATTCCTTACCTCTAACACATCTATTGCCCGTAATAGAAAGAATCTTTTCGTCTTTAAAGGTAACTTCAATTTCGCATCCGATAGGACACACGATACAAGTAAAATGTTTTTTCATATCAATCAGCAGCCTCCACTGAAACTGTAAGATCCCCCTTTACATTAAGGAATTTTCTAATGGGAACCTTAATACGTATCATCTCAGCAGGCCTTGCATACATACGCATTTCTTGAACACCCGGAGGCACAATTCGTACAAAAACCCGTTTATCAAATCGTTTAGCAACTCTTAAAAATAAGGTTAAATCACCGTTAAAAGAAAACTTTTCAGGAAAAATTGATCTTACATTTTTTCCGGGCAGTATATTAACCTTATTATCTGAACGCACAATTCCCTTTGAAAAATCGGCAGCAAACCTACCTGCAATCTTTCCAGATTCAGCCACGTAATCAGCGAGATCAAACACTGTGGATACATTTCCACAGGCAAAAATTCCTTTAACATTTGTTTGCATAGTTTCATCACACACTGGACCTTTTGTTAAATTACTTATCCTCACGCCTGCCTCTTTAGAAAGTTCATTTTCCGGGATTAAGCCCACTGAGAGCAAAAGGGTATCACATTTAACAAACTTTTCAGTTCTACTAATTGGTTTTAAATTTTCGTCAACACGCGCAACAGTTACACCTTCAACGCGCTCTTTCCCATGAATTTTCACAACAGTATGTGAAAGAAAAAGGGGTATATTGAAATCATCAAGACACTGAACAATATTTCTCTTTAAGCCTCCTGGTTCACTCATAATCTCGTAAACCGCTTTGACTTTTGCACCTTCCAATGTAAACCTTCTTGCCATTATTAAACCAACATCACCAGAGCCGAGTATTACAACTTCCCTGCCAGGCAAAAACCCATCAATGTTTATAAATCTTTGTGCAACACCTGCTGTAAAAACCCCTGCAGGTCTCGACCCAGGAATAAGCAAATTACCACGTGGTCTTTCCCTGCAGCCCATTGCAAGCACAACACTTCTTGCCTGAATTTCAAAAATCCCCATCTCTGAATTCACAGCAGTTATTTTTCTATCCTCTGTCAGGCTTATCACCATAGTATTCAAAAAATACTGGACACCTGCCTCTTTCACATCACTTATAAGACGCTCGGCATATTCAGGACCCGTCAAATCCTTATGAAAGAGAAGCGTTCCAAACCCGTTGTGAATGCACTGTTTCAAAATTCCACCGAGTTCCCCTTCCCTCTCAAGTATTACAACCTTCTCTGCACCGCTTTTCTTTGCACTAACTGCAGCAACAAGCCCAGCAGGACCTCCACCTATAACAACCACATCTGCATTCATACAATATAAAACCTCCCAGCCGAATATTATACAACCAACAATAAAAAACTCCATACGAATACATTAATTCTCAATATAATTTTTTCTAAAACACAATTTTTTGGTACAATGTTATTCCAGTAGATAATATTATAGGAGGTATATATAGGAGGTAGTATATGGTAAATTATAGTAATAAAATTGAGGGATTTGAATTCAGCGAAACAGAAAGATTGGCAATAAAAGAACTTTCACCACTTATCAGAGAGCATTCAGAAGAAATTGTTGACAGAGTGCTTTCGATAGCCGCGAAAAACAGCGAAGTATTAAACATTTTGCAAAAAAATAATGTATCAGCAGAGTGTGCAAAAAAGGCGTGGATAAAGGGAGTTAACTTTATATTTTCCGACAATACAACTGAAGAAATTTCAGAAGAAATGAAGAAAATTGGGACAATACATGTAGAGAAAGAGGTGAAAGAAGATCTTGTAGTATTAGCAATCACTCTTTTTATAGACGAAACTGAAAACGTGCTATCAAAATACACAGAAATTAATACAGAAAAACTGAAAGCTATTATAAAAATGTACAACTTTGTTCTACTCCTCATGATATCCGCCTATAGAAAGGAACTTGAAGAAAGAGAACAGGCTGTACTAAATTTTATGGGAATTTCACCTGAACTTTTGAAACGGCAAATTTTATTAGGTAAAAAATCGTTAAAAAAAGAATAAAATATGCTTATAGGGGCAATCGACAAATTCACGCTCATTGATTTTCCCAAACATATTGCAGCAATCATTTTCACACAGGGCTGCAATTTCAGGTGTCCATTCTGTCACAACCCAGAACTTGTGCTTCCAGAAAAATTCGAAACACCAATACCTGCAGAAGAAGTTCTGAAATTTCTAAGATCCCGTATAAAGTTCCTTGATGGAGTTGAATTTACCGGTGGAGAACCCACCCTGCAAAAAGACCTTCCAGAATTTACAAAACAAATTAAACAAATGGGGTTTGCAGTAAAACTGGATACCAACGGAACAAACCCCTCAATGCTTGAAAAACTTTTCAGCGAAAAACTTATTGATTACGTTGCAATGGATGTAAAGTCTTCACTCGAACGGTACAACGAGATCGCAGGAACCAGAACTGATACCCAAAAAATTAGAGAGAGCATTTCATTGATAATGAATTATGCACCAGACTATGAATTTAGAACAACAGTAATAAAAGGATTTCATACAGAAAACGAAATTGAAAAAATAGGAGAACTCATAAAAGGTGCAAAGCAGTATTTCATACAAAAACCACATTTTGATAAAACTGTTGCTGATAATTTCAAACGCCCGCCTTTTACAAACAATGAACTACAGAGACTCTGCAAAGTAATAAAAGACAAAGTAAAACATTGTAAAATCCGGTAATTTAGAACTCGGCAAGCAAAGAAGTTATACTCTCCGGGATTTCCATACCATAATCATTTTCGTAAACTTTCTTGAGTTTATTATAAAAAGAAATCGCCGCTGATCTCTTGCCCTCTGTTAAATAATACCGCAAAAGATCCTCTGCTGCATCTTCATTAAGAGGATCCACATCAAGCAATTTTTTAAGGATACTTTCTTTTTCACTACCATAAGCATTCTCTGCAAGTTCAGAGAGTGTATTTACATACAGCCCGGTTATGTAATCCCTCAAATGTATCGTCCATTCATCGTATAAATTTTCTTCAAGAAACCCGCCATTGTATAATTTAACTGCGTCTTCAAATTTTTTCTTTTTTACGAAATCGATAAAATCAATGTAATCAATGCTTTTTACAACAGCAGGATTTAAGCCGTACATTCCCTGCGCTCTCAAAATCACATCTTTTATTCCGTACGATTCGAAAAGTTTATTTATTACAGAAACTGATACATATATGTTGTGCTTCGCTTTCTTTAAATCAAGATGCCTGTAAAGATCGTCAGAAATTTTATCGATGGAAACCTGTTTTGGAAATTTAGAAACAAGGTACTTGAAAAATGTAATAACGCCTTTCCTCCTGAATTTTTTGTATGGAATTTTTTCTTCTTTTACGTACACCTCAAACTTACCAAGTGTTTTAACTGTTATAACATTTTGAAAACCAGTTTTTGTTTCGTTAAGATACTGTTCAAGAATGTCACTATCTGAAAGGAAAATTCCAAAATACTCAAGATTACTTATCTCATCTGTTACTTTCTTAACATCTTTCCTGAGAGCAATACTTCTTATTAGTTTAAGATTTTCGATAAAATAATTATCATGTCCTTTTTTTAAAAGTGGCTCCGCTTTTTTCACATAATTAAGCGTTTCTTCAAGATTACCCATGGCAAGGTAAATTTTTCCGATATTAAGCAAAGACTCACCAACAATCGCTCCTCTTCCCATACTTTTTGTAATTTTCAAATCCTCATTTGCGTATTTAAGGGCTTTTTCGAAATTTCGTTTTTTCCGCATTAAAACAGCCAAACCCATTTTGCAAGCAGCCTGTAAAAACATACTTACATTTTTTCTTTTTTCAGCTTTTATAAAAAATCTTTCTGCCTTATCTAAATCACCTTTCATTAAATATAAAAATCCACTTTCCACATCTATATCAGGAAAGCGTTCCTTCCAGGAGAGTTTACGTGCAATTTCGTATGCAGTATCAAGAGTATTCTCTGCCTCTTCAAGCTTCCCCGTATTCATCTGAGCAATTGCAAGATTAACATAATAACGAGGATCTGCATTTAAGTTATAACTATGCAGCATAGAAATTATATCACCATAAAAATTTTCTACTTCCCTGTATTTTCCTTCGCGAGAAAGATTTACAATGCAGTAAGAATTCAAAATTTTTGCCCTGTTCAACGGATTCTTAACCGAATTTAAGTTTGCTATAAGTATCTCTACAATTTTTTTTGCGTTTTCAAATTGACCAGTGAGATAATAAATTCTTGCAGCAAGGTAATAAAAATCAACTGTCTTTGAAAAATCCATATTTTTTGCAATTTCCTCAGCCTTTTTAACAAAACTTGCAGCACCCGTATAATCACCCTGGAACACAAGAGAGGAAATTTTCAAAACGTACGCCTTAAATCGAATAGGCAATGCAGATTCAGTTTCAAGAATTCTATCTGCAACAGAATTCGCAACCTTAACATCACCTACGCGTAATGAAACTTCGCCTTTTAACAAGGCTACCTCAGGAAGTTTTACTAAATATCCGGGTGGCACCTCGCTCAAAAGATTTTTTGCTGTTTCAAATCCAATTATTCCAAGAGGAAGAAAGTTTGTAGATTTAATCAAATTTGCAGCCGATTCAAAATCCCTTGCCTTTAAATAAAACACAAGACTATGTACAGCATCATGTCCTTCAAAATGTTTTCCAAGTTTTTTGAGATACTTTTCCTTATCTGGAAGTTTCTCAAACTCAGTGAGAAGAAAATCCCTGAAGAGGTTTTGCAACCGAAAGCCATGTTTTGTCCGATAACAAAACGCTCCTTTATCAGGGAGTTTCATCAAAATATCAATTTCTTCATCAGTAAGATAACCTTTTAAAATTGAAGGAGATGCTTCGGTAAGTGGGGATATTTTTATAAGTAGATTTCTTGTTTTTTTATCTTGAGACTCAAGTAGTTCTCTAAACATTTCTTCATAGCTCTTTTCAAATTCTTTTATGCCTTTTGAATACAACCTTATACTCGCAACAACCCCTATTGGCCAACCCTCTGTGCGTTTATATATCTTCTCTGCATTTGACCGGGAGATCTTTATGCCCACTTTTTCAGTGAGATCAAGAAACTCTTGTTCAGTAAAATACAAATCCTTCTCAGAAATGAGCACAGCGTTTCCTTTCATTATTTCTCTACCAATCTTCATACTAGGTTTTTTCTGAGAAAGTATTACAACATGAAAGTTTTTAACCCTATTATTAAAAATAGGATTTATAAAATTTAAAGTTTCTGAATTCTCCACACTGTGAAAATCATCAAGTATTAAATATACATCTTCTTTGAAATCCTCTATCTTGTTTATAACATATGCAGATAAAAGATAAGCTCGTGGGGTTACGTTCATAATATCCTCAAATGTTACTGATTTTATCCCTATTCTATTGAGTCCTGTTACTATATAATGAGCAAAAATTGAAAAATCAGCATCCTCAGGTGTTAGTCGCAGGTAGATTACATTTTTCAATTTATGCTTATCCAGAAAAAGAGAAATTGCGGTTGTTTTGCCACTTCCACTACTGCCTACTATAAACAAAAAGCTTTTCTTAAGTCCGCTTTCTATAAGACGCTCTATCCTGCTTCTGCAAATTGCAAAAGAAGGCGGCTCGGGTATTAAATACTTCGATTTAATAATTAAACTATCATCCATATTATTATTTTATTCAAAAATAGGCAATTAGAAAAAACGGGCAAAAGCAGTTAAAATTGCTTAAATACTGATTTATATTGCAAAAATACAGAATATGATTAAGATTTTCTTATGAAAATCATCAAATTTGTTGAAAATAACGTTTCAATTATCCTGCTTATAGGAATTCCACTTGGATTGATATTCCCTTTCTTTGGATTCCTGAAATGGAGTTTAAAATATATCCTTATGTTTGTACTGTTCGTTTCATTCCTAAAAATTAACTTTAAAGAGTTGTTATTATTCATTAAAAGACCATTATTGCCAATTTATATAACTTTTTCAAACCTTTTAGTTATCCCCGTAGGGATATTTTATCTATCTTCTCTGTTAGGCATTAAAAACAGTTTACTTATATCACTCTTACTACTTGCAGCAGTTCCCTCAGGCGTGGCTTCTGCCGCAATGACAGAATTATCAAAAGGTGATAGTGCCTTAACTCTTGTTATTACAATATTTAGCCACTTTGTAGCACCAATAACAATTCCTATCCTGTTTTATACGCTAACTGGAAAAATCGTAAAACTAAATTACTCTGGCATATCAATAACAATGGCAGAACTAATACTCATCCCATTCGTACTTGCCTATTTGTTTAAAACATTATTTAAAAAAGCAACAACATCAATTACTAATTTAGGAACATTTCTCACTGCAATTCCAATCTCTTTTATCTCACTTATCGTGATGTCTGTAAATGCACCATTCATTTACAAACACCCGATTACAGTCCTGGAATATCTTCTTGTGATATATCCCGTTTACTTCTTATTTGCACTGCTCGGCCTTTTAGAATCTTTTTTCCTTGATAACAAACGAAAAATTGCCGTTGCAAACTCAAAGGTGTTTATGAATGTTTCAATAGGAATTGTACTTGCAATGCAGTTTTTTAACCCAAAGGTTGCCTTAATAATAACGCTTTCACAAATTCCATGGCCTACGATGCTTGCACCTATGAATTTCATATACAAAAAATTGCGTTTAAAATGAATTTTACAGTATTCCTTAATCTGTTATAATAATTAAAAATGTAGTTGGGAAAGGAGCTGGAAAATGTTTAATTTTAATGTAGCTTACTGGATGAACATGTTGCTTTTTAGTTTACCCGCAGTCCTTATAGCAATGACTCTGCACGAATTTGGACACGCATATGCAGCATACAAAATGGGAGATACCACCGTAGTGGCATCCGGCAGGTTAAGTTTAAATCCACTCAGGCACATAGACTGGATAGGATTACTGAGTTTGCTTTTTTTCAGAATTGGCTGGGGAAAACCTGTAATGGTTGATTTTATGGAAATGCGGAATCTCCGCCTTGGGTTAGCCATTACTTCACTTGCAGGTCCAGGAATGAATTTTCTCACCGCTGCAGTGCTTTCACCGATATACAAATTAATGATGCATTCTCCCGGATTTCTTAATAATTTCAGTTATTTTGCTATACTAACCCGATACATAATACTGTATAGCGTGCTTCTTGGAATTTTTAACCTTATTCCAATTCCACCACTTGACGGCTCCAAAGTAATCTATGCAATGACAAAGAGGCCTCAAAGATGGTTATTAGACGAATCATTAGATTTCTACGGAATGCTATTTATATTAGCACTTGTAATAATCCCGTTTTTCCACTTTGATGCGATTCTAAATGCAATATTTATTCCAATAGTAAAATTCTTCTTATAGGAGGAGATAGCAACATGAACAGAGTTTTAAGTGGAATGAGACCAACAGGACAACTTCATATAGGACACCTATACGGTGCTATGGCAAATTACGTAAAACTCCAAGAAAAATACGATTCATTTTTCTTCATAGCCGATTTACATGCACTTACAACAAAGTACGAACACACAGAGATGATAAAACAAAATCGCATCGAAGTGATGCTTGATTGGCTTGCAGCAGGAATAGACCCGGAAAAGAGTACATTATTTATACAGTCAAAAGTCCCGGAGCATACTTATCTTCACCTGCTACTCTCAATGATAGTGCCAATACCATGGGTAGAAAGAAACACAACAGTAAAGGATATGATACGGGATTTAAAACTTAAGGAGAATGCATCTTATGGATTACTTGGCTACCCAATCCTCATGACAAGCGACATAATTCTGTACAAAGCAAACTATGTCCCTGTAGGAAAGGATCAAGTCCACCATCTTGAAATAGCAAGAGAGATCGTTAGAAGATTTAACCGATTTTACGGAGAACTATTTCCCGAACCTCAACCTCTGCTTACTGAATATCCAGCAATACCTGGAATTGACGGAAAGAAAATGTCAAAAAGCCTTGACAATGACATAAAAATTGCAGATTCCGAAGAAACCACTCAAAAGAAAATAATGAGGGCAATAACTGACCCACAAAAAATAAGAAAAAATGATCCAGGCCACCCGGAGGTTTGCACAGTATTTAAATTACACAAGGTTTTCAGTAAAGGAGAAACAGATCAAATCGCAAAAGACTGCAGAGCAGGAATCCTTGGATGTGTTGCATGCAAAAAACATCTTGCAGAAAATATTAACAAAACGTTAAAACCAATTCGTGATAGGAGAAAAGAACTTGCAAACAAACAGAAAGAAATCGAAGAAATTTTTGAAGAGGGAAGCAAAAAGGCAAGAAAAGTTGCCTCTGAAACATTGAAACAAACAATGGAGCATATGAAAATAGACTAATGAAACAAGTTGTCGAGACACTGATAAATAGAGGAGAAAAAAGTAGAGAGAACTTGCTTGTAGTAAACTTACTCCGCATTGTTGAAAAGGAGATTGAAGAAATTAAAGGAAGCAATAATTATCTTGAAATAGGTGAAACGCTCCTTGAGTTAAGTATCCTGATAAAACTAAAATCCGAATTATTACTTTTATTATTCGCTATAAGAAACTTCCAAAAAGAACGAAAGATTGAAGAGGAAGTTGAAATTCTTGATATATTTTCAGTAATAAGAAACAGTTTTAAATCAGAAGAAGAAAAAATAAAAAGAATTTACATTGAAAAGGAAGAGCAACATGAGGTTTCGATGTCAAAACTCTCAAAAATTGTACGGGAAATATTGGAAAGAGAAAAATACATAGAAGCAAAGACAGTAGCGAAAAATGAATACTCAATAAAAGAGGCAATGCAAGAAATTGAAAATTTATTAACAGAAAAAAGTAAAATAATTTTTCAAGATTTCTTCAAGAAAAAACATTCAAAGATAGAAATAGTGCTTATGTTCCTTGCTATCCTCATCTTAGCAAAAAATGGCAAGATAAGGATAATTCAAGAAAGCACTTTTTCACCTATCTATGTTCTGAGAAATGAAAAGAGAAGATTACAGAGCAGCAATTGAAGCAATTCTCTTTGTTTCTTCTAAACCAATTACAATAGGCCAAATCAGAGAACATTTGAAACTTCCAGCAGATACAATATTGGAACTCTTATTAGAAATAAGAGAAAACTACAAAACAAGTGGTATAAACCTTGTTTCAGAAAAAAAAGGGTACAGGTTTATTCCAAATGAGAAATACAAAAATATTTACAGGAAATTTGCAAAGGTTAAAAAAACAGGGCTTTCACGAGAAGCATTGGAAACCATTGCAATACTTTTACGATCTGATACAACAAAACAGAAAATTGACAAACTTCGGGGAGTTAACAGCACACGAATTTTAAACAGTTTAATTAAAAGAGGGTTTGTAAGGAAAGTTTTTAAAAACGGAAACGTTTATTACACAATAACAGAAAAACTTATTTCAGCCTTACCAAAAGAAGCAAAGGAAAAGTTGAAAAAGAAAGAACTATTCAGGTAAAAGGGCGTTCATATGAACGCCCTTTTAAAATTATCTTCTTCTCTTAGATTTCTTTTTTGATTTCTTCTTTTTCTTCTTTTTAGGTGCTTGATTTACGACAGTATTAGCACCTTCAGAAAGCGTAGCCTCGCCTGATTCAGAGGCAACAACAGATGCTCTTTTTTCAGGTTCAACGGTTGCAACTTTCTTAGAAACTCCAGATTTATCCTTTCCTCTATGCCAGAGCACAAGAAGTGGTGAAGCAATATAAATTGACGAATATGTTCCAGAAAGAAGACCAAACATAAGTGTCATCGAAAAATCTCTTAAAGTTGGGCCACCAAACAAAACAAGTGAGAACGAAGCAAGGAATGTGGTAATAGAGGTATTCATAGAACGAACCCAAACTTCTGTAATACTCCTGTTTACAAGATCCGGGAAGGACTCCTTTGTTCTAAATTTCAAATTTTCTCTTATTCTATCCATAACAACAACACTATCTTCAACTGAATAAGTCATAATTGTAAGAAAAGCACCAATGAATGGCGCGTTAAGTTCCACTCTAAAAAGCGCAAGCATTCCAAGAGTAACAAGTATATCGTGGAGCAACGCAAGAACCGTGGCAAGAGCAAACTGGAAAGTGAATCGCACCGTAATATAAAACAGAATAAATAACAAAGCAAGTATTAAAGCAATTGTTCCACTTTTTATAAGTTCTTTTCCTATAACGGGCGCTATGCTTGTGATACCTGTTTTGTCTTTTTCAACAGGAGCAACCTCTTTTGAAATTTCGTCTATGATTTTGTTTGCATCATCGGGGCTAATCGTTTTTGCATTCAACTTTATCGTAATTTTATTTCCCTTCGCCTCTTGAACAATCGCATCCTTGTATCCATTCTTTACTAAAATATCTCTAACTGTCGCAATATTTGGAGTCTTTTCACAGGTAAGGGAAATAACAGTTCCTCCCCTAAAATCTATGCCAAAATTTAGAGGTAAACCAGTAGTTACCTGATTAAAAATCATCGCCCCAATTCCAATTAGAATAATTGCAAGCGAAATAGAAAACCAAAGTTTTGTATGTCTTATAATCTGCCAACTCCTAATTCTCTCTCTGAATGTCATCACACACCCCCTAAATTCCGAAAAGCCAAGGTCTCTTCACTGCGGAAGGAGGAAGAAGCAAATTCACAAGTGCATGAGTTACAACAACTCCACTGAAGAAACCAGACAAGATACCGATAGAAACAGTAATAGCAAACCCTCTTATCACACCAGTCCCAAGGTAGAATAGAATTATCGCACCAATCAAAACCGTGAGGTTTGAGTCGAATACCGTTCTAAATGCTTTTGCAAACCCAGCAGCAATAATTGCTTTAATGGATTTTCCAGCAGAAAGTTCCTCTTTCATTCTCTCAAATACAATTACGTTAATATCAACTGCCATACCTAACGAAAGTATAGCACCTCCTATTGCAGGCAAAGAGAATGTGGCATGTAAAAGAAGTAAAAGTGCTATTTCAAGAGTGAGATAGAAAACCAGAGCAAGCGATGCAATAAATCCAAGATATCTGTAGAAGATAATCATGTACAGGAATATAAGTAAAATTGCAACAATCGCTGCAACCACTGCCATCTTTACAGAATGAGCACCGAGAGTCGGGCCCACAACTTCTTCTGTGAGAAATTTTAACTTCACAGGTAAGGCACCACTTCTTAAAAGTGCAGCATATTCAGCAGCCTGTTCTTTAGTAAATCCACCACTAATTATTCCTTCACCATCAGTAATAGGTTGTTTAACAACAGGATTCATAAGAAGTTTATTATCAAGATAGATTGCAATTTTCTTTCCAACATTTTCCTGAGTAACTTTTGCAAAAATTTTTGTTCCTTCTGGATCGAGTTTAAACTCAATAATAGGTTCACCAAGAGTCTGTGGATCCTTACTGAAAGCGAGCCTTGCATCTTTTATATGCGCACCTGTAAGAACAACTTTACCACTTTCATCTTTAAACTGAAGCAAAGCAGTTTGCCCTATAAGTTCCTTTGCCTTTTCAGGATCTTTCCATCCAGGTAGTTCCACATCAATTCTTCTCCAGTTAGCACCTTTTTCCTGAACAACAACTGCCTCACTAAGCCCGAGGTTGTTAACTCTTTTCCTTAAAACTTCAAGAGTTGTTTGCATTGCCTCTGGAGTAACTTTTACATTCTTCGTGTCTTCAGCCTCCAGAACAAAATGCACGCCGCCGTGAAGGTCAAGCCCGAGGCGAGGCTTAAAATATGCTTGCACTCCACTGAGTTGATCGAGAGGTTTGTTTGCAACACTAAAACCTGTAACATCAACCCAGAGAGAGAAAGCAAAGACAATTAGAATAAAAACAATAACCATAATATTCTTTTTCCTCATCTCAATTCCTCCTAATCATAAATTTTTCTCTTTCAAATTTTCGAGATAGTTCTTTAACTTAGCAAAATCTTCTTTCAATACAACTTTAAGTGCATTGTGGTAAAGTGCTGCAGCAGGATGGTAAAGAGGTATAAATGTAAACCCATCTTTTTTAAACACCTTTCCGTGAACCCTCCCTATTGTAAGGTGAGGGGAAATAAGTGTGTTTAAAGGGGTATTTCCAAGAGTGCAGATAATTTTTGGTTGAATAATTGCAATCTGTGCATAGAGATATGGCTTGCATGCCTCTATCTCACTCAAGAGTGGCACTCTATTGTTTGGTGGCCTGCACTTCACAACATTTCCAATAAACACATCTTCTCTTTTCAGTCCAATTCCTGCAAGCAGTTCATCAAGAAATTTCCCGGCTGCCCCAACAAAAGGACGCCCGGTTAAATCTTCATTTCTTCCAGGACCTTCTCCAATAAACATAATCTCTGCATCAAGAGAGCCTTCACCCGGAACAGGCTTATGCCTCGTCTTATAGAGAAGGCACTTTTTACAGGAAAAAATTTCTTTCGTTATCTCATCAAAAAGTAAGTTCTTATCTTCCATTAAACATCTCCTACAAGAACGCTACCCCTTGGGGAACTGGAAATATCCCTTGCAAATGCATTAAATCCTTCGAATGAAAGACCCTCTATTTCTTTAATAAGAGCTTCTATCCTCTTTACCTTGCCAAGGAATAGGTTTTGAACACCGTTCCTTTGCATTCTTCCTGCAAAGGTTTCAAGTCCCAAAATAACACTTCCAAGTAGATATTCCTTTGCATCATAAAATTCATTTTCTTTAACACCGTTTTTTGCAATATCTTCTATCTCTTTTTCGATTCCGGCACGCACATCCGAAACGTATGTCTTGCTTGTTGAAGCATATATCACAGTGCCTCCGGTATCAATAAACCGAACTGGATATGCATATACCGTATAAACAAGTGCAGACTCTTCCCTTAGCCTTTGAAACAACCTCGAAGACATATTTCCACCAAGAATCGTTGTGTAAAGAGACTGCATCAAACTCTCACGAGTGTATAGAGGATATCCTTTAAGAGTAATGGCGATATGGAATTGAGCACTGTTTTTGCTGAAAGTTCTATCATTGAAATGATATTCTGGTTTCTTCAAATTCAGCTTAGAGCCCTTACTCCTCAAATCGCCAAAATAGGTTTCGATCAACTCCTCAGAAACATCTTCATCAATATCCCCTGCAACGGAAACAAGAGTGTTCTTCTTATTGAATAGGTATTTATACAAAGATTTTAAGTCTTTCTCTGTAATTTTTGACACGCTTTCTTTTGTTCCAAGAGGATTGTTTGCTACGGACTGTTCACCCCATATAGAGCGAAGAGCCTCAGTTTGACAAATATCCTCAGGACTATCATAGTATTCCTCTATTTCTTCAAGAATAACCCTTCTTTCTCTCTCTATGAGTTCTTTATCAAAAACAGCGTTTTTAACAATATCAGAAAGCACATCAAAACCCTTTTCAATATGTTTACTGAGAAGTTTCACGTAAAAGAGAGTGTACTCCGGAGAAGTAAATGCATTGAGTTCTCCTCCAAGTTTCTCTATCTCGTGCGAGATTTCATAGGCAGTTCTTCTTTTAGTACCTTTGAAAACGGCATGTTCCAAAAAATGGGAGATCCCGAGATTCCTGTCGGTTTCATATCTACTACCTGATCTTACAAATACGCCTATAGAAACCACAGGAAAAGTGTTATTTCTTTCCTGAAAAAACCTTACACCACTTTCAGAAACTCGTTCGTTTAAATACTTACTTCTTACCTTCATTACTTTCCTTTTTTATGCCCTTCTTGGTAAGTTGAATCTTGCCGTTTTCGTCAATCTTCATAACCTTCACTGGAAATTCGTCGCCAACATGAACTTCCTTGTGAATATCCTTTATATACCTATCCGCAATTTGCGAAACATGTAATAATCCCACATAACTTGGAAGTATCTGCACAAACGCACCAAAATCCCTTATCTCTACAACCTTTCCCAGATACACTTTACCAACTTCCGGTTCTTCAACTAAGGCAAGCACTTTATCTTTAAGCATATTACCAATTTCTTCATTGGGAGCAGAAATAAATACTTTTCCATCAGGCTCTATGTTTATTTCTGCATCTGTATTTCCAATAATGCTTCTAATAGTTTTACCTCCAGGTCCTATGAGAAGTCCAATTTTATCCGTATTAATCTGCAACGTAAAGATACGGGGTGCATACGGAGATATGTGGTCTCTTGGTGCCGGGATAACAGAAAGCATTTTATCCAGAATAAAGAGCCTTGCCTCTTTTGCCTGATATAGTGCTTTTCTTATTATATCCAAAGAGATACCTTTTAGTTTTATGTCCATCTGTAGAGCAGTGATGCCATCTTCAGTTCCTGTAACTTTAAAATCCATATCACCAAGGTGATCTTCTGCACCCTGAATATCCGTAAGAATTGCGTATTTATCCCCTTCCTTCATAAGACCCATTGCAATTCCTGCAACCGGTTTTTTAATTGGAACACCTGCATCCATTAAGGCAAGTGTTGAACCACATGTTGAAGCCATTGAAGTTGAACCGTTGGATTCTAAAACTTCAGAAACAACTCTGATTGTATAAGGAAAATCCTCTTCATCTGGAAGAACGGGGAGTAACGCACGTTCAGCTAAAGCACCATGCCCTATTTCCCTTCTACTTGGACCTCTCATTGGTTTCACTTCTCCCACAGAAAATGCAGGGAAATTGTAGTAATGCATATAACGTTTGGTCATCTCTTCTTCAAGGGATTCCACAAGTTGTCCTTCGCCTTTTCCAGCAAGTGTTGCTATGGATAACACCTGAGTTTGTCCTCTTGTAAAGAGGGCCGAACCGTGTGTCCGCCTGAGGAAGCCGACTTCTATACTGAGTGGCCGAATCTCTGTATAGGATCTTCCATCAATGCGAACACCTGTGTTGATTGTTTTTTCTCTGATATATTTCTTCAACAACTCATCAAAAATTTCGTTTACATCTTTTTCCTTTTCAGGATTTTGCTCCACAACCTCTCTTATAATCTCTTCTTTAATGTCGTCTAATGCTCTTTCCCTCGTAAGTTTCTCTTTATGTTTAAGTGCCTCTTCGATTTTAGAAAGAAATATAGGAGTAATTTCCTCTTTCAATTTCTCATCAACAACATACTCAGGAACAATAATTTTTTCCTTTCCAACTTTCCTGCGAAGTTCTTCTTGAATTTCAGCAAGTTTTTGTATTTCAGGAATGGCAACTGCCATTGCATCAACCATCTGGTCCTCAGAGATTATTTTAGCACCCGCCTCTATCATAAGAAGGGCTTCCTTTGTTCCTGCAATACTGAGATTCAAACTACTCTCATCTTCAAGTTCTTTTTCGGTGGGATTGATCACAAATTTACCATCAATAATTCCCACTTTGACAGCACCAACTGCCTCAGTAAACGGTTCATCTGACAAAAGAGAGGCAAGTGAAGCAGCATTTATTCCAAGAATTTCGGGTGCGATTTCTCCGCCAGCGGAGAGTACGTAGAGTACAATTTGAACAGGCCTTCTGAATTGAATTGGAAATAGTGGCCTTAAAGGTCTGTCTATGAGACGCGCCCCTAAAATTTCCTTCTCTGATGGCCTACCTTCACGTTTATAAAAACCCCCGGGAATTTTTCCCGCAGCATACATTTTTTCAAAATAATCTACTGTAAGCGGGAAGAAATCCGTAGGTTCAGAAGGCTCCTTGCCCATTGTGGAAGCAGCAAATACTACCGTGTCCCCACAGGAAGCAAGTACAGCACCACCTGCCTGCTTTGCAACCCTTCCGTACTCAAACGATATTACCTTTCCGCCAACTTCGACTTCGACTTTTTCAACCATAACTATACCCTTAACTTCAATTCTTTAACAATCCTGTTATACCTTTCCTTATCAACGGATTTCAGATAGTTTAAGAGCCTTCTTCGCTCACCCACCATTTTAAACAAACCGCGACGCGAAGCGTAATCCTTTTTAAATTTTTTGAGATGCTCCGTAAGATCTTCTATTCTTCGTGTGAGAAGTGCAATTTGCACTTCTGGAGAGCCAGTATCACCTTCGTGACGCTGGAATCTTTTGATAATTTCTTCTTTTTCTTGCTTACTAATCATCTTTCAGCCTCCTTGTATAAAATTCTTTCATCAAAGGATACCGTCGGCCACTCGGTAACCCTCGGTGAAAGTCAAACTATATTATAGTAACTTTAATAATTTATACAAAGGGCGCACAATTGTGCGCCCTATTTATAAATTTACATTCAAACTAATATTTTTTATACCAATCTTCACCTGAGTCTTTAAGATCCAGACTTGCAAAACTTCCAAACTGTTTGTTTTCGAAATAAGGGGTTGCCTTCTTACTTGCCTCATACAGTCTCCAATAGTTTTCAACACCTGATGTTGAGAGCCAGGCAACCATATCTGCTTCACCGGGGAAATACTTTGCAAACTCTTTCCAAACTGCTCTTCCAGCAAGGAATCCAGATGCACCTTCTTTTGAGGCAATCTCCACATTATACACAAATTCAGAGATATCCACGCCAGCGCTCAAAATAACCCACGGAACTCTGGATCTTTTCGTAATTTCATAGCACATCTCCTCAGCATCTTTCAGTGTAAATACCTCTTCCCTTTCTTTTCCATCAAAATAACCCTTATTAAAACCTTTTACATATTTTAGATTCACAGGGAATTCTAATTTTAGAATATCAACACCGTATTCTTCCCTGGAAAACTCTTCCGTAATTTTCAAAACAATGTCTGGTTTTTTCTTTGCATAAACTGCAGAATCTACAGAGGGTTCATCATCTTTAAATGCATACCCAACAGGTTCAAGCACAAAAGGCATATCAAACTTTTTGCACTCCTCACCAACCTGTCTTACTATGTTTTCCTGATATTCTTTAATTTCAGGCGTACTGTCTGGACGATAATAAAGAAGCAACTTCACTGCATCAGCACCAGTTTTCTTTATTTTTTCTACACTCCAACCATCAAGTAATACGGTTTTCTTTTCCCTATTGTTGTATCCTGCTGCCACAGTTCCACTTTTTTCCCTTGCTATAAGAAGCCCTGACGTTTTTGCAAGGTATTTGAGTGATTCTGGAACACCAAACTGTGGATCCATAAGAGTCGCACTGAAATAAGGGGAGAGATACTGAGTTACAAGTCTCTTTGCTAAGGCTAAGTCTTTATAGCCTATCTCTGTTTTCTCCTTACCAACTGCCCTGGCAAGCATTCTTTGTAAAGAACCTCTCTGGTCTATAGCGAGCATTCTAAACTTGCCTTCGCGATCGGCAAGCATCTTTAAACCTTTAAGTTTTCCTGCCGTTAATTCCGTTTTTTTCATACTCAAACCTCCTAACTTTGCTTTTCGATTCGATATATTATAAGCATTATACGAGTTTTAATGAAACGGTTTTAGAAACGCCGTCTTCTTCCATTGTAATCCCGTAAAGCATATCTGCCCTCTGCATTGTTTCCTTATTATGCGTAATCACTATAAACTGCGCAAAATCTGCTTCCTCTGATAGAAGTTCACCAAAACGCAAAACATTTTCCTCGTCAAGTGCTGCATCAACCTCATCAAGAATGTAAAAAGGGGCTGGCTTTACTTTAAAGATTGCAAACAAAAATGCAAGGGCTGTTAGCGATTTTTCTCCGCCAGAAAGAAGTGGTAAAGATTGCTTTCTCTTACCGGGCAGCCTTACGTTGAGTTCCAATCCTGTAATCTCATTCTTCTCATTTACAATCCGTTCAATAGACGCTTCTCCGCCTTTAAACATTCTTCGGAAAAATAGAGCAAAGTATTTTTCTACACCTGTGAGAGTTTTTTCAAATTCTCTCTTTGCCCTGTCTTCCATCTCCCGTATAAACTTTTCAAGTTCTTTCTTCGCCTCTAAAACATCATTGTATACAGACTCCTTCTTCTGCAATTCTTCTTTTATAGATTCTTCCTCACCAACACTGGTAAAGTCAATTGCGCCAAGTGAATTTATTCTGGACTTTACTGAAGCAATTTCAATGCGAAGTTTCTTTTCGTCAACCCTGTAGAGTATCTCGCGCTCCTTTATTTCTTTCTCCTTCAATTTTTCGATAATTGCCTGCGCACGTGCCTCTTTTTGAGCAAGATTTATCCGCTGTTTTTCTATTTTTCTTAAAATCTCTTCTCTCTGTTCAGATAGTCTTTCCAATTCAAGATTCTTCCGTTTCAATTCGTCTTTAAAGTCTTTCTCTTTTTCTTCAAAGAGTTTTTTGTTCTTCTCAATATCTGCTATGTCAAGTTTTATTTTGTTTCGTCTCTTTTCTATGGAAAAAAGTTCCTGCTTTACAATTTTTAAATCTGTTTCCAGATCAGATAATTCCTGCCGTGCTCTATTCTTCCCGGATTCAATGCTCTCCAAACGTTTCGAATAAGAAATTCTTTCCTCTTCCAATTTTCTCAATTCGTATTCTTTATCTTTAAGAGTGAAAAGTTTTCCGTTAATCTGGTTTTTCAAATTTTCGGCTTCTTTTTCTAACGCAGAGAGTTTTTCGTTAACGGAAAACTCAGAAATTTCTGAAACAATTCTTTTAATCTCGTCTTCAAGTTTTCCGATTTCTTTTCTCGTGCTTTCAATTTTTATTTCCAGAGATGAAAGCATCTTTTCCTTTTCTGCTGCTTCCTTTTTTGTTTCTGCCCTTCTTACAGCAGCAGAATAATCAGTAAATAGATTAGAAAGATTGTCTTTTAATTTTTTAAGTTCAGATAAAAGGTTATTCAACTTTTGGTTGTTTGATTTTAAACTTTCCTCCATCACTTTTAAGAGTTTCTGCTTTTCTTCCACAAGAATAGTGGCACTTACTTTAATTTCAAAAGGAGAATAAAGAACGAACCCGTCTTTCGTAAGAATTTTTTTGATAAAAACTTTTTCTATATTCTCCTTAAAGAATTCTGATGCAGAAAAAATGTCAGAAGCAATGTAAACTCCACGTAAAAATCCGGGTTCATCAATTTTAAGAGGTTTTACGTGATCAGTTTCAACAGTCTTCACATTCAAAAGATTTTCTTTAACAAAAAATCCACCGCTCCTTTTGTCTTTTACTTCTTCCAGATTGTCGATCACTATTCTTGAAAGTTCTTCTTCAATACCTGGAAGGGCATTTTCACCAATTAATTCACCCAGTGTGCCTTTTTTGTATCTGCCATTTCCAACCAAAGCAGAATTTAAAAATCTTTTCGTTTCTGCAATCTTATATTTTAAAAGTGCTGTTTTCTCCCGAAGTGAATTTATCTCTTTTTCTTTGTTCTCTATCACTTTTTTTAATACATCTATATCGCTTTTTATCATGGAAACTTCGTTTTCATTTATTTTCTTTGCATTCAAAATAAAAATTTCTATTTCATGCTTTTTCTTCTCAAGGTTTGAAAGAACTGTTTTCAGTTCGCTCAATTTCCTTTCCTTTGCAATCCTTTTCTCGCGGAGATTCTCTACCTCATTTTTTATAATTTTTTCTTCATCACGAAGTGGAGAGATTTTTTCATACACAGATTTCAGGCGATTCTTCAATTCATCAATCTCCTTCCTTTGCGCATCAATTTCCGCTTTAACTTGAGAGATTTTCTGCAAAACTTTCTCATTTTCTTTTTTCAGAAAATCAGCCTTTCTGCTCATAGAGTCAATTCTACTGTTCACTTCAGAAATTTGCTTTTCAAGGTTTTCTTTTCTCTTTGTTTCAAATATCTCTTTTTCTTCAATCTTTGCAAGTTCTATTTTTAGATCCTCTTCCTTTTTCCTTAAATTTTCAAGATCTTCAATAAAATCACTATTTTCCGTCTCTTCTTTCTGGATCTTTTCTTTCAGTTCTCTAATTCTCTTCAATATAGTATCTTCTTCAAGTTCCGAATCTTTAATGGCACTTTGAAGGATTTTGATTTCCCTCCGGGTTTCCGTAAGCGAATAGTTGAGAAGCGTTCCCTCTAACTGCTTCAACCTATCCTGTAAAAAATAATACATATGTGCCTTTTTTGATTCATTTATAATTCTTTCAGCCTTTTTTCTTAGTTCAGAAAGCATATCTTTTACCCTCAAGAGATTTTGTTCGGTTTCTTCGAGTTTTTTAAGAGCCTCTTTTCTCTTTTTCTTAAATACAGCAACTCCTGCCACCTGTTCTATCAGTGCCTTCTTCTGCTCAGGCTTTGCGAGTAATATTTCATCAACTCTCCCCTGACTCACTATAGAGTACGTTTGATTGTACATACCAGCAGAATAAAAAAGAGAAAAAACGTCTTGCAAACGAAGTTCTTCACCATTTAAAAAATAGTGCGAATCTCTGGAACGGTAAATTCTTCTTTCAATAATAACACGGGGTGTGTTTATGGATGGAAAAGTTCTATCTTCGTTGTTAAAAACAAGTTTTACAGAAGCCACACTTAAAGGCTTTTTAAAAGAAGAACCGGAAAAGATCAAGTCCGTTGTAGTAGCAGCTCTAAGAACGGTGAGGCGATGCTCACCAAGAGCCCACCTCACCGCATCTACTATGTTGCTCTTCCCCGAACCGTTAGGCCCAACTATTGCAGTAATTCTCGGGGAAAGTTTTAATTTAGTTTCATTTCTAAAAGTTTTAAAGCCGTATATTGATATTTCTTCAAGATACATTAAAACAATCCGGTAATTTTCCCGTTTTCATCGATGTCCATATTCTCTGCAGCAGGGTGTTTGGGAAGTCCGGGCATTGTCATGATACTTCCAGAAATGGGAATAACAAACCCTGCACCTGCAGAAAGCCTTACTTCCCTTATTGTAACAGTAAAACCCTCCGGTCTACCAATGAGTTTTGGATTATCAGAAAGCGACATCTGAGTTTTAGCCATGCAGATTGGAAGGTTAGCATAACCAATTTTTTTAATAAGTTTCAAATCCTTTTTAGCACTATCTGTATAAGTAACATCTTTTGCACCATACATCTCAGTTGCAATTTTGTAAATTTTGTCCTCAATTGGTTCGTTTAAATCATAGAGGAACCTGAAGTTGTTCTCGTCGTTTTCTATTGCATTAAGTACTTCTGTTGCAAGCGCCTTTCCACCTTCTCCACCTTTTTCCCAAACTTCTGAAAGTGCAAATCTAGCACCCTGTGATTTAACAAACTCCTCAACAACCTTCAATTCTGCATCAGTATCCGTAACAAACTTATTCAGTGCCACCACCACAGGAAGCCCAAACTTACGCATATTCTCAATATGCTTTGCAAGGTTTCCCAATCCTTTCTTTAATGCCTCAATATTTTCCTCTTTAAGTTCATCTCTGGCAAGTCCTCCATGCATTTTCAATGCCCTTACAGTTGCAACGACAACTGCAACGGATGGATGGAAACCACCATTCCTACTCACGATATCCATAAATTTCTCACCGCCAAGATCAGATGCAAAACCACCTTCGGTAATTACATAATCTGCAAGTTTTAATGCAAGTTTAATAGATGTGATAGTACTTGCACCGTGTGCAATATTCGCAAATGGACCACCATGAATAAACACAGGATGGTTTTCAAGTGTTTGCACGAGGTTTGGATTTATAGCATTCCTTAAAACAATCGCCATTGCACCAACTGCTTTTAAATCCCTTGCAGTTATCGGCTGTCTCTTGCGCGTATAACCAACAATAATTCTGCTCAACCTCTCTTTTAAATCATTTAATCCATTCGCCATTCCAAGAATTGCCATTATTTCAGATGCAGCAGTTATATCAAACCCCGTCTCACGTGGATATCCATTACCCGTGCCACCAAGTGCAACAATTGTTTGTCTTAACGCCCTGTCGTTCATATCTACAGCACGTCTCCATGTTATTCTTCTAATATCAATACCGAGATCGTTTCCATGCTGGATATGGTTATCTATCATTGCAGCAAGCAAGTTGTTTGCAATACCTACTGCAGGAATATCACCTGTAAACTGTAAGTTGATTTCCTCCATCGGAACAACCTGTGCAAAACCACCACCTGCAGCTCCGCCTTTCACCCCAAAAACAGGACCGAGAGAAGGTTCTCTAATTACAGCCATTGCCTTCTTTCCAAGATCGTTCAAAGCATCGGAAAGTCCTATTGTTGTAGTCGTTTTACCTTCACCAGCAGGTGTAGGTGTAATGGCTGTAACGAAAATGAGTTTTCCATCTGGATTATTTTCTACCTTTTTAAAAATACCTCTCTCCACTTTTGCAATGTATTTCCCGTACAAACTCAAATCTTCCTCAGTGATTCCGAGAGTAGCAGCAACCTCGGTAATTCTTTTCATTTTAGCATTTTGAGCAATTTCAAGATCAGTCATTTCTTTTCACCTCCGCATACTTTTTACAAAAGTATAACAAACTTTTATAAAGATAAAACCGTCAGGAAATTTTGAGTTCAATTTCTTGAAGTTTTTGAACTCCTCTGCTATACGACGATACTGCCCTGCTCAGCGCATTTGCAATACGTCTCCTGTCCGTAAACGAAACAAACGGTTTATCTCCAATTATCCTTACGCCTTCTCTAATATACATTGAAAAATCCTCAAAACTACGGATTGCTTTGCCTAAATCATTCTGATATTCCCTTTTAACAAAGTGATGCAAACCGAGTAAAAAAACTGGTATTGAGTTTGAAAGGCCTGTTTGAATTTTAAAAGAGTAAAGTATTTGCTCTAATTCGCCATCTGAAAGAGATCTTCCCTTTAAATCTTCAATGAATTTCTCAAATGCATCTCTTCCAGAAAGCACATTCCTATTACAAATTCTGTAATTCCCTCTCAAAAACTCTTCCCTTAAAAGTTTACTGAACGAAACAAATTTTTCCACAGAATAAAAACTCTTTCTGTCAACCTTAAAATCGCCCAATATGTAAGCAGTGCCTTTTACAGGAAAAGTGTTTTTTGTTATTTCTCCTTGAAGGATTGAATAAATTTCACCGTGATCAATAAAAAATAGAGCGCTATCAGAATCTAATACAAAAGGCAAACTCCCCCGGGAAACATGATTCTCTATTATCACTCTAACCCCTGTAAAACTGTGCAGGTTTTTAATGATAAAATCCCTACTGCAATTAAATATCTCCGAAAATCCACGGAGGTACAAAAATCTCGAAGTATACCCGCTCATCGCAGAGAATTCAATAAATGTTATCGGCACCTCTTTGCTTTTAAACAAAAGATATAAGGATAAAAGAAAAGGATAAACGCTCTTTACGTTTTTAATTTTCTTTATTTCATTAAGAATTTTGCTTTTCATCTCATATGATTATAATTTAAAAATGCAAAAAAGAATAGAAAAGAGGGGATGAAAAATGATAAAAATAGTAACGGATTCCACCGCATATATTGACGAGGAGTTCAGGAAAGAGAACGACATTACCGTTGTACCATTAAAGGTTCGGTTTGGTGACAAAACTTATGTGGAAGGGATAGACATAACACCAGATGAGTTCTACGAAAAACTCATTTCAAGTAAGGAACTTCCAAAAACTTCACAGCCATCAATACAGGATTTCATATCTGCGTATGAGCGGATCCTTGAAAAAGGAGATGAAATTATCTCAATTCATCTCTCATCAAAACTCAGTGGAACTTTTAACGCAGCAAGAATGGCTGCAGAGCAACTTGATCCTGATAAAATAAAACTCATAGATTCAAAACATACTTCGATAATTCTTTGCTTTCTTACAGAACACGCAGTTTCAGAGATAAAAAAGGGTAAATCACTTGAAGAAGTTTATCAAAGCACACTTGCACTTGTTCCAAAGATGATTACACGCTTCACATTCTGGGATATAAAATATCTTGTGCAAGGCGGAAGGTTGAGCAAAGCAGAAGGAATGATAGGCTCAATTCTCAGCATAAAGCCTATTCTTTCATTTACTGATGGTTTAGTAAAAACTGAGGCAACCCCCAGAACGTGGAAGAGAGCATTAAGGAAACTTGCAGAATACATAGAAGAAATTACAAAAACAAGGGGAATAGAAAAGATAGGAGTAATTTACGGAACTAACAGAGAAGAGGCTCAAGATTTTGCAAATAGAGTAAAGGAGATAACAAACACAGGGGTTAGAATGCAACAACTTGGTGCAGTGGTTGGAACATACGCAGGGCCTCGATGGATAGGTATAGGAATACAAACAAAACGTGAATAATAAAAAGGAAATCGCAGAAAAAATTGTAAAAATTCTAAAAAAAGAACTTAAAAAATACGGCGTACCTGTCGTAACAAAGGTAGCAAAAGAGAAAAGGTCCCCCTATAGAGTACTCATATCTACGTTACTCAGCCTCCGCACGAAAGATGAAACTACATTTAAAGCAAGCAAGAGGCTATTTGAAAAAGCAGACACTCCAGAAAAAATGCTTACTCTTTCAAAAGAGGAAATTGAAAAACTCATTTATCCGGTAGGTTTTTATCACAGAAAAGCAGAGCAAATTTTAAAAATTTCAAAAATCCTTATAGAGAAATACAATGGAAAAGTGCCAGACAGTTTAGATGAACTCCTAAAACTTCCTGGTGTGGGAAGAAAAACGGCAAATCTCGTTCTAAACGAAGGGTTTGGAAAATCAGGAATATGCGTAGATACACATGTCCACAGAATCTCAAATAGACTCGGACTTGTAAAAACAAAGAATCCTACAGAAACAGAATTCGCCCTGCAAAAAGTTCTTCCGAAAAAGCATTGGATCATTTTCAATACACTTCTTGTAACACTTGGCCAGAATATCTGCACACCAATCTCACCGAAGTGCTCCACCTGTCCGTTGAATAGCATCTGCCCAAAAGTGGGAGTAAAGAAACACCGTTAACAACATCGTGTTGTAATTTTGCACCGTTGTTTTAAAATACAAATATGAAAAAAAATGCGATTGCGATTTTAGTAATTCTTGTTGTTCTGATTGCAGGATGTGTATCCTCAGTACATTCATTTGAAGTATTTGACAAAATCACCAATGCTCCTTTCAGCGGTAAAGCAACTGTAAACGGAAAAAACGTAGAAATTACACACGGTATTCTTAAAGTCCGTTCGCAGAAAATAAAAATAACGGTAAACGGATATAGAACCGTAGAAACCTCTGATAGGAAAGTATATCTCATACCAAAGGCATATCTCATAATAAAGAGCAACTGTTTTCCAGATAGCGTTTCGATCAATGGCTCTACAAAAAAACTTTTTATCCTTGAAACTGGAACGTATGCAATTTCACCTGCGCCACCGGGAAAAGATAAAATTTTACTGAAATCCCAATTCTGTAAACCGTTTGAAACAACAGTAAATATATCAAGCGGAAAAAATGAAATCACAGTAGCACTAAAACCAGATAGGGAAAAGATTGACTCGTTTCTCTCTAACTCTCAATCAAACAACGGAAGTTTCACAATTTATGAGCATGGCAAAATAGACGAAGACAATATAAATTATAAGTTTAGAATAGTTCTGGAGAACGGAAAATTGCAAAAAATAGCCTACCAGAACACAGTTTACGAATTTAAAAACGGAAAGGTGTTTGCCTCCACGGGAAGTGAGACACAAAAGGAAATTATAAATAAAGAAGATGTTGCTGCCCTGCTTTTCGTTAAAAAAACTGTGGAAAATTTGTTTCCACTCTCTAAACTTTCGGCACATCTTCCATTAATTTCCATAAACGGGAACAAAATCACGTTAAAGGGCAAAAGAGTTTTTGAAAACAGAGAATTTTACGAACAAGTCGAAATCATACCAGATGGGAAATTATTAAATAAGATAAATTTGCATCTTGAATCAGGTGAAATAGAAAATGCAAATTTTGATATTACAATAGAAAGAGCGGAAAATTAAAGGAGGTTAAGATGGGATTTACGCACTTACACTTGCATACAGAATACAGCCTGCTCGACGGTTTGAACAGAATACCGTTGCTTGTAAATAGAATAAAAGAACTCGGAATGGATGCCGTAGCAATAACTGATCATGGCAACATGTACGGAGTTATTAACTTCTATGAGACAATGAAGAAAAACAGTATAAAACCAATAATAGGTGTCGAGGTATACGTAGCAGAGCAGGGCAGAAAAATAAAGGCAAAGGGTGGTAATAGATTTCACCTCATTCTCCTTGCAGAAAATAACGAAGGATATAAAAATCTTTTAAAAATAGTTTCGGATAGTTTTATAAATGGTTTTTACTATAAGCCAAGAACGGATTACGAAATACTAAAAAAATATCACAAAGGTATAATTGCTTTGAGTGCATGTCTACAAGGAGAAATTCCGTATAGAATACTCCACGAAGGAAAAGAGGCTGCAAGAAAAGCGATCCATAAATATATAGATATATTTGGAAAGGAAAATTTCTTTCTTGAAATTCAGAACCATAGGATTCCAGAAGAAGAAAAAGTTATCCCTGTAATGGCAGAACTCTCCAGAGAGGAAGGAATACCACTTGTTGCAACAAACGATGCACATTATTTAAAAAGAGAAGATGCAAAGGCACACGATATACTCCTCTGCGTTCAAACACTTTCAAAAGTAGACGATCCAGAAAGAATGCGTTTCCAAACTGAAGAGTTCTATGTGAAATCAGAAGAGGAAATGAAAATGATGTTTCCAGGGCTCGAAGAAGCAGTTGAGAATACGGAAATGATAAAAGAACGGTGCAACGTAAATTTAGAGTTCAACACGTACCACTTACCACATTTCACTGAAAGCGGAAAAGAGTGGAATGAAGAAGAAAACAAAAAACTCCTTAGAGAACTTGTTTATAAAGGCCTTAAAAAACTTTACCAGGAAAAAGATTTACCTAAAGCAAAGGAACGTGCGGAAAGTGAACTCAAAATTATCGAACAAATGGGATTCACGGATTACTTTCTCATCGTCCAGGACTTTATAAACTGGGCAAAAAAACACAACATACCTGTGGGGCCAGGAAGAGGTTCTGCAGCAGGAAGTATTGTTTCATACTCACTTGGAATAACAGAAATTGACCCACTCAAATACAACTTATTCTTTGAAAGATTCCTTAACCCCGCAAGAATTTCTATGCCAGATATAGATGTGGATATAGGAGATAGGGAAAGAGACAAAGTTATTGAATACGTAAGGAAAAAGTACGGAAGAGACCACGTGGCACAGGTTGCCACGTTCGGTAAAATGGAAGCAAGGGCAGTTATTAGAGATGTAGGGAGAGCCCTCAATTTTTCGTATGCAGAGATAGATAAGATTGCAAAACTCATTCCGTTTGGCTTTTCGCTGGAAGAGGCAATAAAAACTGTACCTGAACTCAATGAAAAATCACAAGATGAAAAGTATAAACTCCTATTTGAAACTGCTTTGAAACTTGAAGGAGTTGCAAGAAATTTCTCTACACATGCAGCAGGAATCGTAATAGGTGATGCACCGCTTACAGAATACGTTCCACTCGCAATAGATAAAAATAATTCAGTAATAACGCAATTCGACAAAGACGTAATTGAGCATATAGGCCTTCTCAAAATGGACTTTCTTGGTTTGAAAAACCTCACAGTGATACAAGACACAATAGAAATGCTCAAAAAACGTGGGATAGAAGTGGATTTTGATAAAATACCAACGGACGATCCAGAAACATACAAAATGCTCCAAAGAGGGGATTCCTCAGGTGTGTTCCAACTGGAAAGTAGTGGAATGAGGAAGGTACTTAAAGGAATTAAACCGGAAAGCATAGACGACTTAACAGCAGTTGTAGCACTCTATAGACCGGGAACAATCAGAGCCGGCGGAATTGAAGAATATATAAACAGAAAAACCGGAAAAACACCGGTAACATACCCACACCCCAAGTTGGAAACAATCCTGAAAGGAACGTACGGAATCATTGTTTATCAGGAACAGGTAATGCAAATTGCAAACGTACTTGCAGGATACACAATGGCAGAAGCAGATCTTTTAAGAAAGGCAATTGGGAAAAAGAAAAAGGAAATTCTGGCAGAACAGAGAAACATATTTATAGAAAGAGCAGTAAAACAGGGCGTAGAAAGAAAAATCGCAGAAGAAGTGTTCAGTTTGATTGAATATTTCGCAGGTTATGGATTTAACAAATCCCACGCCGTTTGCTATGCAACAATCGCCTTTAGAACAGCCTATCTCAAAGCGCACTATCCAAAAGAATATTTTACGGCACTACTCAATGGATACATTGGAAATGAAAACAAAACAAAAGAGTTAATTTTTGAAATAAGAAAAAATGGAATAGAAGTTCTTCCCCCTGATATAAACAAATCTGATGTTTACTTCAAAACAGAGGGTGATGCAATTAGATTTGGAATGCTTGCAATAAAAGGAAGTGGAGAAAAAGCACTTTTAGAAATAATAAAAGAACGCGAAAGAAATGGAGACTTTACAAGTTTTTCTGACTTCAAAAAAAGAATACAGGGGACAAAAGTAAACAAAAGAGTAATAGAAAGTTTGATAAAAGCAGGCTGTTTTGATTCACTCGGCGAGGATAGAAAAGCGCTCCTTACAAACGGCGGCGAAATAAAAGTGGAGTCTCTCTCACTGTTCGGTGGTGAGGAATCTCTCTCGCTTCCCAAAAGAAAGATACGGGCAACAAGAATGGAAATCTTGCAATACGAAAAGGAAGCGTTTGGATTTTACATAACAGATCACCCAATAAATGCTTACACAATGCTATTAAAAGACAGAAACGTAAAAACGGTGTCTGATCTCACAGAGGAAGACGATGGAAAAATTGTAAAAATAGCAGGCATAAAAGGAAAATTCAAACGATCAAAAACAAGAAGCGGAAAATCAATGTATAAGTTTGAAATAGAAGATAACGATGCAAAAGCAACGGTTGTTGTTTTTCCAAAAGCATACGAGATGTTCTCCAAA